>ENA-UOTZ01001345-UOTZ01001345.1-compost-metagenome-genome-assembly--contig:-NODE-1345-length-17189-cov-3.703308_pt1 | contig 17189 bp, 12 predicted proteins | sample MGYA00238144_ERZ746983 | MGnify/ENA primary metagenome ERZ746983 (study PRJEB28759, sample SAMN06268863) | compost metagenome | isolation source: single cell | place: USA: California, Emeryville, Joint...
TAATTTCACTTGTAATTCTTCTTCGAAATGCAATTGTTGACCCATTTACAGTGATGATCGAAATCATTAACACATCTAAATTGTTTTGAAGTTTGATTATTTGTTGCGTTATTTTGAGAATAAAACCTGTTGCATGGCCAGCAATGTTTACTATTATCTTGAACACTGCTTCGGCAGGTTGCACAGTAAAAGTCGTAGCGGGATGTGTCAATATTTTCACTTATGTTAGTTGAGCACGAATCAACAGCTCATTATTTTTTACCCTTTAGCTTCTGCTTCGCGAGTTCTGATGATTACCTCATCTGTTGGATCGGAGGCTGTACATTTGTAGCCAAAGTAGGCCATACAAAACGCAGATAAGTAGTAAAAAACTGAAAGGATGACCTTGTTGTGTGAGAAAGAAGGAAAGAAAGTGGTTAGAGGGGACAAGCAATGATTTTTTACTGCTGGTATCAGTTCATTTAAAGGCAAAACCACCGCTGTGTACATTAATACTTTTGAAAGGAAGAACAGATAACTGAAGATTTGGTAAGGGTGTGGTTTTTTCGAAAAGCCGGTATTTTTTGCATATGCTCCCATATTATCCTTGCAAGTTGGTCATGACCTTCTTCATTAAATTGTTATGAAATAAATAAATGTTAATTCCGAGTTAGAACATTTATGAATCTAATTTTGTGTAGTCTAACCTCTCAACACATAAATTCTTGTAATTTATTCTATCATTAGCAAATTATTCTGATGGAGGATGTGGACATCCATCTGATGATCGACAGGTTTGTTACATCTATTGTATTAGTAGGAAAAAGCAGAAAAATTTTTTTGGGTGTAAAGTTAGAATTGTTCTCTACTTTCTGTCGATTCTCTCTTCAGATGTCAGTCGATTCTTCCGGAACGAGCAAGGTGTTCAATTGTTTTTTTGGTTTTTTTTTTGCGAAGGCAACAATTTTGATAAAGGAAGTTACAAATTTTCATTTCTCAATTAAAATTTAAATCATTCATACAAAGTAGACAACTCTTGTTGTTCGATAAATGGTTAGTGAATTGTAACTTGAGGGGTCTCCTTCGAAAATTTTAAGAGGCACAAACACAGTGAAAAACAGTTTCTTTTCAAAATAGATTAAAATAATTTGCTATCAATGGGAACATTACCTTCTCAAGGTGATTATTAGATTATTATATCTTTCAGACAAAGTAGCTGAATAGACGACTATATTTGAAATTTCTTTCTCAAAAGAGTTGGAACAGAGCTGTTATTCAGTGAGAAATAAATTGGCGGCTGCATCGTTGTATATCTATCTATATTGGAAATAATAAAATTTAATATTGACTCTAAACAAATATATATTTCGAGTATGCAGAAGAACAGCAGTATGGAAAAACTAAAGCACAAGGATCCTTCCAGCAATATGACATTTTTTCAAAATACTTCTTATTCACACGCAAAGTACAAGCAACAAACCCTGAAAAATTTATGCGCTGAATCTCAGACAAACGATTTACTCATAAATCCACAATCTTCGGAAGAGAGAGTGCCTGGAACCACGAGAAGCAAGCTAGATCATTTGCTGCGTAAGAGTTTGATTAGTACTGAGCGTGAAAAAGCTGAGCCTTCCGCTTTGAACAATGGATCAATCGATATTTACACATCATCACATCGCACTCAGCCACTAACAACGACACACTACACAACGACTACTTCACTTATGAATGATAAATGGATCAGAACAAAAAAGACACCAAGAGGAAGCTCTAATCTTCGTTATTCGACTCCTCAGCGTCAGAAAGAAATCGGTTTTGCTATACAACAAGCTATGGAATCCAAGCAAAAACCCACAATTTCCAAAATACCGGTTCCTGAAACCGAACCAACCCAGGCTTCAATGAAACAAATAGAATTAGACACTTCGCCCTCTGAATTTGAAAACCGTTTGAGTACAGAAAACGAAAGCTCTGCGAGAAAGACTTTTTTAATGAAAATTGGTCCTGAAATTGACAAACTTTTTGTGGAAAGAGTAAATTACCCAACACAACTCGTATTCACTTATAACAAAATTTACTTTGTTTTAGCACACAGAGTTTTTGGCTTCTTCTTATTCTGAGAGAAAGTATCCTCTACGCAAATCTCAGAGAGAATCGGCGATTACTCAAAATGAAGGAGAAGGTGATGAGCAATCTCCTAAACAATTGAATTTTCCTCTGAAATTCAAACCGAACAAAGCAGATCATAAGCGCTCTCTTTCAACCAGAGGACCTATACCCAGTCTTAAATTAGAGTCTCTAACAAGTCCTCACAAGGATCAGCAAGATAATCCCAACATGAATACGGCTGCTGACTTTGGGAACATGTTGAAGCAGTTCTTGAGTACAAAATCGAGCACTGGTTCTGCTGAGAACAGGAGAAGTGCTAGCACCTCTCGTTTCCCTTTTAGAAAGGTGAAAGAATGTGATCATCGCTGATTTTTTAACAATTTCTTGCCTAATTTAGAACACGATCGATTCAAAGCCGCTTCCAGAATGGATAAAAAAGATTCCTGAGTTCAGAGAAGCCTACGCGAATAAGACGGCTTTGAACAAAAAAATGATTCCTGAAATTTGCGATAAAATGTAAATCATAAGCAATCGAAAGCTATGTTAATCTCACAAAAATTAATAGTCCAAGTTTAAGAAGATATGAAGAGAAATTGTTGGTTGCTAATTGGATTCATGGAGTTGAGCTTTTTAAAAATTTACCAACTACTATCCATTTCGAGTTGGCTGGCAGACTCACTGTTGCATATTATAACGAAGGAGATATACGTATATTACTTTCGTATTTATGAATGGATGCAACAACGATTATTTTTTGTTCCTTGATTAGTCTGTAAGCAAGGAAATGAAGGAAATTGCTTATACATTATCTATGACGGAATCATTGAGGTATTTGTCAACACCACAATGGTTGCTATTTACCGAAATCAAGAAGCTCTTGGTCGGCAAGCACTTGAGCACTCAGCTCCAAGGTATTGAAAATTATATAAATTTGATTGCTAAAACATATTTTTATGAAGAAATGCGACACTTCGAGCGAGAACGAAAAGCATTGTCCTCATCCTTGATAGAATAGATTACCAAAGTATTATGATGGTAATTAACATCTATTTCTTTAGTTGGAGTTCTCTCATCTCCTTAGAAATTTGTCAACCAAGAAAAAATGGAATATATTTCATTTTTGAGGACGGTTCCGTTCTTTAAAGATCTCACTGAATCGAAATTAAGAGTTCTTTGCTCAAACCTCAGCGGAAAATTTTATTACAAAGATGACCGTATATTCACAATTCATCCAACATCCCGAATATAAAATTTTCGATAGAAATATATAATCAAGGAGATGAAGCCTATGCGTTTTATATAGTAAAGGATGGCAAGGTCTCATTGGAAGCAAATATCCAAGTTGAGAAAGAAAATAAATGGCCTGTGGTAAATTATCAACTGCTCTGCGTGCATGAATCATAATGTTTTTTTACAACACTACAAGGATATTGACAAATGGAAGGTGAGAAAGATAACGAGAACGGTAGTCTATCGGTCTATTTTAGAATCACCACAATGGTTTGGGGAGATTGAGCTCATACAAAATAAACGAAGAATAACAAGAGTTTACGCTTATGAGGACGCTTTTATTCTCTACTTGACCAAGAATAGATTTCTAGAGAGTAAAGGAGATTTTTGAGTTGCTGTTATTGTTAATATTGAAACAATCACAAAGTCTTTGATGCAGATGATCAACGTAAATTGGCAACACTTGCTGAAGCGCAGCCAATATTGGATTCAAAAAAGATGCAAGGTGCTATTCTCAACGATGAAAACGCCCGCAAATACACAGTATTTAATTCGTTATTTTGACACAATCTCACGATGACATAGACGAAAATGATAATTGACGCTGTGAACAGCAATATGAGATCAAAAAGTATGTTAAACCTTGAGAGGGTAAGGAAGACTTAAAACTTTGTTTTAACTTTCTTCATATTAGTATCGTGAGAGAAAGATCGAACCTGTGGTTAGTGAGTTTCGTGAGAGACTCTCGAAGCATTTGAGAAAAACCACAATTCGAATACATAGAGTATATTATGAAAAATTCTTCATCTTATAAATTTTTGCTCTTGACTGACTAGGATGAGGAAATTGTGACGGATATCCTCAGCAGATTATAAAATGGAACGAATGAACTTTCGTAAATCCAAGGTTTCTTTGTTCATAAAAAACGTTAAGCAGGTTTTCTGTCGTTATTGGTTGTCTATTGTGAAAAATAATAGCTGCCTGATTCGAATATTTCACTAATTTTATCTATTTCTGTGCAAAATTCATTCAGCGTGTAATAATGAATTACTGTCAGTATAACGAACTTTCTTTGCAATTAATCATTTTCGCTGGTTTCTTGTATTGGCAATAATGGCAGAAGAAGCACCCCATTAAAGACTCGCTGTTAGTTTGTCATTGAAATTACTTCTGATTATCCCTCTTGATTAAAAAAAAATAGACAATGTCAGCAACTTCTACTTAATTACCAAATAGCAAGAATAATAGTTAACCTTCAATTGTCATATCTGATTTTCAATATTTTTCAAATCACCTCCCTCCTTGCACTCTTACAACCTCAAATTTCCGGTTAAATTATTTCATCTTCTAAACATCAGATGGCAGGCAACAGTTTCTCTTTTATTAACTTATAAAAAAGGACCTTTAAGAGTCTCCAGTTAAATAAATACTGCGCCTCCAAATCTATATTAATTGGATTGAGTGCTCTCCATTTAATGTTTACATGAGTTCTGGAATATTAATTAGATTCCATTACAATTCAATCAATCCAGGAGTCAAGCAGGCGTGCTTGCAATTTTGAAATTCACACAAATTCTCATTTATTTGGTGTTATTCGGACGTTTCCTGAATAGAGTGAATTGTTCGGAAATTAAAAAAAGCAACTGCTTCTCATCTAACTAACTAATTAGATTATAGTTATTCAAATAGGAAAAATCACACTACCAACCCATGAAATACTCTCAGCTTATCGACGAATGTATCAGAATACGAGAAACCTGGAACCAAATAACGAGCACATTAGATGCTCATGCAGAGGAATACTTGAAGAAAGTAAGAATTTAGAAGTCAAGTCGTCTCTGACTCATTACTTATCAGATAAAAGACGACAATGAAAGGGTATTTATTAAGCAAGTTTTTTATGGAACGTACAGATATGAAGAGTTCATCAAGGTAAACGCCATCAGCTTTTCAATCCGGTCTCAATTTTCTCAACAAGACCTTCAATGAAGCGCTCTTCAAAGCAAATACATCTTCCACAAACAGAAACGATGCCTCTTTATACGCAATATTTGTCTATCTCTCAGTCTTTCGATTCGACGAGCTTCCTTTCGATGAGTTTAAGAAACTTGTTATGGTAAAGCAACCGATCTTTCAGAATTAGTTACAGACTTCAATCATAGTCAAGAGACTCTGTGAAACTCAACGTTATGTTCCAATTCCTCTTTGACGTCAATATGCTCAGAACTCATGTATGCAGAGTTTCAAAATTTGTCGCTGATTTGTTTTCAAAAGGTCAGAGAAAATTGGATTAAACTATATGATCCGGACTTCATCGATAACGTCGTTATTAAAGGCATTGAGGACCATCTTCCATTGATTGCAGATCTCCTAGCAACTGTTTCTAAGAAAGCTACCGGAAAGGTCAGCGAGCTTATCTCCTCTGTCAACAAAGACTTAGCAGGTACTCAGCTCATAATATCTGCACTCAATATCAACCGTGACTGCAACCTTAGATAGCAAGGATGAGAAGAAGAAATTTGTGCCAACTAACCCTGAACCATTCCAGCTTTCGAAACCAAAGATCAAAGCGTTACCTCAGCCAATCATGATTCCAAAGATTGTCAAGAGCAATCCTGTTCCAGACTTCATTCATAAGAAAACGCTAAAAGAAATTGAGGAAGAGAAGAAAAAAGCCAGAGAAGAGCGTACAGAAAAACTCAAGAAAGAATTATTCGAGGAAGGAGGCATGCAGCCGTTTGAGTTTGAGACTGAGAAGCGACCGACTAATTTAGAACAGCTCAAGAAAGAGGCCGAAGAACAGCTGAAAGAGAAGCTCGAGTACAAGAAGCATTATAAGGAGCCTCCAAAGTTCGATCACGCCCAAAACGAAATAAAGATGAACGCAGCGGCTATCTTGAAGGACGATGCCATCATAAGGAAACTGCAAGGGAAAGAGGATGAATATCTCAAAAATATTGAATTAAACATGAGAGACTCCACCGAGTTCAAAAGATGGAAGAAAGAACAAGAAGCGAAGGAAAAAGCCGCTCAACTTGAATATCAGGAGAAGAAGCGAGTGGAAATGCAGTTGGCAAGAGAGGCTGCTATGAGAGCTGTAGAAGGAAAGAATGAGATAAATAAAAAAAATGTGAAGATGATGAAAGAGGAGGTATGATTTCTCTTCACTTGAGATGCTTTATGATTTATTATTATAAACAAGAGCAAAGAATATAACAAAGAAAGAGAGGAAAAACTGAAGACAGTTTTGGAACATAATAAGAAGCTACGCACTGACGTCCTCGCGACCAAAGGAAGCGCTGAAGTTGAAAAGAAAAAGATCATTGAAAGGAATAAACACATTCACGACCAAATTGAAAAGGTAATTTGATACGAGATTCTGTGGCCTCAAATAAAATATTTAAAATAGGAAAAGAAAGAGTATATCGAGAAGAAGAAAGAGGAAGAAAAAGTTATTCAGAAAAAGAGAGAAGAGCTCATAAGAAAGATACGCGAGCTCGAGAAGATCCCTATTCCGAGAACGAAAGCCTTCGATCCAACCGAGACGAGTATTACTTCAATTACCTGCTTGTGGAAACTAACTAATGCTAATTAATAAATAGTGGGTTACGGCTTATTGGAGGAAATGTCATTAGTTGAATTACGTGAAAGGTTGGTCCACCAGAAGAGACTGTACAAGGAGATTGCAGACAAGAAAAGAGCAGAAAATCTGGTTCAAAAGGAAGAAAAGCAAAAATCATTAAAAGACAAACTTCTAGCGATAAAAGCTCTGAGAGAAGAGACTGCTCAAATTCACAAAGAAAAGAGAATGGAGAAGCTTCAAACGATCCAAGAAGAGGAGAAAATCAAGAAGGAAATTCGAGAGAAGAGTTTGCTTGAAGTTCACAGCAAGATCATGACGAAGAAACAAGATAAACAAGATGAATTGGATAGAATCGCGAAGGAGCTTCGAGAAATCCAGTTGAAAAGACAATATCTTAACGCAAATAAAGTACAGCATTTGAAATTCAGGGAGATATCGAAGCTAATTAAATTTTTTTCTCAATAGGCTATGGTTGAAGAGAAAGCTTGGAAGAGTCTTCAAAGTGGAGCAGAAAGACAAATCAAGAACTGGCAGAATGCAACTCTTATCGAGCAAGAGAAAATTGAGTCTACTAAGGTATGCACTTTCGAATTTAGTCTGGGGTTAATAATTCAATGCCCTTCAAATGAATATAGTTCAAAGAAAGAACGATACTCGCAGCCAGAGCTAAAACACTTGTGGAGTCAAAGGTTCAGGAGTTGCAAGAGTATGACAGAAGGTTGGAGATTGCGAACAAAGAGAATGAAGTATTGTGGCGTGAGGAGCGTGAAGAAAAAGAGAGAATGGTTAGAGAAATCAGAGATTATGAAATGGAACATCAAAGACGCTTGGAAGAGCGTGACCCTTATAAGACGAAGATCGCGACTATGAGTCTTACACAGGCTAAGTCGAAGGAGCTGTCGAAGTCCATGGCGAAAACTAAAGGAGAAAAAACAGCAAAGAATATCACGCTTCCGCCTGCAAGATATGGCGACGGTACAGACACAATTCAAGAAAAGCCTGCTGAGGAAGAACTTGCTCATTAGAGAATTTATTGAAACTTTTTTTATGCTTGCGTTTATTGCTGTTTTGATTTGAAACTCTTAAAAGAGATAATATATAATTGCACCGATGTTTCAGAATGAAAACTCAGCTCACATACAATGGATTTACATATACATCTATATATCTCTTTCTTTTGATTCCTTTACATCAGATTATGCAAGCATCACTCAAAATACAGTTGAAATATTGCATCAAACTAACCAATGTTGAGATCAGTCTAGAAAAGGTGTTGGGATAATGACAAAAGACGCCCAGACATAGATATATAGGTCTTTTTGGATACGATCTTCGGAAAATCAGAATTATGAATAAAATAAATTCAATATAGGAAATTTTCTCAATTCATTATGTGTAAGTTTGACAACCAAGAATTTTGTCTGTGTGGTTTACAAGTAATTCATAAACTCTAAAATCACCCGAATCCAACCGATATATATTCAATTTTCTGTATTTATGATCCTAAAATCATCCACTATAATAATACAACGTATAGAATCTACTACTCTAGAGTGCACAAATACTCCTCTGCCGCTCCAAATGTTATTTTTGCTGCTCCATCTTCACCTTCTTTCGGTTAGCGGCTCCTTCAAACGAAGATGTTGCGAACTTTTTCGAGAAATCGTCAGGTCTCTCTCTATTACTGAAGGGATTCCTGTCGTCCGGCTTGCCATTTGCTGGTGAATCATTTGTCCCTGTATTATTGTTGCTATAAGCCAATTCTCCCGTCTGATCTGTGTAGCTTTGATTAATCATCGAGTTCATCTTCTTATCGAATTTCTTTTGAATGGCCTTGCTGCGAGTAGCCTTGGAATCGGAGCTTGCTTGTTTATTTTCAGGATTTTCTTCGAAATACTTCTTCATCATCGGGAATTTCTCCAAGGAATCACGCTCAAAGTTGGTTGGCTCAAGCACTTTCCCACGACCTGCTGTGCCAGCAGCTCCTACCGAACCTTCTTGCAAAGATGATTGATCTGGATCATGGTTTATTGGGATATTCTCTTTGACTGCTTCAGTGTCTTGGACTAAGGGAGCTCCGTTCGCATGAGAAAAATAGCTTGAATGTGTCAATTGGTATTTCTGTTTTATTATAGCAAACTCTTTCTTAGTTATATTGTATTCGAGTTCTTTGGCATCTATCTCGATCTCTCTATCTCGTACTTCTTTATCCTTTTCCTATGGTAATGGGAAGAGGGTCGTTATGAAAAATATTAATTTTTAAAAATGTTTACTGCTAAGAAGTTGATCATCTCTTGAATTTCATTTAACGTAGTCTCTAATCCCTTTTGGTCATTTACTACAGGCATCGGTTTCTTGTGATAGAAGCTGACTTTGATGAGATGACTAATTTTCGCGAATGCATCAAATAAAAATCTGTTCTCCATCGTCGCTTTCTATACAATGTGGTGTTGTTGTTACTCACACGAACAAAAGGAGATAATAAATGGCTACCTCGTATTGCGTTTGGAGGAAATGAGTTTCGTCGACTTCTTCGGCAACTTTTTGAGGGTCTAAATGAAGTTTTCTTGCAAGTTCATCCACTTTCTATGAGTAAAAAATAGTGCGAATCAAACAAGCTGCGAAAAAGCTTTATATCACCTTCTGAAGATTGTTATTTCGATCCTGGACTTTGTTCAGCTTCTCAGTGAGTTTGTTTTTCTCGTCTTTCAGCTTTCCGTTTTCTTCTTTGAGTTTATTCACGTGTCGAATTTTTTGCTCAGCATTGCTAGACGGAGGAAATACCATTCAATGAATTCATTCAAACTATGAAAATTCTACTTGTGACCGGCGAGTTGAGTGTTGGTTTTGTTTAATTCATCAACTTGAAGAATGAGAGCTAACCTTTCGTCACTAAGAGCAGTAATTTTTGCCTCTAGTTCCTCTATGGTCTTCTTTGTCTTCCTCTCAGCCACTTTCATACTGTACATGAGTAACATGATTAGTCGATAAGAAAAGTGTGATGTAAAACTTACCCGTTGATTTCGGAAATCAATTTGCTTTTCTCAAGAAGCATGAGTTTTATCTCCTCTTTACTTTTCGCCACTTCGCTATCCTTAATCGACGCAGTTGCCATGATAAATTGATGCTGACTCTCCAATTTCGCGTATGATTCACGAATTTTTTCGATTTCCTCCTCATGATATTTGTAATTATCTGAAGCATGACGATTCAGACTTTCAATAATCTCATTCTGACTCTCTATCTTCTTTTTTAGCTTCTCATTTTCTTCTTGGAAATTGCCTTTGTCGTTGATTTGGTCGATTGTTTCCCAATATTTATCAAACTGCTCTTTCAGTTGCTTAAGGTTCTCTTTGCAAGTAGCAAGCTCAGCTTCTTTCTCCTGTAATTCTGCCTTCAAAGCTTCAGAACTTTCTCTTTCTTTTTGAATCAACTCTTCCAAATTCTGATTTTGCTTTGTCAAGCGAGAGATCTCTTGAGCCTGATTTTGACTACCTTTCTCAGTTATACTAGCGATCTTTTGTGAGTATCTCTGAATTTCTTCATTTTTCTGTGCTAGTTCCTGTTCTTTTTCTCCCAAGATATCTCTAAGCTGCTGAAGTTGTGCATCTGACTGGAGACCCTTATTCTCTAAGGACGCTTGCGCCTTTTGAATCCGATCCATTTCCTCCTGCATAATTTTGAGTGATTCCGTCAGCTTTTTGCAAGTGGCGTTGAAATTTTTCTTCGAACTCTCAAGAATCGCATCGAATTCCTTTCGCTGAGCACTTATTTCTTTGTTGGCCTGATTGTATCTTTCTTCCATACGTGTAAGATTCTGACTCTGCATTTCAAGCTCATTGCTTAGCAATCGTTTCTGAATATCTATCTCGGAAATAAGTGCGCTTCTTTCAGCAACAAACTGGTCTTTCTGAGCTCGATGGTCGCTTTCGAGCCTTTTAAACGCCTCTTCAAGCTTGTTATATCTGTGCTGGGACTCACTTAAATTTTTTTGCATTTCAGCGAGTTCTCCATTTTTGTTATTGAGCTCAATCTCTCTCAGCTTTGCCTCCGAGTTTGATTTTTGGAACTTCTCATGGAGTTCCTGATATGCTATCTTGAAATCAGATTCTGATCTTCTGGCTTCTTCCAAAAGAGTTTTCAAACTTTCAATCTCCTGACGTTGTGCTTGGGCTCTCTTGGATTCACCCTCGAACCTTGCTCTCATCTCATCGATTTCGGTTCTCATTCTCTTATTGTCTCTTAATGCAATATTAAACGATGAGTTTTCATCGTCATTGAACGCCGTGATCTTTCTCTCAAGAGCTTCGATTAGTTCATCTTTTCCGTTAGCTTGCTTCCTAAGCTCTTCGACAAGGCTGGACAGCTGGCTATTCTGAACTGTCAGGTTAGCGAGTGTCATTTTTTTCTCGATCAGCTCATTGGAATTATATTCAAGGGCCTGAGTAACTGTATCAAGCTCCTCCTGCAACTTCCTTCGCTCGGAGTCTGCTATCTCAAACTTTCCTCTCTCTTGCTCCAGTTCTTTCTCAAGCTGTTCGATCTCTTCTGACTTCAAGCCTTTCAGGTTGTCGTTCTCGACTCTTAGATCCTCAGCCATTTTCATGGCTTCAGAGAGCATGAGCTGCAAATCATTGTTTTCTTTGAACACTTCTCTCATCTTTTCAACGAGACTCTCCGATTCGGCTTTGTGACGAGACACCTCTTGGTTCAATGTATTGATTCTAAATTCGTGATCTTTGATCGTATTTTGAAGCTGGCTTCGTTCTTGAGACGATTCTTCAAAATAGGTCTTGAGTCTTGCTTCAAGTTCTTCTTTCTCAGCTTGCTGTTTCGAGAGTTTTGACTGAGCTCCCTCGAGATCGTGTTGAAGATCTTGGATCTTGTTTCTGAGTTCAATGTTTTTGAAATTTTGCTCGCTTAATTTCTTCTCCATTTGATCGGCAGTTGCTGTTTGCTTGCTCTCAAATGATTTTGCGAGTTCTCTGATACGTTCCTCATGTACCTTGCGCTCTCTCTCTTTCTCAGCAGTCAATTTCTCGCATTCTTCTGAGAGTCTAGCTGATTTCTCTTTTTCTAGAGTCAACAGTCGCGCAAGTTGATTTTCTTGTTGCTTTCTCGTAGCAATTTCCAAGTTCAATGAATCAATTTGAGCACCCATCTGCTGCTTGGCTTGGATGAGTTGCTTCTCAATATCATCTCTCTCGCGTTCAGTCGTTGGAGATACTAGACCCTGTCCACCTGAGATTCTCTTGATTCTATCGCTTAATAGCTTCCTTTCTTTAATATTTTCTTCGAGTTTATGACTGAGATCTTGCAAAAAGAATAGGTTTTCCTGTAATTGAATCGCGACTGAAAGTGATGAGTTTGGATTAGTCTCACCTTCTTTCTCGTCTAAAGCCTCCTTGAGAGACACATTTTCGATAAAGGTAGTGATGACGGCAGGAGTGTTGCGCACGATTTCCAGGAATGAAGCATTTTCTTTCTTAAGCAGGCTGTTTTCATTTTTCAGAAAGCCGTTGACGTCGATGCTATGAGTATAGGTCCCAAAAACTTCTGTATACCTCTGGTTTCTCTCAAATTGTAAATTAATGATCGTTTTATATTGCAACTCGTTGCTATTATAAAACTCAGCAGCACTCTGGAATATCTTGATGTATTCCTCCTTCTTAGCGAGCTCAGTCTGCAGCAGCATTTCGTTATCTGTGAGAAAATTGAGACTGTCTTTCAAGGCTTTTTCGATCTCCATTGCTCTCTGGTTGTCAGCAAATATCTGTTTTTCGTTGAAGCTGTTGTTGTGCTGTGGGGTCCATTTAGGAGAGCGAAGACCTGGGTCTTTTTGAAGATTCGCTATTTTGGTGTTTGCTAGGATAAGCTCTTCTTTTAACCTTTTGATTTCATTTTTGAGACTGTCAAGGCCTCCCTGTGAATCTTCGTTAATTGAAGCCTTATTTTTAATCTGCTTAGCGTTTTGAGCGAACTTCAGTGTCGAAAGTGTCTCACTGAAGGCCGAGCTGGAGGGACTTACATTAGCGATGATGCACGTTTTCGAGTTTCCTCCAAGAGAGTCTTTCAGCAAGAAAGTCAGTTTAGACTCTCTATAAGCTACGTGAACGCTTTTTCCCTGCGCACTTAGAACGAGTGTATTGATAACTTTTCCGAGAACTGTAAGCGATTTGTTGATATTACCAGCCTCTTTCAGCCGGTCTCCTGTGGCCGCGGTTGATTTTTGTCGTTCGGAACCAGCCAAATCAACGAAGTGAAATTTCGACGATTTCATTTTTACCAACCCTTCAACGCGTTTCTATTTTTCAATGTGTTTGTTTAGATAACTAGCACATTAGAAAAAGCACATACTTTGCTTTCGATAGTCATGCTGAACACAGAATGAGACCTTGAACTCTCAGCATTCATTTGAGTTGCACCAACATGCCGATTTCTCGCGCCTCTGATCAAAAGTTCAAGTGTTTGCTCTGCAGTTTGAACGCTTTCTTCTTTCAATCCTTCGACATAGACTCCTTTCTTCAGATCCTCTCTGATCTGCAGCGATTCAGATGATTCGAACTAAATGTTTTCACAGTTAAAACCAAACTAAGCGAAGATATATTTACTAAATCCCGAATTTGTTCATTATAAATTTCAAGATAGGTACATGAGATCAGATAGTTCACGTTCTCATTTGACTGCATTTCTTCCTTCACCTTTTTGAAGATATAATCAAAAACTCTGGGCTGCAAACCGCGGCTGTGAACATCGGAATTATCATCGAGTCCCTTTCCTTGCATAGTGAATGTTTTTCCGGCTCCCGTTTGTCCATAAGCAAAGATACAGCAGTTAAATCCTTCTAAACAGGCAGCAACCATAGGTTCTCCTACTGTCTTGAAGATAGCTTGCTGTGTGGTATTTTCACCACCGACCCAATCGAAAAAAAATCTCTTCTGCTCCGGTTTGCAGTCAAGAATGATGCATCCAGAAGAACTTTCATCAATTTTAACGCAGGCTTTAGAGTCTTCTTCTTTTTCACGATTGTTAAGTGGTCGAACACGGACCATGACTTGGATATTGTCAGCATTCTTATCGATCGGCATAGTAATTAGTGTTTATTGATATATTGGCACAGAAAATGAGAGGTATTAAAAATGAGCGATTAGAATCACGCAAATATAAGAGGTCAACTGTAGTTTTAATAGTTTAACCTTGATGCCAAATTTTTTGAATTCAAAAACGCGCACAAAAAATTTATTTGAATCTTCAATTTGCTACCAAATCTTTTTTAAATTTATTGAAGAAATTGATAAATGCGAATTCAGATCTTTACCGGTCGCATGTTGGAGAGAACTCTCCTAGCATCAAGAGATTTTGGTCAAATATGAAGTAATTGCTTGATTTGTAACTTTGGCACCAGACATCTGTGTGTGATTGAGAGTCTGTTCTATCTAAACTGCAATCTAAATTACAATCGAATCATAATTATTTCATTTTCCAGAAATATTCCAGATCACGTCTATTGAGCATAATAGTTGTTGGGCATAAAGGCAGTTATTCTCAATTCGCTTATTCGCTTCTTTATCATATAAGATAGCTACTTCTTGACTCGGTAAAAGTATCCAACAAAAGCGTCATTCAAGGATCTCTTACTCGCTGGCTATTTTTTTTCATTAGTACACTCCTTATTTTGATAGATCCTTTTTGTGAAATCTATATTATATAGATCCACAGAATTAGATAACCCAAATCCAGCCATTTATGGCTACGTGGCGAACTTAAAGAATTTTCTTGGCTTTTGTGGCTTGTGGAAGACCATTCTTACTGATACGAAAAGATTAACTCTGGACTGAGGGTATTTTCGTACTGAAAAATTAAAAACCAAGAGCAAAAATTAATCAATAAATTTTAAAAAAGAGCACATTGTGCCTGACTGTGCTGAAAATTAAGAATCACAACTCTGAGGAAGAGCTACTCACCAGTTGGGAGGTGAATCATGATCTCGAATGAATTTCGAGCATTTCGTTCAAATGAAGAGATTAAAATCTAGTAAAACTAGCGTAACTCCAAGCACACATTATTTCATAAAAAAATCCTATTACTTGCTACCAAACAATCAAAATAGTAAGGTTCACGAAATAACAAGCGAACGAAATTAGATTGCGAAATAGCATTAAATTTGAATGGCAAAAAAATTTGGAAAACAATAATAATATTGCTGGGAAAGAAGTTCTAAAAGTGCTTCCTTACTACAATAAGAACCGTTATTCCCCTAGCTCTTTCCTTTTCAAAACATCATTTTCTGAAATAAAAAATTTAAAATATTAGGTCGCTGAAGACGAAATGGGCAATTTTTACCTCTTACTGCTGAATTTGGATCAGAGCCTTCGTGCCATCTGAAACATCTCCTAGTTTGTTGTGCATGTAATAACAAAAATGCACAAAACTCGCTTTCAGAATAACTAATTTCGTCTGCAGAATTGATAAACTGCATTTTCTGTGTCACAGACGGAGAAGATTGCTGCTTAGTGGTTCCTTTTTTTTTTGGTAGAAAATTGACCCTTAGTACCACAGTTGGAATGCAAAGCAACGTCCATAATATTTTAGTCTGTGTATATTCAAATTCACTCTCTGTTCTTTTTTTGATAATTACACTTCACTTCCACATAGCTGAGAAATTCTGCTTTTTGGAAGCGAAACAGCGACAAGTTTTATGCCCATGGAGAAAAATGCTACTGGTTGATTGAAATTTCGAGTTGCTGTTGTTTTCTTGTGACTGTCTCCCATCCATCATTTTCTCAGAAAGAAGAATACACGGTTTTCAGACTGAAGTGAATTCTCTCACAAAGAGAGATGGAATCGATTGGAATAGATTCTTCGTGGCTTTGTTGACATTAAAGTTTCAAAAGCTGTAACATTGTCATATAGTGTAGAGAAATGTCCAGGAGATAAGTTTGCTTGAACACTAAGGCCTTTTTCATTACACATGAGAAACATAAGTATTGTTTATTCTTAATTTCGGCTAGTGCCCACTATTACTCAAGCGCACTGTCAATTAATTTTTTTCCTTTTTTCATGAGTTTTATGACAGTAAATTAATGGGTTTATTCGCGTTTTTAATAAAATTTTAATGGGTGCTTGAACTATGCAGCAGAAAGCAAACATGATTTCCACATATTTTTCAACTAAACCAGTTTTGAGACATAACAAAAACTTCGCTTCTCTCTCATGGGTCTTCATTGTCGATAGTTCTTTCTCCATTGTTGCGATAAAAAATCAGCCGTTTGCGACGTGCGAAGAATTTTAATTGCGTTCTAAGTTCTCATGTTTATTCCAGTTTAAATCAGCACATGACAAATTTTTATAATCATATATTAACTAAGAACTTCACACACTTTTTTTCATGAAGAACTGCCAATCATAGTAACACCTTACCGCAGCTTCTCAGTGGTTCTAACTCACTCATAATAGCGTTGAGGTCAAAATTGTGACCTGGGCAAAAGATTCTCACGGCCTGTTTGACTACGAAAGCAAAAATGTCATGTTTAATAAGAATAAGATAGATGCCACTTCAAAAGTCTTCAAAGAAGGTAACCCTCAGCTATTTACATCTTCCTAACAAATAACAGGAAGCGAAATCACGATAAAAAGCGTCAAAGAGTTGGACCCAACTCAATTACAAGAGAAAAACGCTGATTTATTCACAGTGGTCTCAGAAAGTGACAAAAATGGTACTATTCTCGAGTCCTTCATCATCTCATCTTGTCCACTGTCTGTAGATAACTTTACTCTCAAAATTGATGAGGTTCAATACCATGAATACAACAAGAGCAACGCATTATTTTTAATTGTAAGAAGCCTGAAGAACGAGGACGGAACACAAAAAGTAACATTAAAAGACTGTTCCGATCGATAAGTTATCGTCTATAGGGATACAACCTTGAAGTTGGAGATATCATTCGACTTGGAAGAATCGAATATCGAGTCGTCGAGTTCCAAGATCATAACCAAAACAAAACCTCAATGCTGTTGGATGACAAGCTATCAGTAAACTCCTTCCTAAGTATAATTTTCTTAAAAGTTTTGTAGAAAAAAGCGCCTTTCAGTCTGGTTAGAAAGTCTGTGGCTTCTGAAAAGACGGATGTCAAGAAGCAATGCAGAATTTGTTTGCTTGATGAAACCGAAATTGAAGGCTGCTTGGTAAACCCTTGCAATTGCAAAGGTACCAGCGAGTATGTGCATATCAAATGCCTTCAAGATTGGATCAGCAGCAAGTCAAAGACAAAGGCGGGAGTCGGAATGG
>ENA-UOTZ01001346-UOTZ01001346.1-compost-metagenome-genome-assembly--contig:-NODE-1346-length-17176-cov-12.514124_pt1 | contig 17176 bp, 8 predicted proteins | sample MGYA00238144_ERZ746983 | MGnify/ENA primary metagenome ERZ746983 (study PRJEB28759, sample SAMN06268863) | compost metagenome | isolation source: single cell | place: USA: California, Emeryville, Joint...
CTTCAGTCACATATGTCTTGATCATTTGGCTATTAGTGGTCCATATAGCTTTCAGCAGGCAAAGTTTTTAATGCAGTTGCCAAATTCAGTAGAGCAAAACTTGAGAAATCAAATTAGGAATCTTTATCAGACACAATAATTATTGTGCAGATTGCATGATAAAGACTTTGATTGCTATATAGCTCATATAGGTCCTACTAAAAAAAACTATCTTTGTCTGGCCCTGGTCCAATTAATTAATTTTTTTCAAAGTCTGTAGGCAATTAATCAAAATAAACTTCAAGTGCCTATATTAAAATTAATACGCTCTCAAACCTTAGAAAAATAAAAGAAATGCTACCAACAAACGACAAAAAGCCCATTTCTGAGCCTTCCAACACCTCTCAGGTTGATACAGAATTCAGACTAACCTCAGTAACAGCTTCTTACGAAGAATTCAAAATTATGGAAGATATAATTCAGGTTCTCAATGAGGAAACTGAAAAAGTAGCTGAGTTGGAAGGGATGAAAGACACTACCCAAGCGAAAACTGAAGAATCGAAAATCACTACTTCAAGTATTTCAATCATTGGTATCATAATTTACATTCTTCTAATTCATAACATATTCTGCACATAGAAAATACCACTCCAAAATTCCTGGCTTGGTGCTCTTGTGAAAATAACGTGATCAACATTGTCGAATTCGAGAAACAACAAAGTTATCAAAACTTTGAGGGTGCTGCGATTAGTGACACGGGTAAATTTCGAAAATGAAATTTTCCTCTGTTTAATTATAATAAAAATAGAATGGAGCTGCACACTTGTAAAGGAAATCCCAAACACAAAATTACTTGTGTCTCTCCATCATAATTGGCAGAGCGCAGCCAATTTAGCAATATTCGACATATCCAACAAAAATCGAGTCAATAAAATTTATTCCTTCGAAGAAGTTTCAGGATGTACATTCATTTATCTAAAGCATTCTCATAATTTCATTTTCTGCCTAGTCACTGGAGTAGGAGATGTAACCTATAATTCTCGACGAAGCATTCTTGGTGCAATTCCTGTGCGAGACCAGATAGCTTATCATCTCTATACCTTCGATACATCGAAAGCTCATACTAGTGTAAAACTCAACCGAAAATCAAGATGGCCCTCACAACATGGCGCTAATAAATGTAATTCATACATTTTCTTTACGCCAGTTTTTATAAAATTCACTCTTAGTAAACTGCATATCTGGATTTGATTTCAATCCTTCCGGAGAGTCAGCGGCGATAATTGATAACTGCGGTGTCTGTTTAATCTCAGATGTGAACACCAACGATTATAGCTTTCATATGGATATGAAGATGACGCATCTCGGAGGTGATTATTATGAAAATCTTTAGTTCTTCCTCGCCCATGTCCTTTTCTTGTAATATTTTAAAAGAATTTGTTATTTTAACTTATTGTATACTCATTTCCTCTTTTTTCTTATACCGGACTTATTATTTAGACTATTGTGCTCGCTGCAGATGGAGCACTAACACTGGCGAGCCATTATTGTTCGTGAAGTATGATTTGAACAAACTCAATATCCTGGATGCTGAGAAGGAAACCTTGGTTTACAAGGACTCAATTCTGACTGAAAAGAATTCCAGTAATTTCAATTTATCAACGGTTTTTCTCTTGTTCATCTCCTTCGTGTGATATATTCCGCTTCCTAAGAATGAAAGGCAAAGTGCTCTCTCTTTCTAACAAAACGACTGTATCATTAACTATTATTATTTTTTTATTTTATATTTTGTTCACTCACTTTCCTCCTTAAAATTAATTATATATTCTCTTTTTGGAAGACACCACCTATTGGATCGACGCTTGCCAAAATGACGGAAATCTACTAGCAACATGTGGTTATGATTGCAATGTTAAGATATTTGACAAGAGAGTTTCGAAGATTATCAACACTTTTGATGATATTCACTGCTGTAAATTCCTTGAATTTGTTAAATGGATTAGAATCTATTCTTATCTCCTAGATGCTGTCTTTTGTGTGCGATGGAGTCAAAGCGGAGGCATGCTCGCGACAGCATCTAATGATGATTCAGTGATAATTTTAGACTTCAAGACTGGGAAAGTGCTCTACACTGGATACACCGATAGACGTATTTTCTAATCTTATTTATTCAAATTCATTTAATCATTAGAGCCTCCCAGGTCTGTCTGTTTTATTTGAGGCGAGATTCAAATTTCAAAAGTTTATAAGAAAGAAATATTAATACATAACCATGAAAAATCAATAAGGTTAGAAATAAATACCTGCGGATAAGTTAGGATTAATTGCAGCTGTTAGTCCTCACTCATTCTCTTAATTTTCCAAATAAATTCCCAAAATATTACTGAAGATAATAAATACCAATAGTAGACCTAATTTCCAGAATTTGAAGTGTGATAAATTAATAATAACTATTCGATGTGGCATTCAGCCTGCACACATTTCTGCACGGTCTTTGAGCTGATTCATGTCGAAATCAAATTAATATGAGTAAATATCCAGATAGCCTGACGTGGATAAAACTACTAACACTAAATTTATGTGATTGGAGTTGAGGAATCTGTGGTGCTAACTAATAACAAAATGTGGGCCAATTTGCAATTAAACTTACAAACGAATGGCTTTAAGGATAAGCAAATAATTAGAAAGTCTTAATTTCAGCTATGCCGGCCTCGCTAATTTAACAAGAGTTTTATATGAAGTGCCATTCATTGTTATTGATTAGAAATTCTCACAAAGGCATGAGTTTTCGGCTAATCAAACATTTTTGAATATTGCACAGAATGCTTCTCTATTGCATTTTGTCCTTGAAAATTGAAGGTTCTAATGATCTTTGTAGGAAAAATATAAAAATGAATATACTTTCAGAATCACAGCCAAATCATGAAGAAGAATATTTTAGGGCCCGCAAAATTACGATATGGATCTCTAAACGAATATTAGTCGATTATTGGTTTTCTTTTCTTTCTTCAAGGTCTTTTCATTTGTTCGATTCTAGAAAAGACAGACAGACACACAGACCTAATGGATTCTATGAGTTCAAAAAATAATTATTTTACAAATCAAAATTCAAGAATTTACTGAGCTCTGAAGGAATCCCAGTGTAAAGGACTTTTCCTATCTTAAAATCCAAGAGTTTTGCTGTCTTGTCATCTGCTCCAGTCGCTAGGAATGCTCCAGAGGCATCCCATCGCACACATCGGATGAAACCTTGAAAGTAATATCGTTTATTATGCTGCCGTGATTGAATGATGCATGAGCATCAGCATGGGAAGAATCCAATATTTACCTGTATGGATATCTTCAAAGATTTTGACACTTTTGCTTCGCACTTGTCGAAGACATGGAGTTTTTTAACTCTACTGCCAGAAGCTAGCAAATTTGCATCACTTTGGGAAACATCAACCCAAAAGGCCCAGTCTATAAAGTAGTTAGAGTAAGCTCCTTATCGGGAATAATGACTGAAGAATTTTATGGATAACTAGTATCCCATGAAATTTTTTCTATATACCCGAGATTCGGAGAGGAAAGCAAGATATCAAAATTTTTGAAATATTTGCGGTTATCATCAAGTTGAACTGGTTCTTTTAAAATGAAGGACTTCTTCTCACAGTCAAGAAGGTTTTGTATGGAAGCAAATAGACTCGATTCCAAAGAACTCTGATTTCTAGAAGAGCTCATTGATTTCTGCCAAGGTTCGCAATCCCTAGCTCCTATTCACCTCATTCAATTATTAAGTTGATTACTTAATTAAGAAATTAAATTTATTCGCTATCAATCTTTCAAAATACAGAGTCAAAAAATGCTCCCAAAAGAAGAAATGAGAGAAAAAGACGAAAAATTTGCTACTACTTCCACCGATTTAGCTCACTCCAACAATTTTAGAATTAAAGAAGAAAGGCCAGTAGATTCATCCAACCCACTTCTTGAGGAATCTGAGCAAACTAGCGACAAACCACAGAATGGTTCTGTAAAATATTCCTCCTAAGATTCCGCGATTCTCTTTCTTCATTAGAGTCAACTCGCATTCGTTTGAAATTTCATTTCAAGTTATCTATAGAACAAAGATGAACTGTTCATACCTTTCATCCATTTGAATCGGACTCTTCAAAATAAGAGCTTTCTTCTCAGCATCCAAGATATTGAGTTTGGTGCCATTATACTTGACAAATAATAAAGGTGCATCAGTAGTAGGACTCCATTCGCAACGGCGACAATGATCCAGTATGCAAATCTTTTGTAAGAACAAGTCTAGCTACTAACATGGACATTGTAATCGCATTTACTTAAAGATCAGATGAGTCGGACCCACATTTCTGAAATTGCACGGTGATCTCCCATTATGTGGTTCTACAGAAGGATTCGGCCGATCATTCAGAATCTCTGTGCCGACTAACAGTCAATTCTATTCGTTACTTACCGAACTACAAGGGTCTGAGAACCGAAAGAAATGAATTTTGTGGTTTCGCATTTCTTTATTCCAGGAATCACCGAATGTTGCTCAAAACAATTGAATCAATCCTCCAGCATCTCCGCTGAAATATATGCAAGACCATTTTGATTCAAGGTCCTCAAATTGAATATCGCCTTTGTTCCCCAATACGAATCCATTGTTGAGGCAATACCAAAGTTTAATGCCTTTCTCTTGCTCTTTCTTGAGAAGACAAAAATCGATCAGGAAACTTGTTCTAAATAAATTCAAAGGGGGTGCTTTTTTGGTTCCTTGGATAGGCATATTTAGAATCAAAGAATACTCACTAGTATGTCGGAGTATCCCCTAGGTTTCTTTGCAATATTTCGTTTATTGAGGTGCGATTCAAGCCATTTCCAACCGATTTTTTCTTTGTTCTAAGTTTCTAAACTAAAGTACTCTCAATACTATGTTTCCAACTTCGTACATTTCGGAAATGAATACGAGAATCATTTGGTTTTTGAAATTGTTATCAAAAGTTTTATTTTAATATTATGTGCAAAAAGGTAAATTCTTTAAAATTTGATCAAATTCATCTTTCTGAATGAAATGTCCAAATATTTTTTTTAATGTGAATGGAATCTAATATAAGGGAGATAGGTATTTGGGGTTAGAAGGAAAACAAATCTATATAGCTCACTGATTTTTCATCATGAGTATTACCATTTGATGGTGATTCTAATTAATCAACCGGTTTCCTTAATGATGTGACTCGGTTGAACAACTATGGTATCATTGATCTAAATCTTGTGGGAATAAGCGTTTGTCCTTTATCTTCGTAATCACATACTTATCTTCTGATAAAGTTTTGGGCATCTCGCCTGCAGAGTATAAAATTGGTGAGCTACTTTTATCTCTCAAATATTGTCACAAATGGACCCAATGCCGCTAAACTTTTTTACATTTTTTGGAAATCTGCTGGAATTTCTCGTTCATTCTGAGGAGAGTTTATTTTAAACAAATCAAAGTACGATCTTATTTGAATTGGATACTGTTACCCCATCAGGAAGTTCAAAACTTTTTTGGCCAGTTCAGGATTGTAATGATTTATGTCTCATCCGAATAGCATTAGATATATCGATTTCCACTCTAATCTTTTCAAATCGATCGAAAAGATTCGTATTTCTGTTCTTCTAATTCCTATTTCTATCGAGGTATGGCGAGATAACAGAAATAATTATGCAGATAAATATTATTTAAGATATACTGATGAATATTAACAGTAGTTTGGAAGGCTCTAGAAAATGGCATAAATTAATAAGTTATCTTCTGATGATAATCGTCTCTGTTTACTCAGTCCGAGATCTGCATTTAATTTGGCAAACAAATGTAATTATTGCACCAGTCCTAGCTCATTTGAGTCATTTCAACTAAAGAAAAGCTCATCATCATCTTCTTCAACAGCGATAATAGCGATGAGCTTTCTCTCTATCGATGTTGCTAACTGTTAATGGAACGTGAACTGTGTTTTCACGAGTTTTTTCTTCGATAAAGTTCTTGCACGCAAATTCCTTAGGACACTGTAATTACTTCAGCTCGGATTATTTGGCCGAGCACGCTTGCTGTGTCTCTTAGATTGAAATCTTTGGTGATCACTGTAAATAACCTCGAGCATTGATAGGTGCAAATTGTGCTATATGGCGAGATCAGAGCTATCTAGCTTTGAAAGTATATGAATATTTGCGCGATCGCATTCTGATGATATGAAATCAATGTTATTAGTGACTAAGGAGTATTAAAGCTGCTCAGGATTAAATTGTTAAAGACCAAATTGATCAAACTGCAACTCAAGAAAAAAAAATTGATACTACCTGAGCACTTCGACTTTGCTGTATCATATTCATAACTGAGGAGCGCTTGTACTAGCCTGCTTGTAAATGTAGGCTAGTTCGAAGGAAATAGTCTCCATTCTGGGTATTGTGATGAGAAATTACTTAAGCTTATTATCACCAAAAATGATTTTCCTATGCTTTGTAAGGGAGAAAAATTGTGGTTTCCGAATTTTGGTTTGTAATCTGCGACAGTCTCATAATAGAAAATTTAAATGAAACTAGGAAATAATTTATTAGTAAGATCTTCATTTTATGTACCCTGGTAGTCACTATCGTTGTTAGAAACTCAAACTAACCAGATAACTAACTCAAGATAAAGCTTGGAATTTGTTGGAGAAAATCAAGAAGTGTGTCCAAATGTAAACTCCTACCAATTGCTACTCGGTTTCACAATTTCAGTGAGCAGAGTTCGTCTCCTTCGTGAGTTTTCTCTCGTTAGACGGTGCTATGTAGAATTGCCCCCTTTCCGTCCATTCAATTCTTCGATCTTAAACTAAGCTTCTTCAAAGCATTCCGTCTTCAACCCAAGCCCATCGAATTGTAAAATTTTCTTTGATATTACAGATGAAACTATTGACAATCGAGTATATTTCGCAAAATTTCTTTCATAATCTCAAGCTTATTCCTCAAATTAATCGAATTTGAAAAGGAGGAATTTTCAAGTTTCATGCTGTTACTTTCCACTTTTGATATAACGATGCAATAACAACGACGACTTGTACTTTTAACTGAGCAACTGCGATATGGTCATTGAAGAACAATAAATGATAATAATTCCATATTCGGGCCCTAACAAAGCAAAAATTATTTGTTAGTGCTTGAAAGTTAATTTCTAAATGTATTTTGGACAATTAGCACGACCAAATCAATTTATATATTTTTTTAATACTTGACCATGAGAAACAATGGTTTATAGGATTAATGAATAAAATTTACGATAATAGCAGCAGTGAAACTCGATCTGCAATGAAAGAATTGCTATAAATAACTGAAGGACTCGAAATAGACGATCAGAACCAGAGTCGCACCCAAATCTCCCAAATAGAAAAGTCCTGCATCCGTTTTTGAGGTGATAGAACATGACATAATTAAAAATTGAATCGATGCTAGTAATAGCAACTTGGATCAATTGATGAGCTTGTTAATTTGAGGTGCTAGGATATTTCAGGATTGTGTCTGCTCTCAAAATATAGCAGCAAACTGCCTTTAGGATTTGAATCAAAGACTTTGTCTCAGAATTTTAATACCTTTGTGATTCATGGTGTTCCGCTTCGAAGAAAATACTAAATCATTTGATAAATGAAGAACAAAAGTTAACCTTATCCTCTACAAATTCTGCTTCGCCGCTACGACATTTAACAATTTACGAAGAAAGAAATGAAGGACAAGAAAATAACGGAATAATATATGGAAAATGAATTCGGGTTTTCTCAATGCAAGCATTTTCATGTCTTTCCTAGATATCGAAGCCTGTATCTCTTTTCTCGGGTAATCAATAATGTGGAAAAATTAAGAGCTTAATGGGAATACGAAATAAAACAAAAAGGGTCAATTGAAATATGATGACAATTTCACTTAAATTGCAAAATTTCCTTAATTCTTCAGCGAATCATAGATACAATAAATAGTAGAGAGCCACAAAAAGTTTTTGCAATTACAACCCGCAAATATTGAACCAATATGGCTATCTCCTACAATTGTTAATTGGAAAAAATAAAAACGTACGGAATTGAATCACACATAGAGCAAATGTAGTGCGCCATTAGAAAGTTCTCAGTTTTGGAGAGAGAGAGAACAAAATTTAAAAGGCTATTCCATACAGATTCATCGAAATATCTTTTGTTTTTTTTGAAATTCCCAAATTGGAATTCCTACATCTGATCAGAATTTATCAAAAGATGGACAAATTTATCTGAATTAGACTGACAATTATTTATAATAAATAAAATAATCTCAACAAAAAAATCAATCGTATCATTGATAATTGTTTCATTATGGAGAGCTCTCAAATAAAAACTCCTGAGCAAGAAATGATAGAAACAGCAATCCAAAGGGCATTGATGAGCACCGATATTAGGGTTAATTTGAACGAGGCTCGAACAAGTTGTTTCGAACCTATTGAATCCAACGAGCTGGAAAACAAGTCAAAACTCTTCTATAATAAGGCAATACCAGTGAGAAAACCCAAGAAGATCGAAAGTTCTCAAAAGACTGACAAGGAAGAAGAGGTCAAGGAAACAATTCCTACAGCAGATACGAGACAAAGATATATTAACACAAGCTCATTCCCTCAAAGCGTTCATGGAGCAATTATCACCAAAAAAACTGAAGATGGACCTCCAATGTGGGGATCAGGGGTCCTTATTGGAACTAATATAGTTCTAACCGCTGCTCATAATGTCTACGATGATGAGAAGCCAACGAGAAAGCGATATCCATACGTTAAATTCATTCCAGGAGTTAACGGAGATGAGGCACCGTTTGGAGAGATCGATGTTGATCAAGTATTTGCGCCTGAAGATTATATCAATCACAAAGAAGAAGTTGAGGATGAGAATGGCATAAGCACTGCTGATTATGCTCTGGTAATTCTGAAAAAGCCAATTAGTAGAGAAACGGGATATTTTGGACTGCATGCAGTGTTGCCTAGCCTGAGGAAGTTGCTCAGGACGGATGAAATGATGGTAGTGGGCTATCCTGCACACACAGAAAAAGAGAAAAATGAAGGAAAATTTGAGCAATGGGGAGAAAAGGCAACAATTATTGACTATGACGAGGAAAAGGAACTCATTCACTGTAAATTCAATGTGGAAACAGCTGGCCTTACTGGAAGCGGGATATTTTACAAGAGAACAGAACTTGGAAAGGACAAATTCTATGTGATAGGAGTATATCTTGGAGATAATTCTGTCTGCTGGATCACAATGAAGAAATTCCAACAATTGCAAACGTGGATAACTGAAACCAGCGATAAAAAGCTGAAGGAGCTTCTCCAGAACAGATGTGATGAAGACTACATTAAAATGCTGGATTTTTCGAATAAAGCTCTTGGAACAACAGGAGTGAGTTTCTTGCTGGAATGGAATCTGAAGAGCTTGGAAGGACTCAATTTGACAGCCTGTAACATTGATGAAAAAGGCATTGAGGCACTGAGCAGCAATTCAAAATGGCCAAAGCTACGAAGCCTTTACTTAACAAAGAATACGTTAGGAGAAAAAGGATGTCAGCTTTTAGCCCGCAATAGTACTTGGCAAAACTTGAAAACCCTCTCACTTGATCGTTGCAACATTGGCGATCTTGGTGTGAAGGAGCTGCTTCAAAATAAGATTTGGGCTGATCTTACCGAAGTTACCTTGGGCTACAATGATATTGGAGACCAAGGAGCTCTTTCAATCGGGGCTAGCAATAACTGGAAGAACTTGAAAAAAATCAATTTAGAGAGTAACCAAATTGATGTTGAAGGCGCCCGCGCTATTGCTATGAATCCTACCTGGGTTAACCTCGAAGAACTGAAAATGTCAGACAATAAGATTAGTGATGAAGGCGCCAGCGCCATTGCGATGAATACCACTTGGGTCAACCTGAAAAAGCTGTCTCTATCGAGCAACCAAATCGGAGAAGTAGGAGGAGTTTCTATCGGCAATAATACATCCTGGAACAAGTTAGAAGAACTTGATTTAAGTCGTAACCAACTAGGTAACAAAAGTGCTATTGCGATAGCGAGTAATCCAATTTGGAATGAATTATCTACCCTTCAGTTAAGTTGGAATAGAATTGACAACGAAGGCGCGATTGCCATTGGAAGGAATTCCAGTTGGAAGCAAATGCGAAAACTATATTTGAATCAAAATGAATTTGGATGGAAAGGCAGAAGCGTGATAAGTCATAACATTGCATGGACAAAAATTGTTACAGTTACTTTGGATGGCAGATGGGGGACCACCAAGGAAAGGAAGAATGCTCTCAAATCCTTCCCACTTGCCCTTCTGGCGAGCATCTATTCAGTATGAGAACAAAATCTTGAAAGGTAATTCCTCTGCATTTAGTTCGCAATCTCGTTGATATTGTAGTTTTCAATTCGTAAGACTTTCATGCGGAAAAAAAACTGCTTTAGAGTTTGACAGCCCATTTGTTGCATAATAATGAGAGAAGAAAACAACCTTCATTGAGAAAACATGTAAATAATAGTTGTCTGAAGTTACTGCTGAATGAGAAACTTATATTAGAAACAGACCAAGCAGCAGAAATATAATTGAAATTTCATAGTGAGAAAAGTTATTCTTCGTGCCAATTGAAGGGAAGGTGGGATAGCTAATCAAATAAAAAAAAAAAGCAGCGCTATGCTCATACTAGCCCTGATTTAAATTATACGCTGAGAACTAAGAAAGCGGCATTCAGTCATTCAAATTGATAAATTATTTTCAGGCATTCACCTTTTCAAAGTAAGTTTTGATTCAGAAAAGCCATTCTGACTTGGACTACAAAATTAAAAATGCTTCATATTTCTTTCTCTCGTGTCAAATTCAGAAATAACTTTCACGGGTAGCTCTATGAAATTCGATCCCACTATAATATTAAATGTAATTCAAATCATTTTTAGGATACATTGAATTGCGATTTTCAAATTTATCATCATAATCAGGTGGATTCTAAACTATTTACTAATGGAGCTTGTCAGCAGATTTTTTCATGAGTTTCATCCATTTCTTATCCGAATAGATAATATAGCTATTTGTTTTTTCCCATTCACATTATTATCATTGAATTCGGCCGTTAGATATTTAAAGACTGAAAAGATTACGAATTTCAGCAAATTCTTGGAATTTGAGTGATTTATTTTGCTCCCTTATTTTAGTGAGGGTAGCTAATTGATGAAATGCTATTTATTCGAAGGAACAAGGATATGACATGAATCTAGAACGAACATATAATGGTGTTGAGATCTTGTAGCTTGGTTCTTCTAGAGGCTTTAACTTTGGGGCATTCTCTCTCTACGAGTCTCCTTCAGTTCAGATAGAATAAGCCCCCACTTTGACTTTGCGTGCGCATGCAGCACCATGTTCAACGTGGCTTGATATATTCCATAGCCCAATCTGGATGCCTGATCTTGATGAATTCGATGTCCCTCCTTTGGAGGAGTCATTGAAACTTACGGTATGTACACGGTGTTTGATTAGCTGTCTACATCTTCCGTCGATTGGTAGAGAGGCTGATACCTTTTCTAGCGATGAAATTTGAAATATTTCCAGCCGCTTTTCCTCTAGAGGATATAAATATCTCTTCCAAGGACAACTCCAGATGCACACTTTAGATTTAATTTAACTTGTTTTCGGTGAATTTCATAGCTTTTTCTCATAAGTTATACAGCAAATGAACGATCACACTCTAAAATAGTTTTTTGCATAAAGAATTTTGGATTGGAGATCAAAGCATTAAATCGAATTGGCGAACAATATGCGAAGAAATCATCCTTCAAGCTTTTCACTCTCAATAACTCTTGCGAGCCAGACCAGCAAATGGGGCAGTTCGAATGCTTTCTTTCTTTGGTAGCTATCCATTTACCATCCAAACTAATTTTTATAATTTTTCTCCAAGCTAAGTTATGACTTATCACGATTCTGCTTTTCCATTCAAATTCATTTCGATTCAGATATAGTTCTCGCAATTGCTTCCACATTGCATTCATTTCAATGGCAATCGCGCCTTCATTGCCAATTCTATTCTCAGATAGCTCAAGCGTACTTAATTCATTCCATGCCGGATTACCAGCTATTGCGATAGCAGCTTTGTTACCAATTTGATTCCAACTTAAATAAAGTTCTTGTAACTTGTTCCAGGTTATATTATTGCCGATAGAAGCTCCTCAAATTTGTTTATTTATTATAAATAACTGCCAGTATGATCCATATATCCTTTTGTGTTCTGATATCCGATTATTTCCGATCAGAGGTGTTAATTCATTTATTTTATCAACTTTCAAGCAGAAACTGAGAGAAAAACCTAACAAATTTTGCATTTTCATAACTTGATTGTAGGGCTTATCAAACTTCAGTTCGATCTGCCACATCGTCTAATAAATTGTGTTAGCTCGAGGGATCCTCCTCGTTCCGCTCTAGTCAAATCTAGCTTCTCACCAGCGGTTACTGTTGACACCGTATTTTGTACTTTTTCCTATGACCAATATAAAAAGTAATGTAAAAGTAACGATTATCTTTGTTGAAGAGCAATATTAGCAAAAAATAGAGATTCGTGGAGAAAGACTGCTGGGCTACAAATAGAGACCATCCGATGGAAAAGAGAAATACGAAAGTTAGTTAACACAAGCTTTTCTCCTTGTGCAATCTTTATCTTAAACACCAAAGGAGAATTCATAATGAAAGTTTCTTTATTAAAATAAACTTTTAATAAGATAAGAAAATAAAAAAGGAAAGTTTCAATAAAGATCTTCAAAAAACAAGAAAAAGATCATTAGAGCTAGCTCAGACACTACGAAATTGTGTCTTAATCATTGAGTTATTGATATTTCAGTTCACGATAGGCGTTATATATTAAGATTATATTTGTTTACTCTAGATTTCTCATCATTATCAACAGAAGTGACGATTTAATTCATATCTTAGGAAGCAGATAAAAGAAAATTAAAGGTAATGTACGAATTCCTCAAATTGTTGACCAAAGAGGTTCAACAGGTATTTTTTGGGAAATATAGGTATAAAATAGTAAAATTAGTCACCAAAACAACTTTTCTAAAGTAGTGAGTTGCTATCCAGCTTAGAGACTGCACTGAAAGGGTTTCGCTTACTATTTGAGAAGGCCCAACAAGAACTATTATCTTCCAAGAGCGCTGAAATTGAAAGAAGTGTATTTGTTAATGCTATCTGTTACATGTATCGATTGCCCTGATACTATTTTTCGGGAGTTGCTGAAAACGTGTTTCAAGTCACCTTTTGCAAATATGCTTAAATCCACATAACCTCCAAAATAATTCATCTAAAATCGAGCCTGGCAACCTTCAATACTGAGCGAAATGGAATATATCATTTTAAAATACCTTTTCTATTTCATTGCTCAAATGAATTCTGTTCTATAGATTTCATGATTTAGTTTTAAGGGTTTGGTTAAGTTTTTTCGGTTGTATCTTTCCTACAGAATTCGACTCAATCATAGATCGAGAACAACAATCAAATAAACGAATATTTCTACTTATTTAGCTAAATTTCTAAAACTTCTCCCGAATCCAACCCTTTAAACAAAGTAAACCTCTCCTCTGGTCCGAGAAATGCCTTAAGAGCATTTAACCTTTCACGACTGAATTTGGTGTTTTTAATCAAGCTTATTCTTTGGATGCTCTTCCAGCAGGTAGAATTGTGTCCTATTTCAATTCCGGTTTTCCACCCGATTTGATTGAAGTCCAGCCAAAGTGCTTGTAATTTCTTCCAAGCGGCGTTTTTCCCGAGCTCTACTCCGCCTAAATCTCCTATTTTATTCATATTCAAATAAAGACTCTTCAAATTCTTCCAAGACGTGTTTCTTCCTATGTGAATGGCGCCTTGATCTCCAATTTCATTGATTTGTAACCCCAAAAACTCGAGATTTTTCCAAGTTGTATTTTTCCCGATTGCTTCTGCACCTTCATCACCAATCTTATTTTTAGGTAAAACTAAAATCCTCAAACTGCTCCAAGAGGTGTTGCTACCGATGCAAATCGCACCTTCATTTTTTATATTATTGTGCAGCAGTGTCAACACTTCTAGATTTCTCCAACTAGTGTTTTTTCCAATCGCAACTGCACCTTCTTCGAAGAACTTATTGCCCGAAAAATCAATTTTTCTAAGATTCCTCCAAGTACTATTGCTGCTAATGCAAGTTGCGCCTTTAGTTTTCATTTCGGAGGTCGCTATATGCAGCTCTTCTAGGTTTTTCCAAGTGATGTTCTTACTAAAGGCTTCTAATGCCTCTTCACTCAAATTATTCAATCTCATTTTAAGTTTCTTCAAATTTGTCCAAGAAGTATTGCTCCCAATGCAAACCATACTTTTAACTCTAAGTGGATTTCTTGATATCGATAGTTCTTCAAGATTTCTCCATGATTCGTTGTTACCGATTGCTGCTCCACCTTCATCACCGATGTTATTGCTCGATATATCAAGTTTCCTAAGTCTCTCCCAGCTTGTATTACTACCGATACATATTGCCCCTTTATCACCGATTTTGTTGTTAGACAAGTCTAGTTCTTCAAGGTCTTTCCAGAAAGTGTTTTCCCCAATAGCTGCTCCTCCTTCAGGACCGATGCTATTGTTTGCCAAACAAAGCTTCCTTAGTTTAATCCAGAGGGTATTATTTGCTATAACGATGGCCCCTTGATCTTCGATCTCATTACCGAAAAAGTCAATTTCTTCGAGATTGTTCCAGTCCTGGTTTTCAATCATTTTAATCAATCCTTTGGAGCTTATTTTATTTTCTTGGAGAATTAATGATTTCAGGTTTTTCCAGGTCGTATTGCTGCTTAGAGTTAAGCATCCATTGCCCCCGAATTTATTTCTCGAGAGATCAAGTCTCTGAAGTTCTTTCCATTCTGACCTATTGCATAACTCTTCAATATTCTTATCTTCGATAAAGTTTTCGTCTAGATTAACAGCCTCTAAATGATCCAGTTTGAACTCAAGAAGCGCATCCAATCCCCATTGTCGAAGATAACGGCTTTTCAGACTGAGCGCCTTTAAAATACCAGTTTTATCTTCTTTGCTTTGGATTATATCATTGACTCTTGTCCATTTTGTATTCTTTACTAGCTGATACAGGGATTGAAAATCTTCCTTCGTGATCAGGCAAGCAATGTTTGAATTTTCAATTCGAGCTAAGTGCACACCTATGACAAAGAATGTATCTTTTTCTTGAATGCACAATATTCCATTATCAGTTGGACCACAGTAGGTGTATTGGATAAGCTGCTTCTCCTCTCCATTAAGTTCGCTAGTTCTGCCTTTTTCTCTCCATTGCTCAAAGCAGGCATCTGACACTTGCCCTTCCTTATTATCTACATTATATCCCATTACAAAGATCTCTCTCTCTTCATGCAAATAGGTATGTTCTGCTGCAACCGCATGCAGTCCCAAATAACCGGTCTCTCTGCCTATGGAGTTTCTCAAAATCAGTAGAGCATAAACATTCAAGCCACTTCGCTCTGTCTCTTCTGTATTCTTGATGTGGCTCTCAGTTACAATCATCTCCTCAATCTCGATTTCGCCAAAAGGAGCCTCGTCTCCAGTAGCTCCTGGAGCGAATTTGATATATGGAAATCTCTTTCTGACAGGTTCCTCGTCATCATATACATTATAAGCAGCTGTTAAGACGATGTCAGGTCCTATCAGTACCCCAGTTCCCCATTTTGCTGTATCATCCTCTGATTTGTTGACAATAACAATACCAAAAGCACTTTGAGGAAACACGTTCGTTTTCGGAAAGCTTTGTCTTTTATCTCGAAAGGCATCTGCATCCTTTTTTTCCTCCTCCTCCTTTTCAAAACTTTGAATTCCAAAACTATCTTGCATTGGTACAATTTTTTTGTACTCAAATTTATTTGTCTTGTTTTCCAGTTTAGACATTAACGAAGGCCTGAAACATGTAGTAGTCATTTGAATGGAGTCTTCTTCAAGAACTTCTAATCCAATTAAGTCGGTTTTGATAGTTTCTTGGATAATTTCCTGTTTTTCCAACTTTCTCTTCAGATAGTCCATGGACATCAAACAGCTTTAATGCGATTATCTCGTTTTGTTTGTTTGAGTTTAATTAAGAATTATAAAAAAATTGCTGAATACACTGTTTTAACTCAAAATTAATACACAAGCTGATTAATTCTGATCGGTTGCAGGAATATTTTAATTTTGAAACTCTTTCAGGACCAGATATTGATGTACTCACCAACCAAAGCAGCTTCATATCACTGAAGCCGCTCTAGTCCAAAAGGAAGGCATGAAATAGGATTCTTGAAACATCTGAAGAAAGATTTGTATCCTATGAAATCAAAAAGACTTGGGCACATCACTTTTTGATTTTCTGGCTCTTTAAGGACTTAGTGAACAAATCTCTAGTTCTCTTTTCCTTTATTTCCTGAGAACTTTGCTATTTTCTATTTATTAGAACTCGAGTGGAAAATTAGCTAATTTTTATTTTATCTAACCAGTGTCAAATATTATTACTACATGCACTTTTGATCTAGGAGAGAAAGATGACTGTCGATGAATTCATGCATAATTGAGTTTTTGAGTTTCAGATCCTTCTCTTTCGTTGTTATACCTTATTTATCTACCTGAATCGCTCGAGAAAGCGCTGCGTAGTTCGTATTCTTTTTTCTGGTTGAGGCATTCTGAATGAGAAAAGTTGCTATTTCGACAGAGAACGATGCCAAGAAATCGCAATGATCGCTTCGATCATAGGTAGACGATTGTGAGACTTTAATGATATTCAACAAGTATAGAAAGGAATTAATAAGAGCGTTGATAATTTCTTTGATAACAATACCACCTCTTTTCAGTGAGAATCTATGAAGTTATTCAGTAATTTCTTTAAGTCAATGATTCAATAATGAATCAAAATCCAGAGTGTTGGGCCTTCCATCTTGATCAGAAATAATGGCATTGAGCAAAAATTATACTACACTTTGATTTTTGATTTTATCCTTCTGAAGAGAAGTATAGATAACCAATCCAAAATAAATTGGAACAGCAGAAGGTCCACACTTAAAGAGATCTAATATTTTCTCCTTTTTAGTAACTGGCGTTGGAGATGTGGCATATAACCCAAGAAGGAACTTTCTTGGAGCAATGTGTGCTAGAGGGAAGATAGCTTAACATTT
>ENA-UOTZ01001347-UOTZ01001347.1-compost-metagenome-genome-assembly--contig:-NODE-1347-length-17176-cov-8.757764_pt1 | contig 17176 bp, 8 predicted proteins | sample MGYA00238144_ERZ746983 | MGnify/ENA primary metagenome ERZ746983 (study PRJEB28759, sample SAMN06268863) | compost metagenome | isolation source: single cell | place: USA: California, Emeryville, Joint...
AATGTACTAGCGGTTTCAAACTTTGGAAAAGAGATTTATTCCAATTCACTGGCTCTCTCATTACTCAAACGCATTCTTAGGCTCGAGCTCTCGAGAAGCAAATAATAACGACGCTTATAACTTGTTGATTCAAAGAGTTTATGGTCAGTAATGTGTTTGTCGCCCTGTAAATTAGAGTTTTCATGTTGTATAATAATATAACTGCTTTGAATCACTCTGTTCAGTAATCAGGTTAATCCAGCTACAAACTCAGAACATGTTTGGAAGATTCTCTCTTTGAGTGCTGTCAAATGATATTTGTGATTTTTCTTTATGAAGAAATAATCTAGCAAGAAACCTATCTACATTATTGATCATTTCGTATTAGTAGAAAGTAAGCTGTCCTAACAAGTTTACAAATTAGAGAGGCACATTAAATTCACGATCAGCAAATAACACATACTGCACCTCAACTATTTACTCGACATCGCCTCAAGAAGGAAGTGAAAGAGTTGTGATAAATATTCGATTGTAAATCGCAATACGGGCATCTCACTAATTTTAGTAGCCACTTTTTCATAAGAATTATTTGTTTATTCTATGAAATAATTACGATCCTAACTAATGCAAAAATGAGGTAATAACGCTAGATGCTAATCGTCCGAATTAATTTCATAGGCTTCCTTCTCACACTCTACTTTTTTTGAATTGAATCATTCTGGTTTCTTCGCTTTAACTTATCGATACTTCATTGTCTGGTATATAGATAAAACTAAATGATTGTATTTTATTTGAGTCATCAATTATCAATAGATTGAAATGTTGTTGCTCTTTGAATCCTTGGCAAGATCAGAGTTTTATATTAACTAAAAGCATTTCATTTCGAAGAAACTTTTTCAGTTAATTACTAGCTTTTCAAGATCTTATTTATTATTGAGAATGCTCTTAAGAAGTTACAGTTGGTCACCCTAATTTATCGATCAATCTCAGATCACGCAAAATGCTAAGCAATGGAATACTATATATCAAAAATTAGTTTCATTTAGTTAGTCATTTGATGAGATTTTAAGTCACCATTATATTGAAAACATAGATAATTATTAGCCAAGCAGAAACATATAATTAAGGGTAGATATAAACATTAGTATAAATGGAACCTATAAGAATTAATTAAATACATTAAAGGCTAATGAAAATGTGATCGAGTAGCAGGCGGCATAGCTCAAGCATAAGGCCCGATCATGCTACAGCTAGGATGCTCTGGGTAGCATCTGCAAAAATTGCTTTCGCAATAACTAGAGCCTCCAGAACCATCACTGGGAACTCTCTCTCTGGGATATCTAATTGCAGATCCTGAAACGATGAACACCACCAGAATTGTCAATAATAAAACCACATTCACTTTCATTTTGTTTGGGATATTACAATAAATTGAATTATTGATAATAAAGACCGGATTCTCCCCGATTTTATACCCACAATGTCCTAGCGGTTTCAAACTTTGGAAAAGAGATTTATTCCAATTCACTGGCTCTCTCATCACTCAAACGCATTCTGAGGCTCCAAAGCACCTCGATAAACAAGTAATGACATTATTAACTAATTGATCCAAAAAGTTTATGGTCAGTAATGTGCTTGTCGCCCAGTAACATTTTGGGTACTTCGTTTTGAGAATCAGAGAATTTTCATGCCACATGTTGAATTATTTGAATCACTCCGTTCAGTGATCAGGTTAAACCTGCTAGGAATGCAGAATCCGTTCTCAAGATGTTCCCTCTGCATGCTGTCAAAATGAAACTTGTAATTTATCTTCGTGAATAAATAATTTAAAAAATAGAACTTATTAAAAATCGCAAAATGAACCACTCGCTGTTTTGGGAGCCATTTTTTCATACGATGAATCATAAATGATAAAATACTTATGTTAGTTGTTCGATTTATTGATTAGTTTCCTTCTCATTTTACTTTTTCTGAATTATTCAGGCTAATTCTGCCCTTTAACTTATCGATGTTTTAATGTCAGGTATATAGATAATAATAACTGATAAGTATGTGTTCATTAATAGATATTGTCCTGTATTAAAATTATTCAAAATCATATATAATGGGGGGGTATAGCTGGTGCAAAGGAATTTATTCTTAGTAACGGTCCGTTCTCCGACATCTTGGGTGGCTAGGATAGCAGATACAAAAAGGCCTGTCGCAATGGCCAGGCCTGATTCTTCGATCATCACCATAATAATCATCAGGAACAAGTCCTCCCTCACCGCCTTTGGACTCCTTGATCGCAGATACTGAAGCTCCCAACAACATCAATATGCTAACTAATAAGACTATCCTCAATTCCATTTGGTTTGAATTTTGTTGTACTTTGAATTGCTAATTTATTCTTGAGACCAGCCCTTTCCTCCAATTTATACCTGAAAACGAACTAGTGGTTTCAGACTTTGGAAAAGACTTTGTTCTGATTAACTGGCTGCCTAACTCCTTAAGCGCATTCTACGGTCCCGACTTTTCATAAAAATCGAAGAGCATCTAAATTGATGATTTGACGATCAGTTTAGGACTTGCCATCCAGTAAAGTTGGACTATGAGCCAAGGAAGAAATCAAAAGAGATGAATAAAGGCTTATTGAAGGAAGATTCGGAAGGTTCAGGATTCTCTTATGGTAGTGTCCTCTTCAAGGGCAACGGGGAAAGCAAGCTACTTCTCTTGCGTGTGCTATCACATCCCATTGACTCGCACTGAGAATTAGAATTTCCATGTTACACGTTTATTGTAACCGATGTGAATCACATAGTTCAGTAATCAATGATTTGACGATAAATAAATAACACGAAGAAACCAGTAAAAGAAAACATAAATATGACTGCTGAGTAACGGTAAATGTGAGAGTGGAACAATTAGAAATGGACTTGTTTCAAACTAATTCCTTAGTGCTAGATAATTGCATTTCAAACTATGCAAAGAAATTTATTGTTTAGGTTTTTCCTGAAAAGCATTTACAATATAAAATATGAGCATGAGCAAATGGATCCCAGACCAGAAAATACTAGAAATGAATGAATATTTTTCATTCTCTGCAAAGCCTTAGACGTGAATACTACTATCGTTAATTACTTTGGATCTTACCGAAAAGAGATATACCACGTTGCTTATAAACAGCCATCAAATAAATCAAAGCATAAATATTCTGCATGAATGAAGATGGCGTATTCTAGGTCTTCGTGCGTTGTATTCCTAACTCCGGCACCTTGGACTATCAGGATAGCACCTACAAGGGTTCAGGTTGCAAAGGTAGGCAGGATCAACTGGAGAGTTCCCATTAGGAATTCTGATTGCAGACGCAGACAATGAAATCATGAACCAGACCAATAGTATCAATATCATGACAAGCTTCGATTTCATCCCGTTTGATATTTTTAATCTAATTTTTTGAATTCTTGATAATGAAGCTGCGAACTCCTCTCCATTTATACCAAGGATGCACCAAGAAGTTCAATTCTAATTAACTGATTATCTGATTATATAAACAGCTATGAAGTCCCATATCTGGGAGATTTTAGGCAGTAGTGTACTTGCCGTCCAGTAACAACATGGCACCGTCACCAATGAAAAAGTTAGAAATGCAGGCAAAAGCTTAGTAGGGTTCTTAAACTGTTTCTCAATCCAATCTTGCTATAGTGTGTTGTTTAGAAAGACGATCAATAAACGATGAGTTTACTTACTGTTTTGAATTCTTTTGTCAAGGTCGCATGAATCACAACATTCAGGTTAGAAGTTCTAAGTTACACGTTTATTGTAACAGCTGTGAGTCACTACAGTCAGTACTCAGTGATTTGACATGAAGTATATGACAGCTAAGATCTCAGTAAAAGAAGACATAAGGATGACTGTTAAGTAACTATAAATGTGAGGGCGTGGTAAATAAAAAACGTTAACTCGGAGTCTAAGGCCTGAATTAGATTATGAGTTTAGCTGGACTTGTCCTAAATTATATCCTTCTCTTATGAAATAATTTTTGCTAGATCTCTCTCTTGTTGGCCTCTTCATGGTGTTAGACAATTACTTCTCACAACAGAAAATATGAACAGTTATCTATAAAAGAATCTTAGACCAAAAATAGCGAGAAATGATTGCGTATTTTTCTTTTTTTGAGGAGCCTTTAGAGCAACTCTTATTATCTTTGAACTGCAATGAAACTGAATGAGAAATATATACTGCGTTCAATATACAGAACCATAAATCTAATAAGGTAGGCAAATACTTTTGGATGCATTAAAACAGCGTATCTTAGCTATGTGCATTGGGATTCTGCTTTACTGGAGTTGTTTTCGACATCTTGCGCTATTAGGGAAACATCGACATGGGTAAAGCCTGCAATAATCAAATCCAGAATCACCTCGGAGGCCCGGGATGGCACGCCTGATTGCAGATGCACAAACTGAAACCATGAACCACACTAGGATTATCAATAATATGATAAGTTTCGATTTCATTCCGTTTAGAATTTTTAATCTAATTTTGTGAATTATGATGCTAAGAATTAAGGACACTCTCCATTTATACCCACAGATGTACCAAGAATTTTAATTTTGATTCTAATTAACTGGTTCCGATTCCATCGACAACCCATAAGTTCCCATTTTCGGGAGATTTTAGAAAGTACCATACTTGCCACTCAGTATAAACGCAGGCAAGAGCTTGAAAGAGTTCTTAAAATATTTCCCCATTCTGCGGTAATAACACTCTAGCTGCAGTCGGGTGTTTACAATGACTACCAGCAACGATGAGCTTACTTACTGTCTTGATTTACTACCAACAAAGATGTACTGTTTTGATTTCATTTGTAAAGGTAACATGAATCACAAGGTTAGAATTTCTAAGTTACACGTTTGCTATTACCGATTTAAATCACCTTGCTCAGGTCCAGTAATCAGTGATATCGCTACGAATATATCCAAGTATTGCGAAGATTTAGATATTCTGCTCCGAGCAAGAGATCTGAGTTTTGGTCTTTTGAGGAAAAAGGAACCAATTTTTGGATAGATGGGTTAAATTAGCTGATTCTGCGTGAGGGTTGCCAAAATGACTCTAATTCTTACAACATACTAATTGCCTCGGGATATTTCCGAATATCTTCTTCTAAAGATGATTATTGAACGATCATCGAGTTGTATGCTATTTTTAAAAAATGAGCAGTTTATTATTGGTACTTAAATTCAGCTTTCCTTATTAATTATGATGATTTTTCACTGGAAATAAAGGGAGCCTTTCGAAAAATATAACATAATAATGAGTAGTTGGCAAATGCATTGGCCATTTAATTACTATGGGATCTGAATGAATGAAAGAATAAATATAAGGCTCTAATTTTAAACAATAACTAACATTTTTAGCTTAATTGGCATTTTTTATGCACTTGGGGCTGTTAGGGTAACATCTGCAAGGAAAAAGGTTGCAATGGTAAAATCCGGGATCAACATCAGAACCCCATGATCCAGACTTGCCTTTGGGGTTCCTGATCGCAGACACTGAGACCAGGAACAACACTATAAATAACAATAAAATACCCACCTTCAAACTCATTGGATTTGGGATTATTGTTTCAATTTGTGGAATTATTATAATAAAATGCAATGCTCTCCTCCATTTATACCCAAAGACGTGTTTCAAACCTTGGTCGAGATACTTCATTCTGTCTAATTGAGAAATTATGATCAGTAGCGTACTTGTCAATCAGTAAAGTCTAAGAATTTCTGAAGCTGAGAGAGTAGAAAACAATAACAAAACATACGTAAAAGTTATCAATAAACTGCTTTTAGAGCTGGCTGATACATTTAGTGGAATTTCCTTCGTCAAGACAAAATGGAAGAAAGGAGCTTGCTTTCTACTTTACCCCTAACCTGCTAACCTGATTCATAATTTTCCGAATTTCCGTATGGCACGTTTATTGTACCGGATTTGAATTACTCCATTCAGTACTCAATAATATGTTGAGCAACTGGAGATAATTTCTGATGCCATCTTTTTCGAAAAGTAGCTGCTGAGACTTCTTAGATATTGTACGAAGAGCGAATCCCTCTAAAAGGAAATAAAAAATGATGCATTCACATGCATCGCACCATCTGTGGACTCGACTGTTGGTGTAGATATGAGAATGAGGAGACACGAAAAGGCGAAATTTTTCGCAAATAAAGACAGTAATAGTCTCGCTAAGTCAGAAAGATAAGAGTAAAAAGCTCAAAAGAGTCAAGCATGCGGAAACTCGCCTCAGGTGTTGCCTTGAGCTAGAGGTTTTTCACGGGTGCGGCTAGCGAATACTTTCAGAATGAATGCATTAGTTCATCCTTATTAAAAAATTTTGTTGTGGACAGTGTAGTAGTGTGGGTATTTGGGTTAGGTGGGATAATGGGTTTTTAATTCCATCTAAAACTTTTGGAATTCGAGAAATATGAGATGAAAAGAAGCTGCCAAATTCTGGCTTTTATTTTTTTCCTTTCTCTCTCTCTAAAATAAATTACAATCTCGTGCTCTATCTCAATAAAAAACGATATGTCCATAGTCTCAAGGTTAGAGATGTTGACTCTCATTTTTCCAAAAAGAGGCAACGAGCGAAATAATTCAGCTATTTTAACGACTGGTTTTCCAGAACATCACCGTTTTAGTTCTTACTGGAATGATAAAGGTAATTTAAATTTTTGGACACAGGAATCACTGGTGCTTCATTTTCATAAGCCTTGTTTAGAAACTTCTACCAGAGTCTAACAGCTGCTGGTATCCGTCAAATCTCTCCAATAGGCTTCTCTCTATCCTTACTATCAATCATCTTGGCTGCTATTAGTGTTTGTACATCGCATCTAAACCTATTCTGTTCGATACATAAAATTCAGAATTTTTGTCTATTCCACCATGTTCCTAGTTCTCATTATACTCATACAACTACCATAATCTTATATGAAAATATAAAACAGCAGACTTTGCTTCGCAAGCTATATCGATGAAACTAAATACCAAAAAAAAAAAAGAGCCTACGCTTAGCCAACTCGATTTTGTTTTGCCTCGCATCACGCAGAGACAATCTGGGCAAGATCTCGATAACCTAGCGTAAACAATCAAATTCCTTACCTCGACTGGCCTCTTCATCTATTATTAGATTTTTATTAGAAATTAGCCCATGAGGCAAAAAATTCCAGTTTCTAATTAAAGAACTATTCGAATTTGTCCTCAAATCTAAATTGCAAATTTTATAAACTCAAGAAGAAAAGTCAGAAATATCAGCTTCACTCATTAATAATCATGCTACTAACACGACAATACCTATCTAAGGAAGGAGAAGAACACATAAAGACCTTCAAGTACCAAGGAGATGACCCATCTTACATGTACAAGTACTACAATTCTCCAATCGCGGAGTTTGTATTGAAGCATTTCATCCCACGATGGCTCGCGCCCAATGTTATCACCGTGATAGGGTTCTGCTTCACTCTCACGATCCATTTCCTCTTCTTTTACTACACAGGAGGAGAAATGAAAGCCGACTACTACCCGCCATGGCTTTTCATTGCTGCGATAGTCTCACTCTTTCTTTATACATTGTTTGACAATTTGGACGGCAAGCAGGCTCGCCGAACTGGAACCAGTACGGTACTCGGAGCGACCATGGACCATGCTCTCGACTGCTTGAACGCTGGAGTCATTGGAATCACCCTCATCAGCTCAATTAACATGCAAAACACGAAAGGTTACTACTCAATGGCCATCTGCGGATTCATGCCGTTTTTCACTGCCGCTTGGGAGGAATACCACGTTGGCGGCATGTTTATGCCTGTGATTAACGGACCTAACGAAGGAGTTCTCGCTATTCAGATCTTCCATTTCCTCTCCTACCTCTATGGACACCAATGGTGGCACGTAGAGACCTTTTTTGGACTCCAGCGAGCTGAGTTTTTCATCCTTTGGTCCATTTTCCAAGCCCAACTTATCTCAGTGCAAAACATGATCCGCGTCGCGACCCTGAAGAGCACCATGTCAATCTTCAAGAGATTCAGGCAATTGACGATGCTTGCGTTCTTCATCCTCTGTCTTATCCTCATCCAACTGTGCTCTCCAACTGACATCGCGGTTAGGAAGGGCAGATGGATCATTTACTTTTTCTTGTTTGGTTGGGCCAAATGTGTCACCCTGATTCACGTTTGGTACGGAGCCAACCAACCGTTGAATCTCGTTCGACCTTCGGTCGTGATCCCATACGCAGTATTCACTGCGAACTCGGTCCTGGGATACTTCCTCGGAGCTTGTCCCGTTGATGAAGATACTCTTCTGTACATTGGAGTGGTGGTTATGTTTTTGGTGTATGCTCATTTCGCTGCGAGCATTGCGAGACATCTCGCGGATATCTTGGGTGTGAAAATTTTCTCAATCACAGATACTCCTAAGGACAAGAAGAATTAGGTAAGAGGATCATGCAAGCGATTCTTTAGGTATAGTCTAGAGGATCGTTGATTTAATCGTTAGGATGGTAAATAATATGAGTCAATAGCATTTAAGGTTTAGGATAAATGTTATGGTTATTTATTATATATATGTAAAAGAGTAGCTTGCGTATTACCCACCAGATTTTGGTTTGAGGAAATAAATACATAGTCTCTCTATCTATTATTATCTTGCAACCGTCCTAACTCACTTTCTCTTCGAAAAATCAGCCGTATGATCCTCCGATAGACGAAAATTAACAGCAAATAAATTCAAAATTTCGTGAAAAATCCATAACTAATTAAATTAAATAGATTTTTCTAAAAGCACAACTCATCGTATGAAACACCAAACACAATTCATACTTCTCATTATCATTTCCAGTGCTTGTATTGCAGCAAGTCAGTCTCCAAAAACCGAAATTAAGGTGTTTGAACCTTCAGATCTAAGGAATAAATACAACGGGATCCAGAATAAAAGTCTTGCAGTAGCAAATTTCGGTGAGGTTCACTGGGGTCGCACGCTTGTAGGACTCGTCTATCTCGGCTCTCCTTTCGATGGATGCTCGCCGCTTCAACCTCTAAAACTTCAACATGATAATGAACAAGGAGACATGGAGGACCCAGAACAATCAATAGTCCTTCTGGGGCGCGGAGGATGCTTTTTCGAAGTAAAAGCTCGAAACGCTCAGCAAATAGGAGCGAAAGCTGTGATTATAGTAGACTCCCAAGACGAAAACTTAACAGACTTTCTGCCATTGGGAAACGCGAGAGACGACACTATTCACATTCCAACAGTTATCATCGATATGAAATCCGGAAATTTAATCAAAGAGAAGTTGGTAGAAAAGCCTCATCTCCCTGTTTCGATTGGGATCAGCTTTCACGTTCCTAAAGTACCGAAAGACGTGACTGTAGATATCTGGACAACGAGCAGTGATCTCTACGGCTTCGATTTGATAAGAGAAATGTTTAATATCAAGGTAAAATTCGGAGATCTCGTAAAATTCGTACCTCATGCACTCGTTTGGTACTGCCGACCATGCGCAGAAAAGAATTTTGTAAACACAACAACAGACGTTAATTGCGTGAGCTCAGGCAGACACTGCTCGCCTGATCCCGATGGAGCCGGGCCTCTGACGGGATCGGCAATTCTTATTGAAAACCTACGTCACTCTGTGTTTATGAGAAAAGCGAAAACGCCTGGTGGGATTATTTCATCGCATTTAATAGATCGTGTTTGGGAACAAAAGACCTAGAGAGCTGCTCTTATCAGGCTATCAAGGACATTGGAGTCAGTGTCGATGGGATAACGAAATGTGTAAAGGATAGTTTTGGTGGTGGCCCGGTAGAGTCGGCTGAAAACTCGTTTTTTCAAAGAGAAAACGATCTGATCTTCAAAAAAAGGATTCAGACCTGGCCGACGATATTCATCAATGGCCAAATGTATCGAGGAGATTTACACCCAGTAGACGATATATTTGATGCTATCTGTGATGGATTTGAGAATCCGCCGGATATATGCTCTGGGAGAGTGGAAGATGTAGAAAAGGCGGGAAAAGACGTGGCGCAAGCATGGTTAATAATAGCAGGCGTCGTGCTCATCATCAGTGTGATATTTGTGATTATTTTTGTGCTTTACAAACGAGCCATACGTAGAGAGGTTAATCAGGAGATGGAGTTAATGATATCCAGTTCCATGCAGAAATATATGGCCTTGCGTGAGGAAAAATAAAAGATTTGATGCGATTTTCCTGTCAGAGAGATTTAGAATGCATTTGATTTTCAATGTGAACTTCGTTTTGAAGAATTAGCTTTTTAACTCTGTTTTATTTAAGATTTGTTTCCATAATTAGGCTATTAAAAAAATCGCATGAAAAAGAAAGTCGGTGGCTATCGCATTGAAGAAGAGGAGATTTCTAACTCTCCAATTGGCAGGTAATTTGAGAGCGGTTTCAAGAGGGATAATGGTTTAGTCTGTATAAGGGAATTCATGTCGAAAATGAAAACGACAAAGCAATGATACTCGTATGACATTTCGCTGAATTTTTTTTCATTGCTAATTTTCTTCAGGCCATTGACCGCGGACTCATCAAAGAGAAGTATTTTGATGAATTCAAGGAAAATATGGAGAAATTGATGCAACTCGAGAATGATAGCATCACGCAAATCAAGCAACTGACATATACGAAATCAAAAATTTACATATTTTTCGATTACCCCAACAACTACACACCACTATCAACTTTCATCAAGAAGAGCCGCAAGCCAGTCAACGAGAAGCATTTGAAAAAGATCTTCAAGCACTTACTTGAAATTACTCAATTTTTGAGAGAGCAAGAAGCTACGATCTGCCATTTCGTTCCTGAGATGATCTTTTACAACGGATCATATCGTATATGCGCCACACCTCCAGTGGTAGACTCTCTGCTCCATCACAAGAAGCTCAGAGCAAAATATCTCCAATTGTATAAAGAAAAAAGCACGATTGAACCTCCTCCAGAAGTAGCTCTCTTATTCCGAGAATCTGGTTCTAAACAGCTGTATAGTTAGAAAGCGGTGAAGTTTTCAAAAGCAAGAAGCTCCAGACAAAAGCCATGTCATGGTCATTGGGGCAAGTAATGGGCGCTCTGACTGCAAAAGGTTGAATTTGAGTGCTTAATTGGAAAATAACCTTTTTTCATAGATTTTAAGGCTAGTAAAGAGTCTCTTAACGAGATCAGGAAAGAAGAATCCCTTTCTAGTGAATTCAAAAGTAATCTGAGTGTTTGCTAGAGCGGTTTTGTAATAATTGATTTCCTTAAAGAATTCATGAAAGGCGCCATCTCAGAAGACCCTGAAAAGCGACCTTCTTTAAAACAGATCGAAGAGGAGGCGTGGTTTAAGTAATTCGTTTGGATTAAATAATACTAAGAGAGATTCTTAGAAAACGGGTGAAGAAGGTTACCTTTGATGATCATTTTACTGGAGATAAAGACAGAAAATGGAATGAAAAGGTCCCGCATAAGAAAGGGAAATTCACTCCAGAGGAAATGGAGATTCTGAAAAATGCCATTTGCCGTTATGTGCAGGTAAACAATACCCATTTCAAAGGAATCCTTGAAATAAACGCATCCATTCTAAAGGAAAAAGGTCTCGGACACAATGGGTTGCTCAAGCTCATCACCCAGAAGGTCGATGAAGAAACAAAAGGAGCCTGGACCACAATCGCAGAATGTTTGCCTGACCGTGCTGTCCAAGCATGCTATCGACAGATAAGAAACAAATACCATCCGGATAATTATAAGGGGAAATGGACGCCTGAAGAAGAGCAGGATTTGCTGAAGTTAGTTGAAGAACACGGCAGGAAATGGGAGCTTATTGGCGAGAAGCTAGGTAAATGACTCTACTTATCCAATGAGACTAATGCTGGAATTAGAGAGAACTGCTTTGAACGTTAGAGATAAATATAAGGAATTAGGCGAGGAAAATAGCGCGCAGAGAAACAAAGGTATATTTTCCTCATTGATCGATATGCTTAGTTTTTTTTAACAACTGTAGAATGGACTGTTCATGACACCGTGAAATTCATCAGGCTTGTCGAGCAGAATGTTGGAAAGAAGTTCTTGAGCGACGAGATCGACGATAAGATTCAGGAATTCGTGGAATCTCAAAGACCGACCGGAGTGAGATTACCTAGAAAGAGATCCAGGGGTGGATTCAGTGAATCGATGGTAAAACTTAGTCTGAGAAGCCTAATTTAAAAAATAATGATATTTTGTAGGCTTTCATCAGTGATTTCCTTGACACAGAAGCAGCTTCTAAGATAGACTTCCAAGGGATCAATTGGACGAAGATAGCAGCTGCTATGGTGACAAAATCCAAAGACGATTGCAGAAATAAATGGTATTTATTCTCAAAAAAAAAAGAGCGAAACTAATTCATTTTCTGTAGGTTCAATCAAATTTTCAACACAATCTCAACTCAGCTGGACTATGATCAGGAGGAGGATAAACAACTCCTTGAAGGGTACTGATAGAATACTTTCATCATTGATCTGATCAAAAATGAATAGGATTTTGGAGCAAGGCGTGGAGAAAGACGAAGATATTGATTTTGATTTGATTGACAACGGACGCACAGCCAAAGAGAACCAAATTAGATGGAAAAATGTACTTGGTTTCATTGTTACCTTTTTTCTCAAATAATATCCTTCCAGCTCAAAAAGCACGTCGAGAGCAGAGCATTGAGATCTCATGGTGACTTGATAAGACAACTTAAGGAACAATTAGCTCTCCCTAGGAGAACACCTGTTGCCAGAATTCTTGATGAGTCGGGACAAGAGAAAAATGACCTCATCGAGTTGTTTAAAGAGCGCTATGGTGGTTAAGCGGTACTTTTAGAAACTAGTTTCCCCTGTAGGCATCATTTGTGTAAAGTTCTTTGAAATTTTGTAATCGGACCTTGTGATTGACATGTATTTGAAGCAGATTCATATTCATCTAAAGAATTCCTTAGTAGCGATTAAATCAACTCTTTCAAATCAAATTTCCTAAGAGAGAGAAAAGAGGAGGAGAGGGAAAAAAACACGGGGGAAAAAACAAAAACCACCTATCTACACACACATACTCACTGACTCATATTAGAAGAAAAACTTATTGTGAATTTGATTTCGAAAATAAAATTATCTAAAATGAGTGAAAATTCAGGTCCAAAACGAAAATATTCTCGCTCTCGTTCAAAAGAGACCAAGAAGTAATAGAATATCATCTCACTTATGATAAATACGAACTACTATCATAATTAGAGGAAAGATCAAAGCCCAGAAGCTTTTAGACATTGTGAAAAGGGATCAAAGATACGAGAATAAAGTTACAGAACTTGGCAATCCTTCCTATGAGTAAGAAATCACACAGATGGTTGGAATATGAGATACTTGTTTATAGATTCACGATGAAATCGGCTGTTTCAAAAAGACTGCAGAAAGGTGAAAAAGGCAAGGAAGCTAAGATGAAGACTATGGAGAAAAATGTCGATGCTGCGTTGGTATCATTGTTGGATATAATTTAGAGCTCACTGACCTTATTTGTAGAAATCTTCTCATGAAATATATAAGGTGAAGTCGGAGATAAGGAATAGTCGTTGGTAATTCTAAATAGAATTTATTAGATCCTGAGGAGTTAGAGGAATATGACAAAAAGAATAAGGTCCCTGCATCAGAAGAGGATCTGGTGAGCTTTATTATTTCTTCGTTGAATTGAGTTTATTGCTTCTAAAGAATAGCCAATTCAAAGCGAATGCTAAGAATCATGAAGAATCAATGTTTTCAGTTATTTTGCCATCAAGTACAATCCCACTTTTGCTATTTGAAGCAATGAATTATTGAAAATTGAATAGAAAACGTGAAGGATATACCCGTAAAAGAAAAGAAGCAGCCTGAAACGAAAGCCCTTGAGAAGAAAGAGGATAATGATGATGAGATTAATCAAGATGAGTAATTTTGTTATTATTGCATATTGTTAACAAAATTTATAGTCTAGCTGAAATGTTCGGGTAGACCATTAATTCGAAGAGGAATCTACTTGCAAAAAAGGAGAGTTTCATTCCTCAATGGAAAAAGGACACCTTGAATACCTTGAATAAATAGTCGATGTTTCATAACCAGAAATTAGTTTATAACTTTATATCTCTGTAATGGTGAAATTTTGCAGCATAAGACTTCTTAAAGAGGTGCCACTATACTTTACACTATGTTATATATCATGAAATTCGAAGTGAAAATGGTATTAATATGTGAGAACGTAGAAGAATTAAAGAGCAAATCTCTTCCAAGTCAAACTCCGAAATATATACCAATGAAGGTGAAGAGGCATCAAGCTTTAGTTCTGATCTCAACTCTTTCATTATTTTCGCAAGTTATGAATGCTTTTCTTAACATACACACTTAAGACTGTTGTAGTTGGAATTTTTCAGAAAACTGTTTGACGTTTGTAGTTTTTGAGCTCCCACAGGTCTGTTCTCATCAGTGAGAGAGCTGAAACTGGAAGCAAACTTTTCTTGCAATTAGCCGTGGTATAAGAAATTTCTGATTACAAACAATTAATGCTGAGAGAATATTTTATTTACTGAAGTGATTCTATCATTATAGATATACTAATAACCTTAGTTTAATTGTGCTGAGACGACTTTTATTTATGAAGAAGTTAGTTATTCGCATGCAAGCTACTTCAGAATCTGCATCCTTCTCGCCTTGAAAAGTCTATTGGAAAGAGGCTCCAATCAATTACCAAGCTCTATTTCAAAAAAAAAAAATAGTCCATTGATAAAATGAGAGCTTATTCTTCTTACTCAAATAATTGAAAATAATTGAAAGAAAGTATTTCCAGCTGTGATCATTATCATTTTTCTTTCAACTCCAAGCAAGTGAGTTTGGACATCCTCTGAAAAACCACATATAGCATTGCATCTATTCTATCTAGAAAATGGAATGAAAGTGATCTCAATTCATTTCATTCTATAACTCACCAATTACGTATCTCAGCCTTGCTTTGTCTCTCACAGGCTGTTAAATCTAAAAAAAAAACTGTTTAGTATAAAAATTCTAATTTCCGATTCATAGCTAAAATTCTGTCCGTTCTTCATTTATCTTTATGTATCCCAGAGTGATTTGCTTCTTCATCATTTGTCCGCCGAAAGGGTATTAAGCGCTCAGCCAAACTAGTCAAGGCCCTCAACTCAAGAACCTAAAACACCTAAAATTAATCTTTTTTCCTTAAAATGCGAACCAATTGTCACATTGCACTGATTCTATTCAGAGGTGTTAGTCGTTCTAAAGAAAATTATGTCATTTTAAAATCACTTTGTGCGCAAAATGGGTTTTCAGGCATCCCTTCTAATAAAAAAAAAAGAGGCCTTTCAATGGCTCACTTTGAGAATATCTAACTCAGCTTCTCAAGCAGAAGCAGATCTTCAAAAAAAACCCGAATTTAGTCTATTGAAAAGCAATCCGATTCCATGAAATTCCATGGACTATCTAATTTTTTTTCATGTATTATCCACTCGAATCCTTCCTCGGGGACGTACTTCTGCCTACCCTTGAACAAATTTGTCCGAATCCTGTTCCCATCTTAAAAAAAAAATAGTCTCTATAAGCTGCGTGTTTTGAAATCTGTTCTAATAGTCGTTAAGATCATTATTAGGCGCATTTCACAAATTAGCAAAAGGCTGGTGCTATGGCTTTCTGTAGTTTCCCTATTTTTTCCGTCATTTAAGCATCCGTATGGCATTTTTTTAATTGTTGGCGTCCATCTCGCTGCATGCAGAAAGGCCTCCAAAAGAGGAATTGTCTCATACCGTACTGATATTAAATCAGAATTAAAATTTCCTTAAAATCCCGAAAATCGTTCAGCTACCCTTTTTTTTTTGCGTTTTAAATAACCGAATTTAAGATAGAATAGCCCTTTCATTGCTTTTAAGGACGATTCTCTTTGCCATTATAATTATTAGTTTACACAATGAATTTAGAAGTACAAAACGAAAGCTCTACAAGAACAATGGAAACCGATGAACAAAGACCTCAGGAGAGAGTAATTAAACGCAGAATCAGAATTGGAAAGAAATATCACCATGTGCAAAATAACGTCAGAAAGCAACTAATTAACCGTGTCGAAAAAAAAGGAGAAAAAATTATTCATGTAATTCTACATTAACTACACACTCAAGCTCACCCTCAATGGTTTTAGGTTGCTAGAGAGTTAAATATGAAATATTCAACAGCAAAATCCATTCTAAAAGTTTATCGATCTGAAGGACGAACAAATAAAATTCCCAAGAGCCAGCGATACCTCTCGGTCAGGGATCTTGAGGACGATTTTGATGATCTCTATTATGAAAAATCAAAACAAACAAATAAAACGCAATCGTTGGAAGAGAATATTTCTACAACCTACAGAGGTCCGAGCACCCGGCTTAGAACAGGCAAAGTAAAACCACAGGCATATCCCGAAGTAAATCCACCAGTGCAAAAGTCAACTGAAGAGGCAGGGGAGCCACCGCTCACGAAGAAAATACACAAAGAGGCTCCTAATAATAATGGGTCAGATATCACGGTTAAGGTTGAACCAGAGGTTAAAATTGAGGAAACCACAGCCGAAAACACACAGCCACCAAGTCAGGTAGCCAAGCAAGAAGAAAAGGAAACCACAACTGAAACGGCTGTGACTTCGGGGCAGCCGTCTAAGGCAGATACCGACAAGGAAATCGACAGTGAACAAATTCGATATTTGGAGCATATTAAAGAAGCGCTTGAGCACTATGCACCAAAGCCAGTGACTCCAATCAATTTCTTTATCCCCACGGTGATTCCCACCAATTATAACCAGAGTCTTTTGTCGAATCTAATGATGCTGAGGGCCCAAGAATTAGTTCTCGAGATTCATACCCTCAAGCAGCAACAACAAAGAATTTTAGCCAAAAAGAGTGGACCTGAACTATTGGAAGTAGTCAAATCGAAATAAGGGCGATCACCTCTTTTTTCGCTCCTGTAAAGCTGCTATTCTTTATCGAACTTCATAATATGTTACATATTTAAAATACTGTCTTTGTTCCAAGTTGGTTGCATGGCTTATAACTGTGGTTTTTATAAAATTAATTGAGTGTGATTATTCAAACTGTTGACATCCCTAACAAAATCCGTCTCTTCACATTTTCCATGATTTACCAAAGCAGTAAATTGTTAATTAAGG
>ENA-UOTZ01001349-UOTZ01001349.1-compost-metagenome-genome-assembly--contig:-NODE-1349-length-17158-cov-5.088812_pt1 | contig 17158 bp, 18 predicted proteins | sample MGYA00238144_ERZ746983 | MGnify/ENA primary metagenome ERZ746983 (study PRJEB28759, sample SAMN06268863) | compost metagenome | isolation source: single cell | place: USA: California, Emeryville, Joint...
TTCCCAAAGCAGCTGATGAAGAAAGGATGGAAAATATTTTCAAAATATGATAGGTTTTTTGGCTGTTCAGGTCTGAGAGAATAGATGGAGCTGGGCACAAAATCCTCTGTTTTGGGCACTTTTAGCTCGTCTTTTATGAACGATTTTCTCAAAATCGATGATCGTCTGCGCTTAAATTGTGCATATTGGTATACCTCATCAATCTCGTTGGGCGTATTATAGAAGAAATTGCTAGAGCTCTGATCGATCGTCTCGAGAAGGTCATAGACTTTGAAACATTGGGTGTCAGCATCGAAATACAGCAACCTATCTGCGTTTTCTTCCAGCGCCATGATACATCCTAACTTCTTGGGGTCTGGCTCGATAACCTGCGGTTTTTTCAAAGGCGAAACGCTATTTTTATGCGGGTTATTGTTGAGAACGTAGATCGGCTGAAGGGTTATTTGCGCATGACCCAAGTCTTTCTATCGAAAGCAATAACGTCACTAAGCAACACAAAAGGGCAAGGTTCTTACTAATTTGAGGTAGGAGTGATCGGAATTATTTTTTTGGTACTCCTTGTCGATGTGAGTCACCAGCGTGGACCAGAAGGAGAAGACGTCTCGCATCCCGAGATGAAAAATGCTGCCTTCCTATTTTTGCAAAGTATTATTCAGTTTGAACTAAGCACATTTACATTGTCGTGAATGAGGAGTGATTCAAATTCGCGGAGTGCGGCTGCTTGGATATCTTTAAATTCACCCGCGTCGCTGATAAATATGCTGAGATATTTCAATTTCGCCTGCGTAAAGTCCTCGATTTTCGCAAGCTCTTCGAAATCTAATACCACGAGCTTGTAATTGAATAAAAGGACGATGATGCTGGTGTTTTTTAGAATAAGAAAGTTAATAATTTTCGATTTATCGCTCGGAATCGTCTGCAGGAACTTTATATCACCCGGTAAGCCTTTTGTAATTAAAGTTTCTGCCTTTGTTTCTCGGAGAGCGGCGTTTAGCTCAGATAGATTAGCAATCCATAGACTATAATCAAAGAATTCTGCTCGATTGAACTTCGAAATGTCCCAAACATACATCCTATCGCCGTCGTCTAATCAATTACGTTTAAACCAAACACAATTCTGAATAAAGCGAATACCAAGAGCGAATAACTCTGTATCATTACGGATGTAAAAGTTAATGAATGAGGTTGCTGTGGGGCTGTCGAGCTTTGTCACGATTTTCATTCTCCATGCATCGCAGATGTATAAGTTATTTGAGAGCCCTGAATAGTTGCTTTAAGAAGAAGGAAAATCAAATTTATTGCCTTGGCAGACTATGAATCTCTTCTGATGGCTAAAAAGCGGCTTAATCCTCGTGATCTCGGGGTCGTGAGCCAATAGCTCATGCGATGAGACCGAGATGCATCTTCCGTCCTCAAGGTCCCAGATTCTGAGTCGGCCATCTGAATGAGCTGATATCAAACATGTTTTTGAACAAACCTGAGGATATTGTTGTCAATTAAGCGATTTTGCTAACAAAGCATTACTAATATATCAGGCTCGGGCAGTTCAATCAGCGCCATAGAGGTCACCATCCCGGCGTGCTGGTGGAGGGAGGGTACCATCAAGACCGCTGGATCGATGTAATTTTGGCCGAGTTTCCAAAGGATGATTTCGCCTGTGCTAGATCCCGTTGCAAATTTAGATTGTTTAAAGAAAGCCTCTACGACTCTCACAGAGTGGTTCTTGATCACGTCGCATTTTAAGAGAAATGGTATTGCGATGTTTGACATGACTGTTAATTTACTCCTTAATTAAAAGAATCTTTGACTCGAGCGAAGTCTATTATGATGATATCAACAGTGAAGGCATTCGCCATAAAAAAATTTCAGAAGAGAGAAAAAAAAAATACAATGGAAAGGAGAAGAAGCCTCAAGAGAAAGATAATATTTCGCAATTGGGACGAGAAGCTCTTTAGAGCAGAGAGTTCTGAGGTAACTATATTATTGGCTTATGAAATGGGAGAGGAAAGGAAATCTAATGCTAGGTGGCGGCGAAATTGTTGAAAAATTTTATAATTTTGGTTTCTTTTCAATTGCTTTACTCGAACACGACTACACTTGAATAATCAAAACTGGATAAATAGCAACTCAGCAAAATTTCATGCTTATCTAAAATAGATTGAATACCATTTAGACAAACAGAGGTTCTCGCCTAGGCGACGAGCTTGGCTCTTCTGAAATTATAACATAAATCATTCTTTAGAAATTTTCACCGAAATAATCGTCATTGCTCTAATTAATGAGAAAAGATTAGTCAATCACAATTTCTAAAATATCTTTACCGAAAAGCTCAAGCTATCTTCTCGCTGATAATCTTTCCTCTCTCTCACAGGCGATCCGTCAATAGAAGGAGAAGAAATTTCATCCCCTCTTGATCGCATACGGTTAGCAGGCGGAGAAGAATAACGTTGTCTTTCATCATCAGCAGACATGCGACGTTCCTTTCTGAAATTGAAATGATCTTTCTCATGAGACCCTCGACTATCCTCTTTCTTATGGCTAGGATACCCATTCTGCTGGAAACTGTGCTTCTCATGATGTGGGCTATCACTGCTATACTTGTTATTCTGAATCTTCACTGGAGTATGGAAGAACTCTTTCGGCTTCGCCACTTCTCTGAAATCCTCGAAATTGATTTCCTCTCTTTCGGAAAGATCCATTTTGCTAGCTGTAGACTGAAGCGAAGGGTTCTGCAACGCCATGCCCAAGGAGTAATGGTTCAGTTTCGCTGGCAGACCAAACTGCTTTTGCATCATCTGCATCATGTGCATTTGCGCGAGCAAATTGTACTGTTGAGCGTTGGTCGGCGTCTGGCCATCATTCATTGAGTTGAACTTGTTCAAACTAGTGATCGGTATGGTAGTTGGGATCTCAAAAGACGGTTTGAATTCCCTTGAAAAATCTGAATGACGACTCTCCTTATGATAGTTTGAGTCATCTCTAGTATAATTTGAGCTTCTGCCAGTAGGTCGGAGCTTATCATAACCTCCGAACCCCTTCGAGTAGCGTGTTGAAGAAGCGTAGTTTTTATCGTAGCTCATTCTTCTGTCATGGAACCTCCTGCCGGGGATCATATCATACAGCTCATCGGGGATTTTCTGGTTATTCTCTGCGAGAATTTTGACCAAATCTCTCGCGAATTTCGAGTCTTCCTCTGTGAAGAACGTGAACGACGTGCCTGTAGCCCCACCACGCCCTGTACGACCCACTCGGTGCACGTACTCTTCAATTTGAGTCGGAAAATCGTAGTTAATGACGAAGCGAATGTCCTTGACATCCAGGCCTCTCGCAGCGAGATTCGTTGCGACTAATATCGGGACTCGCTGTTCTTTGAACAAATTCATGATGTGGTCTCTTTCCTAATAGAGACATTAGCCTCGATGAATCAAACCTGGTTACATTTTGGGATTTATCTCCATGAATCGAAACCGCTCTGAAGCCTTCCTGTTGTAACGAGCGGGATATCGAATCTGCGCTTCGCTTCGTCTGACAGAAGATGAGAATCTTGCTTCCGTCGTAGATTCCTTTCACTAATCTCACCAGTCTATAGTGCATGTAAGCCTTGAACTCGGAAGGATTACTTACTTAAGGTATTTCTCGTGTAATGGGACCACTTTAACGAGTTGAGTTACCGCTTTATTTACAGTTAGTTCGTCGTTTCCAACGACAATATGTACAGGTTTTTCTCTAAGTTCAAGAGGAATTATTGTTGAACAAGAGGGAGAAAGCATTACTTGCATAGGTCCTCAGCGAGTCTCTGAACTTCTGTAGGCCAGGTGGCCGACCACATAAGCGTTTGACGGTCTTTTCGGATGTATTCTACTATTTTCTCGATCTGAGGGACGAAACCCATATCAAGCATCCTATCCGCCTCATCAATCACTAAATACGAAACTCGCTTCAGATTCGTATCGTGTGATTCAAGGAAATCGATCAAGCGTCCAGGAGTCGCTATCACGAGCTCACATCCTCTATGGAGGTCCCTCCTCTGTGGGTATTTTTCGGCTCCGCCGTATATACAAGTCGCCCTCAATTGCGAAACCGCGCTGAAAGGCTTAAATTCCTCGTATATTTGCATCGCGAGCTCTCGAGTAGGCGCCAGAACCAAACCAATCGGCCCGTCTCCTTTCTAATAAGCATTAATTCAGGATTTTTTCTCAAGCTATGAGACGCTAACCTTTAGAGGCTCTTGGGCTCTCATGTGAACTATCGCGGGAAGAAGAAACGCTAAGGTTTTTCCAGATCCTGTTTGAGCGATACCGATGAGGTCGTGTCCTTTCAGCACGATCGGCCAGCCTTGTGACTGAATCGGAGTCGGTTTCTTGAACCCTTTGGCTTTGATAACTTCTTGAATGTATGATGGGAAGGAGGACTCCTCAAAGGTCGTGATCGGATTTGGCGCATAGGCAGATTTGATCATAATTCTCATGCTTTCACGAAAAGCTGCAACTTCTTGAGGTGACCTATGTTTAACGGATTCGCTTTCCTGAACGGAAGTTAAGACGTGAGGGGTGGAGAGCAGCTACCTTATAGAAGTTTTTCTCGATTCTGGCAAGCTGATCAGGAGACTCGGTAATCTGAGTCCTGGTGAAGCCTTTGTATTGGTAATCAGGATTGCGTCTAAACAAATCGCTGATTGTTCGGAGCTCATCTCTTCTATCGTGCTCTGAGAATAAGAGAGTGATTTAATGTATAGATTCTACTTGTGTCGCGTCGGTGCTCTCGGTCATAGCCTTTCTTGTCGTAAGAGAAGTCTGAGCGACCCTCGCTGCGTTGTGAAGTTAGAGTTTTGGTGTGGTAGGGAAAGGATTACTGTTCTCGATGTGTATGGTGATAAGATCTCTCGAAGCTGTGGATTCGATCCATTTTCGCAATTAAAACTTTTTGAAAATTTTGCTGGAATGATGTTGTAACTAAATACCGTCTAATTGTTTATTTAGAGGGATGTTATCTTTTATTTTTTTGAATTCCGCGCGAAATTCAAATTTTTTCGCATCATTGCAACACTCTCATTTTTTTTTGAAATGGAAACCAAAATAATTCTGAAAGTGTAAGGTCAAATGTGATGGAACGATGGCAAAGATAAAGTCCTAATAGAGAAAACACGTTTGATCGGCATAGATGAAATGAGATTGATAATATTGAAGAATATACTTATGACAGATTAGATCGGGATATGCAGAAACTCCCATCCGATCGAAACTATCTTTCGAAAGAAGTGAACGTGCTGGTCCGCTTTTATTATATGTTGCTTTCGGATTAATTATCTCTCAATTTTCACTCTCCATTTGAAATTCTTGGTAACTGTGGGTCTTTCTTACAATGGCCCAATCGTTCATGGCTTCCTTTCGGAATTATATTTAATCAAGCTCTTGCACTTGAATATCATAAAAGCGTCAATTTTGATTTCACTGCTTTCCGCATTTAAATCTCAGATTTAATTTTGAAGTCAAATACTCTTTCTTTGTTACCAATGAAAACTTAGATCAGAAAATTGCCTTTATCCTCCTCCCTACGAAAGTAGACCACAACTCTAACTCTTCTTTTCAAAGCATTCCCTACCTCAAAGCGATCAATCTAACCTCAAGTAGTCCACGCTAAAACACCTTCAATACCACTCAATGCGCATAAACCAATAAAACAGCAATGATTCATGTTCTCTAGCATACCAAAGCTTGATTTGAAGAGGATTCGGGCTCACTAGTAAAATTTCCGATATATAAAGCAATCAACACCAAGAAATTATTCATATTATTATTAAATATATGCTGAAGATTTAAGTGCTTTTATTTCTCTACGTTAAACAAAAATTCAGGAATCCAATCACTCCCAGCTACTACATTGACCAACAATGGATCCTAGCTACACAATTAGAACTTTTTTGATCTGTAACTATAACCAGGAAAAAATAGGTCAATCACCTAGGATCTGTAGATCCGTATTATATCCACAATTTTTATTCTGCAAACAGGGCACACCTTCACATTCTTACTACACGAAAGGCACACGATGTTATGCTTGCAAGGCATGAAGAGCACATCCCGATGGTTATCATAGCAAATCGCGCAGTTCACGGCGCTGTCATACGGCTTATTCGCTGAGTCGAGGTAAGACGTATGAGAGCGTTTCACTTTATACGACGACGAGGACCCTATTTTGAAAATCGTGTCCTCTGATAACTCATAGAACTCGCTTTGTTGGCCCTCTGAACTAAGTCTCAGCCATGACCTGTAATTAATTAACAAAAAACGATCCCAAAAGTCAAGAAATTACCCATTCGTTGACCCGAGGTCCTCCAACACGAATTTCCCTTCGATATACTCGATTTTCGCATGGGTATTGCTGAGGTGGAGGTCATCCGCAAAGGAAATACCTGACTGATTGTTAGCTTTTCTCCCAATCGTCGCTGAGTTCACAATGCAAAACTCCTGATCAGCGTGCAGTCCTTCAATGATTCTTAACTTCAGCTCTCCTTCCTCTCTATCAATGCAGTTTATCTCCTCAACGAGGAACTGATTAGACCCTAATTCTAATATTTGTCCCTCTTGCAGCTCTAACTTCGCTTGGATTTTAATGAAGGTCCCTGTAGTACTCCCAATATCGGCAATGTAAAACCTCCCTTCCTTAAATTCGATTTTCGAATGGAATCTACTCACGCTTTCTTCTAATACCACTATCTCGTTGTTAGAATGCCGGCCGATGCGACCTCCTTCCTCATTGAGGCAGTAAAAGTTGTTTGTTTGCACTCCGTCGAACGGCTGGATGATCAGCTCCATCGGACGATTTTCTTTAGGAAGTGATTTATTCGCCTTTGGTAGCTTCATCCCTTGGACTTGAGAATCAGCGACAAATATGTTTGATTCACGCGGATTCACCGGTTCTTTGGCTTCGTACTGTTGTACAGACACAGTGCTGCTTAGAGGAACGTTCGAGAGCTCTGAGACGATGTTCCTCTTCTCTGGAGACTCTTTCGAGCCGTTCGAAGGAACGGTTAGCTTTCTGACCGGGCCTATTGAATTGTTTTTCATCAGTGCTGCTGGTCCTTCAGCTTCCCTCTTCTCTTCCTCCTCAACGTGATGAGTGGGTTCGTCAGGGATCAGATTCCTTGGCAGTTTCGAGCCAGAGTCCAAATCGAGGCTCTGAAGCGCTTTCCTGTGTCTGCTGCCGTCGCCTTGGCTTTTCTGGGCAGTGGTAATTATCCTTTGAGGCACTGCCTTTCCTTTCATAACAAACGAGGTTCCTTTCTTATACAAAGAAGACTCGAGCTTCGATTGAGTGAATTCTGTAACGTCCAAAGCTTCTTCTGAGGAGGGCTCATCTCTTATCCCGAGGTCCCTCTGCAGACCAGAGTCGTATTCTTTCTGCAGCTGGCTCAGAATTAAGATTGCTGTAGGAAAAATTTTAACAATTCCAGAAAAATTGCTGATTGAAACTACCTTTCCGAAGTCTTTTGCGGTGGAGGGAGTTGCTGATGCTGAGAAGGGTAATCATCTCATCGTCTTCGATGTCAAAGATGGTAAGGCCATCGATTTTGTTTTCATCTTGAACAGAATATTGATTATAGCGGTTGATGGAGAAGAGGATTACTGAAGGCTTTTTTATATTCTGCCATGTTGATGAGATCAAGCCACTTTTCGACCTCCTTTCTGCCCCATTTGCATGGCGGAGCATCGAACTTTCCTGCCAGGTCATTAAAGTCCATTCTGCGAAGAATTTTTATTATTTATTTATATTCAGTTGTTTTTGCTTGCTGAGTAATCAATGAGAATTATTCTATCGAAAATCAGAGTTCTTCAGAATATTAATTGTGGGTTCTCGACAAGGACTTGCTTGGGTTAGTTTGCAAAGGCTTGCGAGATGTATATTACAATATCAAGTGACCGAACTAATGATATTCCGATAGAGTAGAAGAGGTCAGAAATATAGAGACTCAAAGGTGAGTAAGTGTGGGCTATAGTGCCGCTATGATACGTGTTTTCCTCTCTGTTATTATTCAGAGCAGAAAAATGGCGAACTTACCAAAAAGAGAGAGGTATCATCATGCTGCACATCGAATTTCATCGAAATATTCCAGAGGGCCGTGAGTAGGTCAATATCTGTTAGATTAATGTAGAATGCTCTTAGCAAATTGAGGATCAACAAATGCCATTGATTAATGAGGGTTCAAGGATTTATGCGAACAATAACCTCTCTTATGCATTAATTTTAAATACATTAATTACTCTTGAAAATATTAATGGAATTGTCTCATTGGAATTATTTCAGTGAATAATGATATTTCTACTTTGAATCCTGGACGCTGAAGCACTGGAAATTATTTGAAGAGAAGAAACAAGCCGAGTGTAGATCTATCGTAATGGTTGATGTGGTCATCGAATGAAATGGAAAGGTTCCAAAGCCCTTTTTATATATTTCGAGAATTATGGAGAGTTTATACATTGGATATCAGTGTAAGGCGCGAAAAGGATATGGATTTATATTCTCTTGGTCTGAAATGAAACGAGATAAACCAACAAACGGAATGTGGTGAAGAACATTGATAGCAATGTGCTTTGAGGCTTATCTAGTCAGTAAGAGAGCAAGTATGAGTCCAGATACGATCGCACTTTGAGACTTGCAATGTTCTCTTGTGATGATAGTTATCATGAATAAATTTGTGAGAAAGAAAAAAATTTTGATCGGGTAGGCAATTCTATAGCTCAGATTAAGTTTAGACTATCAGAAGCAAATTATAGAATGAAAATCGCTAAATAGAAATCTGGCATGAGTGACTGATAGTAGTCAAGGTTATTCATAACTTATTAAAATTGGCAAATTGGAAGTAATAAATCAATAGATACCATATAATTTTTATGCTTATTAGCATTTGCACGTTTTCCATTTTTTCGAACAGACATAACAGAACTCAAATCCACATCTGCACCAAATATGATTGCATCCTTGAGTTCTTTCGACCCAGAGACGACATTTCATGCATCTTTGCAACTTTAGCTTAGAGAATGCTCTGCAAGCTTTATAATCTTCTGGTGTATAATTCCTATATTCTAGGCACGTTAATCCGGTATGGAAAGGCACCTTGCAAACTGTACACGTCGACTTAGAACACCTCAAGCAATATCGCTCTGGTTTGTCTGGTACAACAAGAAAGATTTCTTCGCAATTTGGGGTCGAACAGAAAGTAAATCTGTCTGGATTTCTCGTTGCTTCATCAATTCTCGCTCTCTTTTGATAAAGAGCATAGTCTTTCTCTGACAAAATTTTAGCTAAAAGCCGATTACTGATGCCAGAGGGGCAATTGGCATCAGGACATCTCATCGGCACATCCAAAGATCCCATACAAGCGGACGCGTATGCCTTGACACAGTCATAATGGTATTTTTTCCGGCAGCAATTCATGCGGACTACTTTTTCTTTTTTAGGACGTATTATTTCAAGGCATATCTCGCAATGGAATTTCCGAGGAACGAAGAGGCTGAAGAGCCGTCTAAAGAAAGATTTTGAGTTCACTTTGTTGCTTTCGGCAGCAATTTGGAAAAAAGGTTGATTTTGAATTGAAGTATGAAGATTCGCTATTTATATCTGGTTGGATTAGGGTGGGGGAATTACTGACCAATCAAAATAAAAGGAGGGGGATTTGTGATCGCAGAACAATAATGTCTGATCAGAATTGAATGAAAATCAGAGAGAAAGGTATGGAGCGGGTGATAAATATAGTTGCAGGAGTTAAATTATGATAACAGTCTGAAAAACTGGCCGAGTGATCTGAAAGCAGAAAACAATAAATTGCATCTACAGTTACACCACTTCATATTCAAGCATCGTCACTGAGGTCCCGTTGAGATTGAGCTGATGAAAAACCTTGGTGAGCAGTAACCTTGGACGAATTTAATGCTCTCAAATCTTGATTGTGGTTGCTAGAAAGTCTCAAACTTTAAGAATTCAAGGGCTTCATGAATAGAATTGACAACGTATGAAGTAGAAGCCGATCAAATGGAGCATTTATGGCAATTTCGAAGTATCGAGCATAACTAACCCCAAGATAAATCGAGTTTGCTATGCCAATATAAAGCGCACAATGTCAAGTCACTAATTAGCATAAAGTGATATGATATATATATAGTTGATTATATCTTTAGTCGTTCTAATATGGGCAATTATTCATGAAATGAAGAACTAATTTTTTTCATTAGTGGGTTAGTTCGTCACATTCACAAGTTTTCCAAGTGCTGCTGCAAACGTAGCAAAACTGATGCCCGCATTTACACGTCATATGGTTACACCCTTGATTTTTTTCAATCCAAAAGCGACATTTATCGCATTTTTTCCACTTCTGGTCTTCGAATAGCCTGCAAACCTCGTGATCTTCTGGCGTGTAGATAATGTACTCATCACATGTCAACCCTATATGGAAGGGTATCTTGCAGCGCAAGCATGTTGATTTCGAGCAACTCGGGCAATCTCGCTTCGTTTCTGTGCTTTCTTCTGGCACACTAAAGACATGCTCGCAGTTAGGAGTTGAACAATAAACGAATTTATCAGGATTTTGGATTGCTCCTAATTTTCTTGCCCTTTTCAGATAGATAGACATCATCTCCTTAGGCAGAATCGAAGCCAGAGTTGTTTCATCCAAAAGATGAGTGCAATCCATACTAGGACATCTAATTGGAATATCCAATGAATCCAAACAAACGGATATGTACGCCTTGACGCAGCCCCAGTGGAATTTCTTAAGGCAAGCAGGATTTATCTTGGTGGCGCGAAAGCGGTTCTCAAAGCAGATCCCACAAGGGGAAGGAGACTTTTTGCGAAGAGAATAGTGTCTTTTTTTTGTTTTTGAGGGCATTTGACAGAAAGTTCGATTGCAAATTACTTGGTGAAATGCGGCCTTATATTTTATAATCTTGGGGGGGGGGATAGTGATTCACTCGTTCAGTATTCTGATCAAATGTGAAGGTGGGGAGTTTTTGTTACTACGAATGTTACTTGAGATCGCACAGAATGAAATCAGAAAAAACCTGAAGGGAAATAGACATTCAGAACTTTCTGTAAGTGGAGTGGATGATTATTATTATAGAGACTCAAGACTTCAGGCAAGTTATTTCTTTCTGGTAGTACAATCAATGGCACCAATTACGGAATCAGAGCATATGAAGGCTCTGAAAGTAGAATGAAATGCAACTCCATATACAAATATCTAATGGGATTTCGAAGTATTCTGTGGTAATATTTGAAATAAAGTGTACTTGAAAATTTGTGAAGTATTGTTGCTTATAGCTCCAATTTCAATTCTTCCCATACTTGTTATTTTCGTTTAGAAATGCAGTCCTTAATGCAGTAGGAGAAGAAGATTTTAGTTTTAGACCTTATGTCAGAATTATCACTCTTATTTCTCGCTAACCAAGATATTGTACTGAAACCAAACACTACATATATCTTCGACGATATCATCAGACAAGGATATACATTAATTCTTAGAAATAAATTAAACATTTAATCTTGAAAAGTATTAAATTATTCATGAAAATATAGATTATATAATATATATACTCATCCATTACCTGCATACGCAAGTCCTCCATATTTTCGTGCAAACATAGCAGAACTGATGTCCGCATTTGCAGGTAATATGATTACACCCTTGGTTTTTTTCAATCCAGAAACGACATTTCACACACTTTCTCCATTTTTTCTCATCTAGCGCTCTGCAAATTGCATAATCATCCGGCGTGTAGGTCTGATACTCGTAGCATGTCAGCCCTGTATGGAAAGGTATCTTGCAAAGCGAACACGTTGGCTTCTTACAGCTCGGACAAGTAAGCATCGTATCTGAACTTCCCATTGGTATGTCAAAGATATATTCACAGTTAGGAGTCGAACAGAACGTGTATTTATCAGGATTTTGCAGCGCTTCGACGACTCTCACTCTCTTTTTATAAAGAGCTAGCTCTTCCTCTGTAAGAAGAGACAAAAGAATCATTTCGTCTAAAATATGGCCGCATTTACTATCGGGACATCGAATTGGGATGTCCGATGTACTTAGGCAAGAGTACACATATGTCTTAATACAGCCGTAGTGGAATTTCTTCGAGCAATCACGAACGCGTAGGACTTTTGCCTTATGAGGACGTAAGGGTTTGAAGCAGATTTCGCAATCGACTGGAACGGCTTTGTGTGCTGGATAGGCACTCGTTGGCATGCCGTTATATGAGATATAAGCCTTAGTTTTAGTAGCATTTTTAGTTTTTGCCTTTCGAGTTACAACGGTGAACTTGAGGGGTATTTGCTTGCATATTGGCGCAACGAAGATAGGTCTTTTCGTAAACGCCGTGAATAAATAATCTTCATTACCAGTGTCAGTGATTGCTGTCCCGAGAGCTTCCATTTCAGGAAGTTCGCCCACAGCGTCAGTTTCGAGGCTGACAGAAACCGATGAAGCTGAACTGAAGACAATGTTGGTACTAGGATGATCACTGACCTGAGCTGGATTGATATAGATCTGTATAGTCCGAATACTCTCTTGAGTAACGTCAGAAATTTGTTTCTTCGATCTTCTTTCAGAGAGCGAAATTTCGAGTTTATAGACGCCAGTTGATTGAATGTCCTTTGAGTTAAGTTCCAGAGCCCCACTTTCGAATTTCCTTGCTTTTTCGATTTTATATTCTAGTTTAAGAAACTCTGTCATTGTTTTCCTTTTGAATCTTGCGTCAACAAAATGTTTCAAATATTTCCAGGTGCTATATAAAGCAATATCAAGTAGATAGGTCTGAAGAAGATCATTTCGATATAAACTCCGATGAGTTACGGAGGTGCTAATAGCGTGGTTTTTATTCGATTGCTTTTGAGTATGCCCGTCTTCTATCATGATCGGGTTATCGAGAGAAGGTTTGAGATTGAGATGAAATATTTGAGAAGAAGTTTCTGCGAGTTGGCTATAAGACGCTACTTGGAAAAGATTAAGGAATTGATTTGGGCTGAGCATTGCTTTTGGAAAAGACTGAGGTGGGAAGTTCTGAAATGGAATTATGGGAATTATAATAATTTGGAGGAGATTCCATCTCTGTGTGATACTGAGAAACAGTTATATACGCTATCATAACGTAAAAATTCGTTGGCTTCTGGGAATGTTCTTATCTGACAGAAGATACAGGTGGGGGTTTTTATGATGAGAAAATTTCTTCTGATCAGAAGGAGAAATGAATTCAGAAAATCCAATGAAGAGAATGACGGCTTGAAAAGAAGATTCAATTAAGAACTAGACTATTGAAGGAGTGATAATGCGCGCCGAAAATTCGACTAAGAGTGCTCATTGTGAAAATCGCTTTGAGATTTCTCTGACTTCAATGATCACCAGTGATACGATATATGAAGAAAATGTGTATTTTAAGTCGCAGGGCTGATGAAAAATGGCAAATTTCATAACTGGATTTGAAAATTTGAGGCATTAATGGAATACCGATTATGTAAAGAAAGCCTGTTTCTGGTAACAAATTAAATCAGTAATGCAGTACACTGAGAAAACTGGAAATTAGAAATATTTATGTAATGAAATTAGTCAGGTAATTGATCAAAAAAGTAGATAGCTACTTTCCAAGGAGCGATATCGAGGTCTGTGAATGATATAATTCAACGACCTTCCACTTGAGATCAGATTCCTGAGTAAAATTCATTTTTGCATTGCTAGATTTACTGTCGTTAGAAAGAAGGCGCGATGTGAAATACTCACAGGAAATGTTTTATTTGGAAATGTCCAATGAATACAGAATTAGAGATCTTAAGACAGACGCCTTTAATTATGTATTTAGCTCCAATATCAATCGATTAAAATATTCAAATTATTGTGGTGATCAATTAATGCTCACAAGTTTTCCATACTTTCCCACAAATATAGCAGAATTGGTACTCACACTTACATGTTATATGATTGCATCCCTCATTTTTTTCTACCCAGAAGCCACATTTCCAACATTTTTGCCATTTCTGATTACAGATCATTTGAAAAGCTCCATAATCCTCTGGTGTGTAGTCTTGATATTCATCGCAAGTCAACCCTGTGTGGAATGTTACCCTGCAACACAAACAGGTTGATTTTAAACAGCTCGGGCAATTAAGTTTAATATCAGGGCTATCCATTAGCATCATGTCGTAGATATGCTCGCAGTCGATGGTCGCACAAAATACATATTTATCAGGGTATCTAAGTGCTTTTTCGACTCTTACCTTCTTCTTAAAGAGGGCCAACTCTTTGTCTGTTACAAGGGACGCTATGATTGACTCCCCTATGTAATGATTACATGTCTTCTCAGGGCACTTAATGGGGAGATTCGATGATTCAAAGCAACTTTTCACATACGCCTTGACGCAGTCGAGGTGGAATTTTCTGGCACAGTTATTCATGGTGATTGTTTTTATTTTGCGAGTGCTCAAACTCTGGAGGCAGATATCACAATTGATAGAACCCCCTTTGTGGGTTAGATGGGAACTCAGTGATGCCGCCAAATATGAGATATACGCCTTTGTTTTCGAAGTTTTTTGGTATTTTGACTGTTCAGTTACGATGGTGAGGGTAAGTGGAGTTATTTTGGCTAAAGGAACGAAATAGATGGGCTGTTTGGTGAACGCTGTAAATAAATCGATGTTATCATCAATATTTACAATTGAAGTACTGAGAACTTCCATCTCTGCTTCGACCCCAGCAGAAACCGAAAAACCTGCACTAAAGGCAACTCCTCTTCTCTCAGAGTCTTCTACAGAGTCTGTATTAATGGCGAACTGGATGGTCCGAACGGTTTCTTGAGCAACTGTAGAAAATTGCTTCTTTGCTCTCCGTTCTGAGATTGTAAGTTCTAGTTTATAGTATGGAGTCTCCAATTTCTTGCCGCATTGGATGCTATACTCCACTACAAACATCTGGTTCGCTCTTTTCTTTTGGAAGTTTGAGTCGACAAATGGTTTCAAAAACTTCCAAGTGCTATATAAAGCCAGGTCAAGCAGTTGATTTCGGGTGTCCTCATCTTCGAAAATGATAGGTCTTTTATCAGCAGTAGACTTGCATTTGAAGGTGAGTGTCTGAGGCGAAGTTGTTCGTGGTTGGACATCTGGAATTAATTGGAAAACCTCGGCGAATTGCTTCGGGTCCATCTTTGTGATTGATGAAATCATTAGAATCAATTTGATAATAGGAATTGTTTTGAGGATTTGTTGAAATTGTGTGCTTGGAATTACTGGTCGGGATTTAACAAAATCCTCTTCATGGTGGGGGCAAAGAATTGCTGATTTTGATGGTTTCTGATCGAATTCACATGTGGAGAGTTTGTTACAACAAAAAATTTTCTTCCGATCAGAAATTAAATAAAATCAGAAAAATTCCAAGAGAACACAGATGATGAGAGCATCTCAGTTGAGATCTAACAGAAGTCAGTTAACAAATAGTTTACTGGCATCCATAGCGAATTCCAGTAAAATTCACGCATATGACAAAGGTGTTTCGTGGTGGAGTCAGCGTCTCCAGAAGAATGACATGGGAACTAGTTGCAAAGGATAGATACGAATGAAGTTAAAGCTAGTGAGTTTCGAATCGGGTAAGAATAATCTGGTTTTTTTCGAAAGAATAGCGAGAAAGCATTCATCAATAGAAATTAATTCGATATCGGACTGAAAATTAGTACGAACAGAATGGTTTCAAATTGATGAAGTCAGACTCTGTCAGAGGGTTCGCCTAACATCTACAATAGGCTTCTGCATATCATGAATCTTTTTGATTCATATCTGAGATTTTTGATTTCACAAAAAAGCAAAAAAAACCTAAGAAACTTCATGAGAATAAAATTTTGTTGAGTCGGTTGAAAATTGAGTCGATATTTTTTTTTCTATTGATCGAAGAATACTTATGGGTTACTTCTCGATACAAATTCTCCGTTTTGGTATTTAGGTTGGCTGCTCGATGACTTTTTTCTTTATGAATTTGCAAACTCCATCATTTATTTTTCAGCAAATGAGTCAATAGGAATTCACTTATAATTCTATCCATATGCATTTGTATATGTATCTATGGTAATAAAGCACAACAACACAATACTCGCAATTATTCAAAGGAATCTGTGGAAGAAATTGTCTTGATATCATTTCTTTTCACTAATTTCTCGTGATCAGTTTCAACCTGAGTTTCTGAGGTAGTATTCGGATGGGTTCTCTTGCATTTGTCTTTTATATATTGACATAATTTCTTTACTAACTGCAAGATTCGGATCAAACCCAGAATTCCTCCTATAATTGTCGAACCAAGACTCAAGCCAATAAAGAAGAATCCTGCCACATTCAAGGATGTGGGTTCAACTTCAACAAACTGAGTCACGATGGCAAGAATAAAGGCGATTGTAACGCATCCATATGCCAGTATTTCAATAATTAGAGTAATTGTTCTTAGTAATTTATCCTTCAGAGGGCGACATAGAATGATATAGAGGATAAACCCAGAATTTGTGAGCCAGTAAAGCACTATTTGTGCAATGGGAGAAAAACTCATCAACGAGATGATAGCGGCGTTGATCCAGGTTCTCAGTAGAGAGATGGGGACAAAGAGTAGCTGAATTCGTTTTTTGGATTTCAAACCACCAAATAACAGCTCGTACTTCTTCAAATGATTAGGAAGAGGAAAATCTTCCTTTCTGAGTAGGTAGTATTTCATGTTACTCGCAACTACTTTAGTCGCAAAAGCCAGAAGCGTGAGATTAAAGAGGAAGAAAATTATTCCAAGAGCCAAAGATGTTTTTGTCTCTATTGTTGAAGGCTCGAGTAAGGCTGAGGAGAAACGGATGTTCAGAAGAGTCCATAAATTCCCAGATTGGTATATGGAAAGGATAAATAGGAACAGAAAACTCCAGAGTTTAGAGTCACCAACACGGTTCATAAACTCGTTCAGAATGTTAATGGTAGTGACATAAGCTGATGATGATTGAGGAGGGAAGTTTAATTGTTGGATCGTTTTCTTGAGGCATATCCTACTCAACCGAATTATTAATGACCCAATAACTGCAACCGAGACCCAGATTGCTAGGTTAGACAACTCATTGCTATAATTTTTGATGAAAAAGGGCGAGATCTCGTATTCGTCAAATACTCT
>ENA-UOTZ01001350-UOTZ01001350.1-compost-metagenome-genome-assembly--contig:-NODE-1350-length-17157-cov-24.789520_pt1 | contig 17157 bp, 19 predicted proteins | sample MGYA00238144_ERZ746983 | MGnify/ENA primary metagenome ERZ746983 (study PRJEB28759, sample SAMN06268863) | compost metagenome | isolation source: single cell | place: USA: California, Emeryville, Joint...
TTGCACATACATGTAGAATTTTAATTATTAACAGCGATACCTTGCTTTGTTCTTTCAATGAAGCTCAATACTGCCAATTTTTGGAGTCAAAAAACGATAAATACTATTCAAAAAGACTAAGAATACATTAGAATGTTAACTAATAACACACGAAAATACCATGACAAATGGCATTAAGGAAAGTCCTCATTTTTCTGGTCTCCTTTTCGCTAAATCAACTCGGAGGCAATAAGCGCTTGCCAATAATTTATTTTTGTTTTGTGGTGTGATACTAAATTTTTTATTCTTTTAAAACATGAAAAATTTCGAGCGAGCTCATACTATGAAAGGTTTCGTCTCTCCAGAGACGCTGAAACGCGTCAATTTCAACGGGAGTCCTCTCATGTTCTTTTCAGCGCCATCTTCAACCCACGGGACACCTACTACTACTCCTGACCGCCGAAAACTTAAACTGGATCCACTCACAAAAGACATTTTTCTCACAAAGAAGCCAACAATTCATTCTCTTTCATCAGAATCGCCTCCTTTGATGAAAGCAACTCAGATTATAATAAGCGATCTTAATAAAAAATCAGCGCAACTAACAAAGGATATTTTTGATTCTGATTCTGAAACGCACAGGCTCTCAAAAAACAATGGTATACTCTCCTTGCCTTACAACTATTCTATAACTGCTATAGCTCTAAAGTCTCATAGACGCTCAAGGTTCGCTTCAAGCAGCTCTGTCGAGCCAAAGATCCTCGTGGAAAACAGCCCGACGTCCAGAGTGCCCAACCCAAATGAAAACTCTAAAGAGTCTTCAGTGAATACTGAGTCAAAACAGCCGAGTGTTAAGGCTAGCGAGTCGATTTTAAGAGCAAGGGATTCGCCTTTCCAGCGGAAAGGGTTCAGACTGATGACTAACCCAGCGATATCAGATTATAATTCCGATAATGAAATTAAAAAATCGCGAATTTCTAAAGTAGAGACGGTCGTACCTTATCGCAGTCTGTACTTCTCGCCGAATTTCAACTACGAAAAATTTAAAAAGCATTTAATTATGGTGCACAAAGGACTTGTCTATTCCACTCAAAGCCTGAAAAGTCCCTCCGAGAAATTCGTTGCTTCGAAGCAGGTCGCCATCCCCGATCCTCCAATAAGTAAATTGCTGTAAGAGTGAAAATATTGACTTATTTGATGTAGAAAAACTAAAAACCTTGGTTCTCGATCTCGATGAGACCCTCACCCATACCTGCTCTCCAAAAGACAGTCCCGATGTGATCTTACAGGCAGCAGATAATTTTAGTGAGACTTTGAAGGTAAAACATAGCGGTTTTGATGGCTGTATTCACAATTCATAGATCCCTCTCAAAGTCAGGCCCTATCTGCGCGATTTCTTCAACAAGGTCTCTCCGATTTTCGAAATTATCATATTCACAGCTTCTTCAGCTCCGTATGCGAAGGCAATCGTTAATCACATTGACCCAGAGCGCAAGTTTATCAATTTTATGCTAACACGAGAGCATTGTATGGAAACGAAGAACGGGTTTTTCATCAAAGACTTGAGAATTCTGAAAAACCGAGATCTCAAGGATATCATCATCGTGGATAACCTGGTTCACTCCTTTGGTTTTCAAATTGAAAACGGCGTTCCAATTTTGGAATTTACTAATGATACAAGCGATATGGAGCTTAGATACCTGGCAGACTACCTTTTAAAAGGTCACTACTATTCGGATTTGCGAGACTATAACCGCGAGAATTTACGCTTGGTTGAGATGTCTCAGCGGAAATTTGAGGAGATTGAGAGCGAAATTAAATTCTAGCAAAGTTTTTTAATATTTCTTTCGTGTGTTCGGCCATGATTGGCATTATTGGAAATGAAACTGTTGTGTTAGTAGATAATTAATTTATATTGCTTAATAAACTTTTTGACAAAAAAAACCACTGAGTTTTTCAATAATCATTTCATTTTTGCCTTAGCTTGAAAGGAAGAAAAAGTTTAAAGCTCCTTGAGATGCTAAAAGAATGTGAATTCTTGTTAATGTCAATGGAATCAGAATAAATCAACGACTTTAATTCATGAAAGAAAGACAAAAAAACGTGTTACTTGCGTATTTGACGAGCATATTTAGTAATATTTCTCGAGAATTTATTCTTTTTAGTTGCAATAGTACCCACCAATTCATTAATATTTCTATCTACGTCTTTCGAAAACATCTGGCCGTGCTCCTCAATGTAATGCTGTCGTTTACTTTCATACACGAATCCTCGTTCATTTCTGCGTTTTTCTGCATGTGCATCATCTGCATCTAAAAGTTCAGCCACCTTTCCTTTGCGACTATAATCTTGGATTGCCAAGCTGATTTTCGGCAACGGGCGAGCGATAGTGCTCTTCTCTTCATGATTCTCATTATGCCGATCAGAAGGGTCAGGTCTCATTGCATTGATCATGTTAAGTTTCCTGCCTGCCTTGCCAAGCTTTTTATAGATCGTTGGAATTTTTGGTGTCTCCAGTGGCGTTGACTGTGTAATATGCTCTTCAGTGTCCACTGTTCGCGGACTGAACACGCTATTCATGTCAACAGTCAGGTTATGAGGCTTCCGGGGCTCTGTAAGCGAATTTTTATCAGTCTCGGACAGCAAATGGACAGGGGGACTCTCTTTGAGGGAGTCTCGTTTGCTATGATGCGGTTCAGTTTCAAAGCGATCCGGTGAGAGTTCTGTGTCTTTACGCGCGGACACGTCCGGCTGCGTATCAATAGTTTTCGATTGCCCTAGATAAGACATGTTATCAGTCAGACCATCGCGTGGGCTGCGATAGCTCCTAGAGTAACTATAGGATAGTTTTTTATTGTCCTCGAAGTTGCGGTAAGTCGTTGGTTTCAACGAATAGTTCCCGACGTGATCTAATATATACTTCAAATCAATCTCCTCTTTGAATCGCTCTCTCAGCTTGAATTTATCATTCGTAGGCAAATACTCCAGCGCGTAATCGTCTGGCCGAGCTTTTAATGAGTAGTGCTGAAATTGGGTTTGTTTTGTTTGAATTTTCTCTTTATCATTGGCCTTTTTGGCTATCAGATGGTCGATGGAGGTAGGGACATCGTAGTGCTTAACTTGCATGAGATGCTTGTTATTCGTGTATTTCATCAGCTTTTTCTCTTGGAATGGCAACGACATCGTCGGATTGTTCAAGAATCTGGAGACTGTAGGGGAGATCTGCGTACAGTCGAACCTTATCTGAGGAAAATACAAATTTTTTTTGCTTTCAGAGTCTTCAGCGTCATTCGCCTTAGCTGATTCCTCTTGAAGCTTTCCCGTCTGCTTCTTGGTTGGTCTCCTTGGTTTCGGCTTTTCCAAGCCTGGAAGCTGGCTGGTGTCATGAGAAGTAAGCCAAAATTTCTTATCCCTCAGCTTGTAAGACAATTCTGATGCAAATTCGACTCCTCCGGGCACATTCAACAAACTATCTGGGTTGAAATTCAAATCTCTCAAGAGTGGGCCACCATTTTTGTCTTTCGCATCGGATTTTTTTTTCTTTTTCGTGTGTTGCTGCTCGTAGAAAAAGAATTTCGTTCCTATTATCTTCTCAATGGAAGACTGAATGTAAGAGTCGCTTACGTACAAACCATGAAGCTCGAAGATAACCACGTGATAAATATCGAGGATAAACCGCATTGTTAACTTGTTGCGATTATTGGGAAAGACGTTGTAGAAAGTGATTTGAGCGCAGTATGCCATCAGAAAAATAAGATAGTTGGCAATTTTGTCTTTAGGAGCAGGCAGACTAGCAAAATGCTTGGAGTAGAGTTTGCTGACTCGAGTGCGGAGCTCTTGAAGGACATCTTGTGATTTGGGTTGATATTTTATGCAGAAGACGATCCAGAAAAGAGTTTTTGTGAGTTTGAAGGTTCGGTCTGAGCCGAAAATGATCTCGCAAATCTGATCATAGAGTTGGACGTTATCAGGGTTGTGGAGAATGCCTGCAGCCAAGATGTTTTGAAATTCAGCAGCGACATCTAAATCTATGGGGAAGTCTTTCCCGTTCTCAAGCTTGATGTTGTTGAGGTCGATGACTTGGTCTCCTCCTTCGTTTGAAGATAGGTCAGAGTCGCCGTGGTCTGCATGTTTCGTTTTGGATGCCTCAGTCATCTGGCTGTGGGTTAATAAATTTATTTCTTGTTATTAACCAGAAGTTCTTGTATCTGCTATTATTCGGTCTCTAATATTTGTTTTATTGCTTATGACAGGCTTCTCACTCAGATTTGCGAGCTATGAAGGTTTTTCGAGATATTGATCATAAAGGTAGTTAGTAAGAGTGGCCTTGGATTCGTTTATCTAATTTGGTCCATTGTTAAGGTAGAAAAGCCTGTATTATTTCCTTTTATAATTGAATGCTTCCGTAATGAATCGTAATAACTTCTAACCCTCGTTGTGAATGGAGAGCAAGAATTTAGGTAATATTGTTTGCTGAAGATGCAGCCAAATATTCAGGGTAAAAACGGAGAGTTCTTAGTCCCAGCATTTTTTAAAGATACCATCTTTTCCTTTCGAGTATCTTCAAATGTCTTATGCATAGATACACCTCCTCGGAACCTAGAGCAATATAAGAGAGCTAAAATTTGTCATTGAATTTTCAACTTTTTACATCAAAGTGTATGGACAACAATTGAAATTTCCAAATTTTTTCAACCAGCTATTAAAATTTCAAAGGAATTGTCTCACTAATTCTCCTGGTCTGCACACAACGAACTTCTATTTTCTTTATTCTTTTGAGAATCGAATTCAATTCTTGATCATCCAGGATTAAATTTTATTAGGGATCATCAGAATTAGAAAAAAGAGTGTGTTTTAGATCACAATAAAAAGTTACTTAAAAAACTCACTACTACAACTCGAACTTCCATCAACTGTTATTCTAACTCACCTATCTATGGACGAGAGATTTCGAAATATCTTTAACAGAACTGATAATGGCTCACGCTCCTTACCTAAAATCTCAGATAATTCAAATGGGAAACCGTTCCAAGTTGGAGCGGGAAGCCAAGGCAACATCTTTCAGCCAGTCAACAGCAACGATGTGCTAAAATTCTTTGGAGGCGACGACAAACCTCAATTAGGTACTCAGTCTGATAGTCAGAGTGTTTTACTCGCATTATTCAAATAGATCAGAATAGGAATCCTCCAGCCACAGAGCGTTTACGATCTCAGAAGGTAGCCGCAAGCCTACCTAGTGGATTAGTCGGTCATTTTACTCAACCCAAAACACAGTCAAAAGCAGCATATGCAAACGAGCTTTATCAACAGGTGAGCTATAGTACTCGACTTTTTCCAATAATAGGTACAAGAAAAAACCCGAATGAGACGGAAAGAGATAGAGAGCAGTCGAGAAGCCGACCTTCACATGATCAGAGAGAGGCAAGAGCACGACCCATTTGGAAGGTAATAACTAATTTGTTGAATATTCTCATATTTTTGCTATTTCTTATCTAGACCAGGAGCCGGAGCTCCACTCTATGACGAATTTGGACGCGTCAATACAACTCTTAGAAAACGAGGCCTTGGGAACCATGCGTCATATCAATCACTGCCACCTGTTGACACAAGGCGATATAATACTATATTCACGCTTAGTCCTGAGAATGTCGACCAGGACAAAATTTATATCAAGCCGCACAATCCTTATGTAAATCACGTTGCCACCTCTCATACAGTCCTTCCGGACTTTGCGTTGAAAGCTCAGCTTCTCAGAGAAGGGAAAATACCTAAATTATCGGACTTCTTGAGCCAAAATCCCCCACAACAGCGAAATCAACCTACTTATTTATCCCAAGTAGCGAATAATAACCTAAGAGCAGTTCAACAAGACCCAAGCAACTTCATACACAGTCCCGTGCTCAACATCCTTCCTCCGAATGAACGTAAGCATAGCAATTCATGTAAATCGGTTTTATAAGGCAATATTAGAGAGTTACAATAATATGGCAAAACCGAGTTATGTAAACGACAACGCGACCCAAAACACAGCTGCAAACTCTATTCAATATAGTACTTCAGGGACTTCTCCAGATTTCACAGCCAGAGTATTAACCCCTGGAAATCAGGATTCAGGGCGGCCAATTCTGGTTCCACAAGCTAATACTCTGAACGAAGAATTAGAAAAAACTAGGAAGTTGCAAACGACCTTGGAATTGCAAAGAGATTTACTAGCTCAAATCGAAGACAAGAAGAGACGCGATGAAGAGGAGAAGCGCCAGAAGAAACTGCAGGATATCCTCGACGAGGAGAGAATTCGTCGCGAAAACGAGGAGTTCCAGCGGCTATATGGCACGAAATTCGACAAACTCGAGCCGAGGAACCTGAACTTGAGTTTCGTGGCGAAAAAAGACCGAGATAAAAATCGTGTTAGCTTTTACGAATCACAAGACGTTCTCAAAATATCTCCTGGAAAATCCCCCAGCAAACGGCCCAGAACTCCAATTGAAGAAGTTGAACGCAGGTCAAGGTTGGAAGAGCTTGCTCGGTCGAGGATAAACGTGTCTTTAGAGACTGTAAGAGACTTGCCAGCAGAAGTCCACAAACAGATTTCCAAAACTATCGCCGATGAGCTGAAGAATCTGAGGGTGGGGTTCATTGGAGAGCAGCAGAGGTTGAGCAACGAGCTCCTTAATCTGAGAGTAATCATCTAATTTATCTCGTGGAAATTGAGTCTAATTGTGTCTTTAGCAACAAACGGTGCTCGCGAATAAGGAAAGGATGCTTGCTCAGAAAGAATTGGATGATTTTAGAACGAAGTTTAAGGAGCAGCAAATCCGAGAAGAGATTCGCCATGGGGAATTATACCGAGCTTTGGTGAAGAACAATCATCCTCCAGTTATATATTCGAGCACGACGTTCAAACCGACTTATGGAGAGGAGATACCTGGCTATGAAGGCTTTTGGAGAAAGCTGCAAGAACAAGACATTGATCCTGATAATGTCAAAGTGAAATCCAATTCACATCTGCTCTCAATTGCAAAAAATGGCAGGGTAATGGATCCCGACTCCGATGCTAACTATGGGTACTCGAGCGCGAAGGAGAGTCTAAATTATTTGAAGTATTTCGATGAAACTAATAATGGAATGGGAGTGCGAGTGGGAGATAGGACGGGGAAATACAACTTACCCGATGACCCTGAGAATTTGTTGTCGTTGTCCATTGGCGAAGATGAAATGGCGACAGATGCTGTGAGGTTGCTTCGGAAGAATAAAGACCGGCTTGTTCTGTTGGAGGAGATGGAAAATACTGAAGTTGAGAGGCTAGATAAAATGCTACGAGGGAGAAACGAGTTCAAAGAGGAAGTAAAAAGACCGACTAATGGTTTTGTGAGTGATGAAGGAATACAAGAGTTGAAAAGCAATTTTGGGGAGAACTATGCGGATTCCCTGCTTGATCAGATGAATTATCCAAGAGCTTTCATTAGCACCTAATTGGCGTTAGAAGCAAGGCAACCTATTAGGGTGAAATAAGGGAGTCTGATTATTTTATTTTTGTTTATTTTATCCTTTGAAGTAAGCTCGATAAGAAATTATCTATTAACAATGGAAGAGGTATAATTAACCTGTCATCATATCTTATCGCATTATGTCAACTGCCAAAATGATCTATCTTTTCCTTCTTTCGAAATAGATCCTATTCCTCTCAAGATGGATGGAACCATATTGATTACGAAAAACTGTGAGAAATTGATTTTCTGATGAAACTCGCTATTTGAAGGAGCTTACAGCTGAATACACACACTTCAGCAAATTAGTAGATTATACAACAAACAAACAAAAAAAGAGCAATATCTAGGAGAGAGAGCATATAGTATTAGGAGTCGCTGAGTCCTCTTATGGGTGAAGAAGCGGCGAGAACACCTTCTGTAATTTGTTAAAACAAAGGAGTGAGATAAAGGAGAATCATGACATGTATTACGCCAAGATATGATGTATCTGTAGGAATAGAGCTAGTTGATGGATCAAGCTCTTGAATAGTTGCAGCAACGAATGTGACATTCAGCCCAAAGGTAGCAACTTCCGTTGCAGACGCTGATGACATCTTGATATATCTTGATTTGAAATAAATTAGTTATGTTTTGCTCAATGGAATCGGCACTTACGTATCTGATGCAGCAGTAACTGAGACATCAATAATATATTTTTGGAGATTGGTTGTGTAGCCAGCACCAGAATACACAATCACTACATCCATTCTAGTGGGAATCGTACAAGTGAGAGTTGCTGCATCGTAAGTAATCGTTGGACTGACAGCAGTAGTGTTCACAGGGGTCCAATCCTAGTAGAGGTTAATATTGATTTCCAAACAGTTGCTTCAAATAGTAAGCTTACGCTAAGGTAATTGATGTTAGAACTGCCGTATCTTCCAACATACACGCTGGAATTGAAATTATTGAAAAGAGTTAACGTGCTTAATCCAGTGCTCGAACAAAAATCAGACAGAGCCGCTTCGTTAGAAAATGAGTGTTGGCAAGTTGCATAGATATTTTGACCGAAAGCAACTCCCTTATTAAATATTTGATGAGAAATCGTCTCTTTATTTGCGATTTAATACATAAGATGGATTGAGCTGGTCAGCCGTTGGGGTCGACGTTAAGATGCAAGAGCCGTCAGTCTTAATGCCTTGAATGGAGAAAGGTTGCTAATTTTTCGTGATTCATTATGAAACCCAATTAATATGAGAAAATTACTGTTGAACGAGCAATCGCAAGCGCATTTTCAGTGCTCAGCACTCCCACAAGCAGAGGGTAACCTACAATGTACCCTGGATTACCTGATTTAGGTATAGCCTAAACAATTAAGGCAGAGTTAAACCTTGAGGAAACACATTGGATCATACGCTCGTCGAATTCACGAAAGATGCGCTGAATACTTGGTTCACAAGGATCTCATCATTGCAAGCTCCTGCAGAAAGTTCCGTTGTGCTTAGCGTCACCGAAACCGAAGTGATCGTTGTTCCTGATACCACAAACTGATATGCAACTCCAATCACTGCATCCTTGCAAGCACAGGGCGGGCCTGCGGATAAGCTAGGATCAGCTACAGTCGCATCAGAAGTAACAGTGGCAAAATTAGTTGTCTGATTTGGTGAGATAACGACCGAAATCGTAGAGGACCAAGTGCCTTGAGCGAGGAAACTCGTTGCTGTGCAGGCATCAGTTAATGTCTATAAGAAAATTAAGAAATTTTATGAAACACGACCAATTTAAGTCGTACTGTAATTCGACTGCAGGACCTTGGTGGTACATTAACTAAAAATTGCGCAGAAACGGTGTCGTCGCAGTATCCTGATAAAGCCTGACCAGGTAATGGGAATCTTGCTTGATCGGCAGTGTAACTAGGAGGAACAGTGATTCTCGTGAGAATGTTCATCCCTTGAGAGTAGTTTGTTGGATTAATGTAATTCGAGAGTGTTGTTGTTCGGTTCAGCGCAAAAGTGTAGAAGTTGCTGGTAATTAAGATGCGTAAGTGCTAGCTATAAATTTGTTGGGTTACTTCGCAGTTTGGCTGAGCGCAGAGGCCTCAGCGCTTGTAATAGCAGTTTGCTCGTTGTAGAAATATCCGATTTTTGGAGGGAATCTCTGAACGTAGATGCAATCCAGTCCTCTCAAGTCAGTTATTTTGACGGTTTTTTGCTGCTGAGAATTTGTAAGTGATGCCAATTGCTCATCATTGTCGCAATATAGGTAGTCTTGTTGGAATTTTTGAGCTGGAAAACGAAATTCAGACCTCCACATTCCTAAAATTACTTACTTTGGTAGCAAATTCCATTCGCTTCCCACAATGAAACCGAATCCTTGAGAAAAATTGTTAAGTACTCATAGATTGAGAGAGATTGAATACCGCAGTGCAATCAGGATCACAACAGCAGCCATACTCGCAAGTGTCTTTATAAATATCACATTCGCACGTACGATAATCTGAGGCAGGAGCAATTGAGGAGTTGTTATTATTTGATTGAGTTTATTACCAGTGTTGGACGTGAGGTTATTGGTTACTGCAGTGGTATTTGCTAAATTGAAGTCGGGGTCCTGAAAGATCTGCCCAGAGACGAGTTGTAGGAGAACAATTGAGACGATAACAATGAGTTTCATTCTGTAATTTTGAATTTTGAAAACTTAAATAAATTAATTTGGATATCTTAAAAGCAACGAGCTCTTTTCTAATCTTATACTATCTCGATTGCAGAGCTGGAAAAAATCTCGTTAAATGAGAGATATTGGAAAAATTTGCCTCAAAAATTCTTTTTGTGGATCGTACCATAATGTAAATGATCCATTTGCACCGATATTAGTAACTGATGGATTGAATTCACAAATGAATACAAGTAAAGATTATCAACAAAATTGGTTTGGGATTGCTAATGCACTATTGAAGAGCTTCTTTGTAATTTTGATCAAATCCGTAATTCTATCCACATGAGCTCGAGCCAGGGAATCAATGGGGTTAGAATAATGCAAGTCCACTGTCCAATTGCTTTATTGCATCCTCTAAGGACGGAACGATTTGTTCAGTAAAATCTTTGGCCATTCTTTTCTGGTAGAATATAGGACAATCCATATTTTCACAAGGGACTTCTCCAAAGCATTGGAGCTTGACATTAGCACATGAACGACAGAGGTCTTCGAGTTCATTGTAATCATTTTGGTAATATTTGATCTTTTGGTATGCTAATTGCTTTGTTATTATTGGCTCCTTCAAACAGCGTTCGCAAACCTAATGACGGTCACTTGTAAGGCGGACGCGAGATTAAGATATGATATTTACGATATGTTTTTCCGTAGGCTCGAGGCAAACAACACAGATTTGGAACTTATAGAAATGCTGCAGGTTGTAATTCACGTTTTTCGATGTGCTCCTCGTTGTGCTTCCCTAATAGGACAAATAACAAGTTCTCGGAAATCCCCAGGAAACTTAATTAATACCATGATATGGGTGTCGTTTACAAGCAATGTTTGCTTATTAATTCCTTTGGGCATATTATAATACCATTCCTACCAGCAATTAAACAAAAACACCAAGAAGTTCTTCTTACCGAGAGGTCGATGTTGAACGCAGCGAACTGTCTTCCTAACGCTGCATTGATCACATTCTCAATATAATATCTGCTGTGAAGCTTATGATTATGACTCTTGAGGAACTGCTCCGGAGACACCACTAGATCTTTCACTCTGCTCCCTTCTTTTCCTTTAATTCATTCATATATTTCCATAACTTGAGCCAGAGATAAGCGTACCTGCAACGACGATATATTTCACTCTTTCTCTGTATTTTGGAGCGGCCATAGGGTCTGCGTTCATTTTATTCAACGCAACGAGACCCGCTGGAGGTACGCTGACATATTTACCCAATTTGACCTCCTTTGAAAAAACAAAATCTTTGAAGTTCACATGACCCGTCAAAATCTTCGACCACTGCTTTTGAATATAGTTCTAATCAACAGTTTCAGCTGTTTATTCCTTAGGAGACTGGATAATTACTCTTAGACTTGACAGGTTACGATTTTCAAAAAGCTCCATGAAGACTTTGGTCATTATCTTCTGCGTTGCTTCAATTCCATCTCTCCGAATGGTTTCAATTCCCTTGCTTTCAAGCACTGGAGCGCAGCCATATTGCTCGTACTTATAGCCGGCATATCTTTTCTTTGCGAAGAGTATCATCGGCAGATACACCTATCAATGCTCAGAAGAGACGACAATCACTCCCGTTTACCTTTTCGAATTTTAATTCGACAGGATAAGGATGTAGCTTAGTTATCTCTCTGGCCATCTGCTGACCCAAATCGAACGCCGATTTCAACGACCGACCTTTAAGCTGGACAAACAAACTGTCTGTGTCACCGTATAAGACCTTCGCGTTCCATTCCTTTTTCCCTTCCTAGATAAATATATTATCAAAAGACTCTTCCAGTGACATAGATTATTACAATATAGCGAATGCAATCCTTCAATATTGTCTTTCCAGTCTCAACGACCGAGTCAGCGATATCTGAGCACGGCATTCTTCCAGAAAATGAAGCGCCTGTGTAGCCGTACATGACGTTCATGAATAGCTTAAGTGCTAGCTGTCTGTTATGCAAAGTGCTCTTGATGATTTCGTAATTCTCGTACTTTATAAACGAAATGCTTCAGTTCAATGTAATGATGCTTTTTCAATTACGTGTTTCATCGAACGTTTGATCATAATACGAGTCATCAAAAACTCTTTGAGAATTCGAGGGATGATGCCCTCTCGCACGAAATTGCGGACGAAAGCGACGTTGTTCGGAGTAATAATAATCTTTTTCATCAAATCCTCCTCTTTCATATCCTGATAGTTCTCGCCCAGAATTTTATTCAGCTCAGGCCTTGCAAAATCGGTGACACCGATTCTTTTCGTCCCTTTGAAAAACAGATCGTCAATATGGCCCAAGCACGTCGTGTAACAATAATTGTAAGCGATCATTATCGAAGGGTACAGGGACTGGAAATCAAGGACAGCTACAGGACTACAAAAGTTCTTTTAATACCATAAAATCAAAGCAGATTTACTCAACGAGAAGTTGCTTCGGAGGCTCCAGGATCAAAGGAACGCATTGCAGCATTTTCTGCTTAGCAATCTGCATCTTCGAGGCCGAAAGCAAGAGAAAGTTGTTCGCTTTAGTGACTCGTATCATCACGGCTTCGATTTTAAACTGCGACCCTCTCGAAAGAACGGAATCGAAGTCAATACCGTAGAGTCTTGTCATCTCAACGGTCCTTGAGATCGAATCCATGCTGGTCATTACTTCCAGCGAGTAGTTCAGTTGCGTGACTAAATGCTTGAGCACTTTTGCGCGTTCTTCGCGAGATTCATCGTACATCTGAGTGAGCGTCATATTGGAGTAATGAGGGACTCTCTTCCCAAGAACTTGGTAAACAACGCTTTCAAGGTCATAGTTGGTCATTTTAACCTCAAATTCCGCGATTCGCCAGACATTCAATATCACTCGGCCTTGTACCTGGACGTATTTTAAACGATTGAACGCTTAAATTGAGAGATGTTGGTAGTTTACCTGGAAATTCAATGTAAAATTTCTGATGTGGCTCCAGCCCGTGTTCACATTGTGTTTTGTTGTTTTAGGTTTCGGCTTTGCTTTCTTGTTGTCTGTAAGCACGTTGTCGAAGCTATTTGAGTCTGTATTGAGGAAAGTACGAGAGGTCTCATCAAATTCGACACGGTCAAAGTTATAATATTCCTGTTATTGCCATGATTGGTTATGAATGATGCTAAGGGGGTTTTGAGTTACAATGGCTTCTTCGAAGTTTTTAGGGCAGCGAGAAAGATGAGAAAAAATGTCAATTTGCTTTTCCCAGGCTCTTTTTGCAAGATAGAACAGCGAGGCTTTCTCGATGTCATAACCGTAGATGATATCCGGGTCGAACTTAAACACCAAAGCGATGAAAGTCTGGATTAGATCGTACTCATCGCGGACAATAAGCAGCTCGGTTACCTCATCAATCTCTTTTAAAATATTTTAAAGCCAAGGTTTACACTGTGAATTTACTGTAATGCTGTTTGATTTGCGTCTTCATTTTCTTTGCTTCTTCATATCCGATTTCATCAACGATGATAAGCCCGCACACTACCCCAAAGTTTATGGCAAAGAGAATAAGCGAAGACGTTACCTCTTCTTTTTAGATAATCCTCCTCGAATTTTCCCTTCTCATTTGTCACTAAAAATGCCAGCGCAGAGATAGGATCGATATCAGGATTAGGCAACAAATTCGGTCGGCTCCGAGCGAATACTTCAAACCCAAATAACACGATATCTGCTATGACATTTTTGTTTCTAAAGATACATTCAATTGGGAACTCAGAGCTGCTTTACCTTAGTTTTTTGTCTATTTTCTCTGTTTGCGTTTTGGGAGTTTTCTAAATACAGAAGAGTTAGTTAGAAAAGCATTATTATGAGCATTTAGAACCATGAAAGGGGAAATCTTTGAAAAAAAATCCGAGTTTTTCGTATCGTGACGCCAAAGCATTGATTTTCTATTCTTCTTCTTCGAGTTTGTTGAGTTTAAAATTTCTTTGACTGAAGGAGCTCTTTTCGTGTAATTATACAATTGGCCTTGAGAATGCCGCTTGCGTTGATCTTCTCTGTACTTAATTTCATAGTTCGTGTAAAACCTCACGCAATCAGGTATTTTCAGGCTGTTCCTTATCGTAGGCGGCTTATTATCTTGTATCAGCATTCTCGAAAAGAATTGCATCGCATGGTAATTCATCGCTTCTGAATTTTTGCCCTCTTTTTCAAAAATTAAGGGATTAGTTGCTCCTTCAAAGACCAACGGTTTATATTTGTAATGTTCTAGTAGCTCTTTCGCAGTTTCAAAATAAGGCCTTTAGTAATATTAGAAAACGTAAGGATTAACCACACAAAAAAGCGTTTGGCTTACTCTTGATGAGGCTCTTCATTGCAATTTTCTTGCAAGGATTGTAATACATCTTTGACCGATGGAGCCGGCTTATTCGCTTTGTAGTAATTCGGAAAAGTGACAATCCCTGAAAAGCTACCCACTTCACTCACTTCTTCCTTCTCTTCGTCCTCATCTTCGGTCACAATTTCGAGATCATCTGCAGATTTCGCAGAATTCTCACTCGCCATTGTCTGGACGACAGCGGGGTGCTTGAAAAGTTTCTCAACGAGCTTTTGACTTGATTGCGAGTAAGTGAACGCGCACACGCACGAGCTCACGTCTTTCATGCATTTTTTGCAGAAAGCAATTGCTGGGTACGTGTAATTCTTTGTAGATTTTATTTTTTTGCTGTCATTCTGTTTCTCATTGGTCATGAGGTTTATCCCTTCGATAGCTCGGATATCCTCTCGAGTTTTGTACTCATCTTCATCCTCAGCGAAATCATCATCATCACCTTCGATGTCGTTTGCCATAATCTTCTTCATCATTTGATTCTCCTTGAATCTCCTCTTCCATTCAGCGACTCTTGTATTGACGCACGCTACCATTGCGTTCTACGGTAATAATGATTAGGAATTTGCGAAAAACTTTTTAATAAGGTCGAACTTTTTCCTGCTGTAAAACCGTGTAAAAAATACCGGCTTTGCGCTCATCCATGAACACTTTCTTCGGAGTCTCAGTTGGTTCTTCTCTCAATCGTTTGAGGGATTCACAATACTGTTCGAAGTGCTGCTGAAATTTGAATTTCGTGCTTGAATCCCACATCTGATTGCACATCAGCGGCTCATAGCGTTTCAATTCATCTAGCGTTGCATTTTCAAAATCAATGCTTTTTTTCGAAAGCGTCGCTTCAATGTTATTTTTATAATCAATGTAGAAAGTCATCGGGTCCTTTATCCCAAGGTCCACTCTCCTCTCCTCCTCATCTTTCCACAGCGCATTCAAAGCCTTGGTAATTCTCACTTGGAACTCTTCTAATTGCTTAAATCCTCCAGACCCAGGCCGAGTAAGCTGTGTCTGAGTGAACAGTGGCTCGTACTCTCGCAGATCGTACTGGACTTTATTCACTATCTTTTCATAATGAATATCCAACTCCACGTAGCAGGTCGAGACCTTCCTATATACCAGTTACTCTACAAGAAATAACAACGATTGCAGTACGGGAGGTTAGAAAAAAGCTCTGGATTCGAAAACTGCAGCTGGACTAAATCGAACGGATGGATGTAAATGTCAAATGAGTCTTTGTATTCTCTATCGACGAAAATCTTCTGAAAAGCTCGCATTTTCATCTCCTCGAAGTTCTTCCGGAATTTGAATTTGTAGACCTTCACCTCGCTCATGCCAAAGATGCTGCAATCCGAATAAAAATGCATATAATACGTGATATGGCTCTAAACCAAAATATTTCGTTTCTGCTATTAACAAATGATTTTACCTCGTAAGTTTGAAATGGACGATCCAAAATGACGCCATTTGAAAGAATCTTGCACAACGGCTTCACCGACCATGGATCGTAGACTTTTACTTTAAGGAATTTTTCGCGGGTCTCATGATATGTGTATACGTCCAGCTTTTCGACAAGTTCTACACCGTGTATGACGTAACCTTGATATGTAGAGTAATCTTTAATTTTGCCCGAGGCGTCCTTCTTTGGGACTTTATTCACCGCGTTGTTTTTCGAAGCGTAAGCAAAGTTGTAAGCGCGCTCGAGTTGCTCGCCGAATTGAATGAGAAAAGCCTCGTCTGCGACCTCCACGAGATCATCGAGCCTAACGTAGAAATAAGGGAAATACCCGTGCACGTGGATAGCGCATTTTTGCCCAAAGTTATTCGTACCAAAGAGTCTGATCACAGGAGCGATCTGGATTTTGCGGCCTTTGAAGTCTTTGCAGTCAGAATAACGCAACTCCTCGTTGACATACTTCATGGTCTCGGGATCGTTTTCATACTGGCTAATGTTGAAGCGATAGCTGTCGTGAGAAAACACAGTGATAGAGAATTCCTGATGTTCGACTATTGCTTCCATTATAAGAAAACTTAGATAAAATTAAAAATTCCGCGATGTGTGTAAGACTAAACTGCTATCTATTTTAAAAAAAAAGATATTTGAATTTCCTAGCAAGCAGAAAGTGAAGAAAAGATTTGAATTTTTCTGTGCCATTAAGCGAGTGAATGTTGAAATATAAATGATAAGGTAAAGAGTTAATCAAATGAAAGAGATAATCGCATATGTTAATAGTTTGGGTTTTAAGTAAATTCTCTGAAAGGGTATTGCTAAAATGGCTGTTTAGGAATGTTACTCAATCAAGATCGTCGACTGTGGAAGAGGGTTTGTAGTTCGTGCTCTGAAAATCGGCATCTTGTTGGGCGTCTCCTGAGCTGTATAGGTTTGTGATGATTGGGTTGAAAATGCTCTCGAGCTGCTTTTGCTTAGACTCGAGCTCTTCAGCGTGAGCATCGGAGTTAGCGTCTATCCATTGTAATGCTTCATCGATTGCGGTTTCTCCTTTTTGGCGGTCTTCAGAGCTGAGCTTGCTCTTGAACTTCTCATCCTTGAAGGTGTTTCTGAGCGAATAGCAGTAGTTCTGAAGAGCGTTCTTTGCTTCAATCTTCTTTCTGACCTCTTCATCTTGTTGCTTGTACTTTTCAGCTTCTTTCACCAATCTCTCAATCTCCTCTTTAGATAGTCGTCCTTTTT
>ENA-UOTZ01001352-UOTZ01001352.1-compost-metagenome-genome-assembly--contig:-NODE-1352-length-17103-cov-31.012040_pt1 | contig 17103 bp, 13 predicted proteins | sample MGYA00238144_ERZ746983 | MGnify/ENA primary metagenome ERZ746983 (study PRJEB28759, sample SAMN06268863) | compost metagenome | isolation source: single cell | place: USA: California, Emeryville, Joint...
GCTGGCTTTGGAAATAAAATTTGAGGCAAGTGGCTTTGTGCTCTTCGGAACTGACGTACCAGAAGGCAAATTCTTTGCTATTGTAGGATTCGATTTAGGAATGGGATTTGATTTTGAAGTGAAATTAGAACCGGCCGCCGTTGAGGTTTTAATAGTGGAATAGTGGGTGACTTGAGATTGAAGTTTGAGGGATTCTGTGCTATGGATATTTGAAGATGAGCTGTCGGCTTCTTGTTTAAGGTGGTATTAGTAGATTTTTCTTAGATGGTGATTGAGAGCGACCTTGAGCTCCTTTCGTTGAGTTCATACTTTGTTTTGTAAAGAATTTATTTATAAAAAATCTAAGCATTTTCAGCTTTAAATGGCTTTCGCATGGTTATCAGAAATTCTGCTGGTTTATGTGAATAATTTGGTGGTTTCATTTCTTATCCCTGAAAACCGCCAGAATCCCAAGAATCTTTCGGTTTCCTCAGAGCTGTGTTGACATATCTCAAATAAGGGACTGAAACAGTTCTGATAGAGTGCCAAAAGATATTATTGAGAGATTTTACCTTCCTTTTTAGTCAAACTATATTTTTATATATGTATGTACAGTACAACTCAACAAATGATAGCTAACTTGAGGTATTGAGAGTGGGAGTCTTGTTCTCGCTTGTAAAGGAATTGATTTCAATGAGAGTTTGAGAAGAAGCTCCTAAAAAGCATTGTTTTCCAGACATTCTCATCATCAACTATGCGGCAACACTTACAAAATTTAAGTTTGAAGCTGCGAGCTCACTCATGATATAAAAAACTATCATAGCCTTTGAAACGCGGCCTTTAAGAGGGTATTTTATGAATTACTTCGGGAATCTCACCGAAATTAATTTAAATTCAGGATCTTTAAATGGGAAACAAATCAAGCCCTTCGCCGCGTCCGAGGCTCGTTATCATTGGCGGAAGTTTCGCTGGGATGGAAGCTTATAAAGCTCTTCACAAATTCTTCGACATCAAAGTCATCGACGCAAAAGATTTCTTCGAGGAAACTCCAGCAATGCACTACTTTTACACCGGTCAAATTCCACATGAGAAACTATCCGTGCCTTACGAGCATTCCATCATAAAAGATAGTTTTATCCATGGAAAAGCTATTGAACTGCAATCGGATGCAGTTATCATCCAAACCATAGACGGCTTCAAGACAATCGAATTTGACTTCTGCTTGATTGCAACTGGCGCCACGTATCCTTCTGATATGAAGCCTAATTTCGAGCTTAAGACCCTTGACGACCACAGGATTAAAATCAAGGCGATTCAGGAAACAGTTCTAAATGCTACGTCCGTATTGGTACGAGGAGCTGGAGTTGTCGGGGTTGAAGTTGCAACTGAGCTTGCAACTCGTGGAAAGAACGTCGTCCTTGCCTGCCATGGAGGACAAATACTCCCAAGGTTCGCTCCGAAAGTGCAGCGCCGAGCTAGGCCATGTCTTGACGCCGCTGGAGTGAAGATAGTCGATTCGGACAACACGCTCCTCTCAACCGAAGACTTTGACCTCGTGTATGACTGCACTGGGAACATCTTCCCAACAGAAGATAACATTCTGAACAAAAATTTCCCAGAGTACCGTGATGAGAAGGGGCGGGTGCGAGTCAACGAGTTCTTTCAAATTTGCGCCGAAGATTACAAGCCCATTGAGCATATTTTCGCCCTAGGTGACTGCTGTATCACCATAGCGAACGAAGAGAAAAATATCCCTAATTTACAAAAGGCTGCCAAAGTCGTGTCGCATAATTTGAAAGAACTTGCGACGAAAGGGAAGAATGGAAGACTGAGATTCAAGCGGTTCCCGAAACTACGCAGCAAGATTGGAGTTCTGGCGTTGATTAGCTTGGGGCGGAAATCGCTGTTGGTTTATGGCAGATTGACCATAAGGGGAGAATTTTTGACGAGAGTCAAGAAAGGTTATGGTCCAAAGACTGTGAGAGAATTCACGTTGAAAGAAAAAAGAGTGAAATAACTGTTTCCTTTGGAAAATAATAACTTCCTTTAAGTTATTCCCTCAATACAATAATATATAAGATATAATTCAAAATCATTCCTTGTCCTTCATATGAGTTGATCAAATAATATTCTTATTAATCAGTTTAAAACCAAAGAAATGCTTAACAAAAAATTAAATTATTGAGGTGAGCTTACTTACAAGCAAACACTCTGTTCTCTTTAATCTCTATTTCTATTCCTCTTTATGATCTTACATAAGCTGTGCCTGTTATTACCTAATTGGTATAAATTCCACTTAATCATAAAAAGAATTAATTGTTTAAATTGCTTATGCATCTATTTACGTTTTTCTCACACAAAGTACATTTTATCATTTTATACAGCATTTTTTTAGATACTATTGATAATTCATTGAGAAAGACAAAGTTTGGTAAAGATTTTTCAAGAAATAAATTTGAGAGGACTACTTAAACAGCAAAGACCTATTAGGCTTAGTAAACCAGAAGTTATTGTTCACCTTTTGTTTCAGGCAGGAGCAAATCGTTCGTTTTAAAGAAATTTTCCACCCATTTCTTCCCAAAAATTTCAGCGCCATCTATCCTAGAAGGCTTCTCAATAAGCCATTCAGACAAGAAAACATAGCGGATGTGTTCAACCCCAGCCAAGATATTATTCGCATTCATTAGCTCATATATCAAGCCGTTATCATCGATATTTCTAATGAACTCGAGAGTAATTAGTCTAAACACTTCTTTAAAAGTGACTTGAGTGTCCCAGTCACGGTACGTGAACAGCTCTTTCATTGAATTGCGTTCTCCTCGCTGTGCGTTATTTATCCTCTCTCGAATCACATTGACATCGATACAATAAGCGGTTTTGAAATCTTCCTTTCCATAATCTTTAAACACTTTCTTCAGACCTTCTATCCACGAAACAAACGATTTTGTTTTCTGCCTGAGAAACTCCTCCTTTTGCGTCTCTGAGAAAGCCCAGCGTTGTTGATTATTCTTGAACAAATAATTTTTCATGACTTCGGTGATTTTGTCCGTGTTGTTGAGGACATACGCGATGACTTTTTTCATGTGCACTTTCAAGAAATGCCTTCCGACATCTTTAGGCAGCTCAAAAGGTTTTTTCCCAGGGCGCTTTTTGGGTGCCTCTGGTGTGAATTTACTCGCAAGGGCATACAGATCCAATCCGCAGTCTTTAAGGGGTGTTGTGAGATCATCAGTGATAGGAGAAAGGTTGTTTATCAGCGTTGAGGCTAATGGAACTTTCAAATCTTCAGCAACTTCCTTTGGCTTTGAGATTGTCATTTCAAGCTTCTGCTTCAAACTCATAATGTCAGGGCGGAAGGCCTGGCTTTGTAATTCCATCTGAGTAACTGGCAGTTTATTCGGAACAAACTGAGGCTGTGAGTGCGGCGTCATGAATTGATGAGGATAATTCATCAGAAGACTGCGCTGAAGCAATGAGATTGGAGAATGGAAGAGCCCATATGAATTCTGGAAGTACTGGAATCTCGGCTGCGAAATCTGCTGGAATGGGTCTTGTGGTGGGATGCTAGTTATATAGTGAGGAAGATTGCTTGTAATGCCGCTTGTGACATTGCTTGGGATGCTGCTCGTAACAGTACTTGGAATGTTGTTCGTGACATTGCTTGGAATACTGTTCGTAATGTTGTTTGTAACGCTGCTCACAACGTTTGTTGAGGTGATAAATTGCTTCTTTTGAATCTGAGGGGATTTAGGTGATTTGGGATTGGCCTCGGGCACTTCTTGGATCTTTTCAACTGCCATAGGTTGCGTCACATGCTCGCATTTAATGCTAGTTTTATGCTCTTGCTTGACGTGAGGCTCGATCGTTTTTGGAGGATAGTAAGTTTTGTATTCTTCGGTTCGTTCGAGGTTGTCTAAGTTCTGGTTAGTATCATGAGGAAAACAGAAAACTGGGTCTTCCTGGAAAAAATTCTTTTCCCTCGTGTCAAAAGCAACGAAATCGTCAGCGTGTGAACTCCTGAGGTCTTGCTGCTTTTTGTCGTCCTCTTCTGTGTGGAAGTAATGCGCTTCTTTTGATGGATGACTACCTCCGTTCTGTGATTTTGGTAATATTGGCTTCGACTTATTAGCTAAAGGGATTTTTTGCGATGTTTCCTGAGTCTTTGGGTTGCCTGCGAGGTATGTGTGATTAAGAGCGAGAGAATTGGTGTCTTTTGCATAGTTTGTGAAATTAACAGAGTCAAATTCTTCGAACATAGCGACTTCGTTAGGACCAAGATCGATTGGGTTCATGTTCTCTTCGACGTGGGGCTTAAATGGGGTTTTTCCCCCGCCATTTTGAACGTCGTCTTTGCTTCCAACACGCATGATTCCTTGAGAGGCTTGATCCATTTAAAGAATCTTAAATCTGAATATCGGAAGTTTAATTAAATTTTTTCTTTGGATTATAAATGAGATTTCATTTAGAAATCTTGAATTATTTTATCTATCCTTCGATTAACGTAGGGAGAGAGAGCATAATCACCCAAATTGTAATTTAAAAAGAAATGAGTTATAAAGACTGTATTTTTGAAAAAAAAAACTTGGGCGAGCCATAACCATTGAAAAAAGCGAAGCAAAATGCCTAAGAGTATTAACAGTAAAGGCAAGAGGAATAGGATGATAAATGTGGGCACTTTGATAGAATGTAACAGGAAAAATGAATTTCAAGATAGTTAAAACACAAATGCCCTAATTAAACGGTGATGGATTTTGGTGAACGCCAGATAAAAAGTAATCGATGAGACGTTTTATTGGAGGTGGATTTCAGCAAGTATATGATGATGTCTATGTGAAAATTGTTGATTTTAGTCATGTATATATCGTGCTCGATTGTTTGGTGATTAATATATTAGCCTCAAAATAAAAACGCCTATGAGGTGGTACTGTTCGATAGGGATATACCATGGAATGGAGAGGGTGCTTTTCGTGAAACTCTCTAATGCTTATTTTGAATAACACCTTTCTCTGATTTGAAATTCATATGTAATTAATTAGAATATTTCGTTTGATTGACCAGACGCACTATTCCTATGGCTTATAGAGAGCTTGTGGAAATAATTGACGGCTTTGGATAGTTTCTGTTCTGATGAGACTGATTTTATTGTGAGACATTCTGTTGGAAACAAAGAGAGTGAAAATTGAAATGATTGATACTACAGAAAAAAGTTGGTTACTCTAGCTCTAGATATTGAGGAAGAACTCGCTTATTACTCACTAATGATGTAGTATTATCGATATAATCCTATTTATTTCTTCTGATAGCTTAATTTATATGGGTTTTTTCTCTAACTACCTTGAATTAAGTAAATTCAAATTCAGAACGACGTATCTTGAGAAAATGTTTTACTTCGGCTGCAAATAGGTTGGAAAAACTAGATGTTGATATTTCTGCCAATACTTCGATTGTGGGTCTGAAATAATAATCATTTTCATGAAACTCTATTTTTTGAAATCATCTCACTCGAATTGGATCTTGCCTGACTAATTGGCAACTGATTTATTCGAAATTTATGAAGAAAAGCGCTATTCTCTCCTGCTCACTGCTCCCATATTATACTCATTTTACATCGAAAGTAATATCGACGTTCCACATAAACCGACAGAATTGAATGCGATTTATCATCAATTTATCGCTTATCGCAATTTCTCAATCTCAGAGGCCTCCCTTAATTGTTTCTAGGCGAAAAATTATAATTAGATTGCACATATCGAAAGGAGTATCAGACGCAATTAAATTAATTCTCAATTCATGAATTCTATTTCAGATTAGCAATTCAAAGTCTTAGCAGAAGCCTAACAAATTTCTTATTCTTTTCTCATGTCACAGCAAAAACCCAATAAATTTGATCAATCCTCTCTAAACCAAGGCCTCTTCTTTGATCAAAACTACCTAAACCAAATGCAAAATCCCTACGGCCAGTTCGAAAACCCATCAGACCCCTTCACTACCCCTCAAAGCACTATTCTGAAAGTAGAGAATCCAATGATGTCCCAACAATCTATGTTTCCTTCCTTCAGCACCTCATTCGACCGACCAACAGCTAACTTAGCGAACCCACAACCATTTCCAATGGGATCTAAAACTCAGTCCACCCAAGTTACCAAAGACGGAATGATGATACCAATGAGCTCGTATCAATCTACCTATAAACCCACTCCTGAAACTCTCTTCAGAAGAACTCAGAGCCAAGATGACGATGAGCAGATATTCAAAGATGTAAATGCGTTTGTGGGCGCAATTTCCAACAATCAGCAGCCTGAAGTCTATCTGGACCCTCAACAATTTTTTAAGACAGGAGGAAATAAATATCCTGACATTGAGACCTCGAATCAGCGTTGGCAGCAGCCTAATTTTGGAAAGTACCCAGAATTTGAGGTGAGAAGAGAACCCGATCTCAGGCAACCAACGAATTTTCTTTCAAATCCGGCGCAGCCTCAAAGCCATGATGATGACGAAGAAATAGGGTATAGTAGAGAAAGGGTTAACTCAAAGAATACCATCAGCATTGAGGATAAACTAAGTGCGATTTCGAGATCAGTGCATGGCGCGACGAAATACCTCAATGAGATCCTTGCGAAATCGAAGAAGAACTTGAATATAAGCTTTGAAGAAACTATCGTGAATAAGCAGCCAAATTTTCATTGTATCTTGTCGGTCGACCGATATTACGCGAAGAAGAGCGGGAAGTCGAAACAAGAGGCAAAAAACGCTGCAGCGCTTGAGCTGATCAAGAAGATGATAGAAACGGACCCAATGGCTGACTCTTATCTCATGAAAATCCTTCATAGCGGTAAGAATAAATCAATGAGGGGATGCTTATCATTTTCCTTTATAAAATTAGATAAATCAATTCATATCACGCGGGCTATGGAATCCAAAGAGGACAAGTTTATCCCTCCGACAATGCAAGATAGAGTATTATATAGATGGCTTTTCAATGGCTTAAAGGCGATTTTTTCCAGCAAAAATTCCTGAGAAACAGTGGAAGCGATGACGACGAACCCAGAGGAGTGTTGCCTAGTGATCCGCAAATAAGAAAGACCAGCGCTCCTGTGAAACTTACGAGTTCTTTCCGCTCTGGCCCTTCTCCTGACAAGTAACCAGTTTCTTTCAAAACCGATTCAATAATAAATTCCATAGAATGGAAATGAAGGCAAATGAACCAATTGATTATCTTTTCGAAATCGAGAAATACGCCAAAAGCAATGGATTGCAACTCAGACCAGACGATTCGAGATTTAATTTCTTTAAAATGGTCTTTCTATACGTGGGAGACAAGCAATACCAAGGAGGTGGCTCAGACATCAAAGAGGTAGCTCAATCAAATCTTTTAGCCTCACAAAACATCCCTTAAAAGGCAATGATAGATGCAGCAAGAAACGCCTACAATTCGCTGCTCGTTTCCAAAAAACCTCTATTAAATCCACAAACGATCTCAAGTCCATCTCAGCAACTGGCAAGTCTCCCCATGCAAAGCGTCACGGTCACGAAGCCGAAAGGCAGTCCATACGAAAGTCCAACTAACTCTAACTTCCAACCAAGCAAGCATAGCGTTTCATGGGGCAAAAGAGATGTTGTTGAAAAATTCATGTCTTCAGATTTTTTCGTTGACCTTCAAGATCAACTCAAGTTTTTAGACCAGAAAGTGGTAAGCTGAAAACTTGTGCTTCTTTTGCATCTAATCCCATTAAAGAAGGTCAATCCTTTCGAAACGCACCTCCAAGAGCTATACGATAAGAGCATGGTGCTGCTCAAAGGTGAAAGCGAATCATTAGAAAAGTTCGCTCTGAATATTACTAAACTGGTCGAGGAAGCTCTGCAAACGGCTTTTATCGTGAAAAACAGCGATAAAATGCATCCGAATCTCGCTAAAGTCATCAAATCCGTTAACAACTTTTTCTTTTTCCCAGTCGGGTCGTTTGCCCTCAAACAGACACGCAATAATAATAAATGTGCTGATTTCGTCTTCATGTACGAGTTGTCGAACGACGAGGCTGATATTCCCAAAATTACCGAACAAGTCCTCCTAGCCACGCTTAAATGTCTGCTAGAGATCCAACACGTCAACAGTTCAATCGGTCAGCTCGAGAGCAAATTTGCTCATAAGCAATTTTGTCTCTCGGTTCAGGACGAGAAATCTGGAAATGCGTTGCGATTGTACACCTACTCGATGCAAACTCCGAGCTTTAAGACCAGTATCCCTTCAGTGTTTGTGAAATACGAGCCTTCTATCGTCCATGTAGCTTCGATTGATAGAATCCTGAAAAATAATGAGGAAAGCCGCGGGTATTTCAATAAATTGTCCTCTCTGTTAAAATGGTGGAGGTAAAATTGCTGATAATGATGAGGCTTCATCATAATGATTAGGCAAAAGTCTGGATTAGCAAATCATTTGCCGGCGGAAGTCTTAGACATCATTTGTTTGCATATCGCGATAAGCTACGAGATGAATGCTGTTAGTGCTGGAGTAATATTATTGCTATTACAACCGAATTTCTCATTGCGAATTATAGGTGTTACAAGCTCTGAATCTGTTGGTTGATACTGAAAATACACTGAGCATTCTCGCGCGTTATTCCGAATATTATAAGGAGCTTTATGAGGTACTAGAACGAGGAAAAATTGTCAAGATTAATAAATTTTTGATAGAAACTGGGATCAAATGCGCATGCTTCAGTGGCGAGAATCTGCAAGCATTCAATGGTGTGTATTGCTGAAGAGAAGTTCCCAAAAGCTTACTTTTAATATTGGGAAATTGCTTCGAATTATAGTTAATATTTGATTGTTTTTGCTGCCCAAGGCTAAACATAAACTCAGAATCAATTGTAGGGCTCTGAAGGTTAAGGAGCTCTTGGAAAAAGTCAATCCTTTCCAATTTTTGGGATTCTCGGGAAACTGAGACGACCAAAAAGTTGCTTTTTCCTAAGAGTTTGGTAACCTGATTTACTTCTACAAATTCTGGTTTTGAGAAATAAAAGCATTGGCATTTCCATCCTAAACAAATCATTAATTGTAAAAATAAAAAACTCGCATTTAACAGGAAGAATAAATAAAACTCAACCTTTACTCATGTAGGAATGGGAGCTAGCATGTAGAAAAAGGATTGACTTTAAAATAAAAAATTAGGTTGCTCTTCATAAGCTTTGACTTTTATCAAATCATATTTTCCTCGGAAGTTATTAAAGGAATCGTGTATGTCATTTCTGAGATAAAAATTTCATGTCGGAAATAGGGTATTCTTGTCGCAGATGAAGTCGGAGTCTATCAAACAATGATGAAAATCGACGAGAAATGGACTCAGATGCACAAGCGGGCCAGCCAATGCTCCAAGATATAATAGTAAGTATTGGATTCTGCCGTTAACTGACAATTCCAGGCAATTTTCTGAAAAAAAGAGAGTCATACTTTGGCAGTTGGCAGTTTCTGTCTCAGATACCAGCGCCTCTCGCCATGGAATCTGAGTTACAAACCTGGAAAAACAAAGGAGGTCCATCAGTAAGAAGCAGTAATTCCCGATCCCAGATCTAAGACTATGATCGCCTCTCAACATTGACGACGTTTCGTGAAATGCCCAAAATTAAGTAATCTCGCGCGCAGCAATGCATTCATCGAGGTGGGAAACTTTGTCAATGCCGAAAATTTTGGAGCGTTGCCGCCTCACATCAACTTCCTTCGGCTAAGTCCAAATGATTAAAAAACTTCCGTCGTGTTCTTTCATCGTCTTTAAATCTCTACCCTCAAACCGAAAAACCGATTGAAGCTTGTTCAGTATTCAAACTTCTGATTTAGTATGAGACTTTGGCGATCCCGTTACTCAGTTCTGTCTACCCAGATAAGATTTTGTATGGTTGGTAGCTCAAACAGCGCCGAAATATTTTGAATGCTCCGTCTGACAGTTCGTGTGATGAACCGTGTAGACCGATGAGGTTAGCAGTATAGCATCTTTACAAAGCTTTGAAAAAAATTTTGTAGCTGCAGTTCGTGAACCTCAAATGGACGGTTTCTTGTAAGAAACATCCTGAAGGCATGAATAAATAATGGTTTAGCGTCTGATGGTCTCTCAAACGATTCACTGTCAGGTCCACTGACCTATTACAAATTAGGGGTATTTTGTGCGTGAACAATAGCCAATTAATTTTATGAGTTCGTAGGCTCATTTGGTTAGGATTGTGGCTTCAAGCAGCTTGTGCGATTAATTGATTATAACTTATATTCCTAAATAAATTGTCGGTAGCTTGCTGAAGATAGCAATAGCATCAAACCTTTTGTAGCCAAATGCATTAAGTAAGTTGCATTCTTGTAAGTTGTAGAGTTTCCAAGCTGCCAATTTCCTCGCATTTGATGTCATGGACGCAACGGTCTCATCAATACCAAAAAAAAAAATCGTATAGAAATCATAATGATTCTTGCTAATGACGAGTTTAGCCATTCGAACCGACAAAATACCTTCATCGAATTGTAAAATGACGCAGTGCTATTTAGCTGGTGCTGTTAATAAGAAGTGCAAGAAACTGAGTATGAAAAGCTAAAGGCTATTTTGGCTCTAATTTAACTTTCAAACCGTAGTGAGAAAGTAATAGTCTGACTTGAATAAATAACTTATTTTTATGATATAATTGAAAACGTGTCCAGCACCTTCCTGGCCGAAACTACCAATTCTCCATGAATTAATACATAGATGCGCCGAAGTATTAGCCTAGAAACCGCCATTCAAAAAGTATTTTCTTTATCATTCTGTCATAATGAAACTCGCAGAAAGTGGAAGAGCAGCATTATTTTTAAACCATAAAACCTTCACCACCATGTCTATTACCTCTTTTCCCTCCAAGATTTCTCTCACATGACTTTTTTTTACAGTGCTTTGTGCCCTCATTTCTTTTCAAAAGTTGAGAGTCGTATTACTGATATTTAATTACCAAATAAATTCAGAAAATTACCAACGTCTGATTTAGAATGAATTAGCTTCGAAAGCTTCGATAATTAATTTTTCAGTAAAGGCCTAATCCTAGCGGTCTTTTTCCATGAGAAAAAACTAAAAGAGCTAATTCCCTTGAAAAGTTTTCAAGCTCGTCCTCCGAAGGGTGGAGCCTGTTATGAATTACATTAATTACTCATTTTGAAGCACTCATTTTAATCAGACTCAAGCGAAGATTTTATTAAAAAATCTTGGTAGCATTATAATGATTCCAAATTATTCTTTTTCAAAAAAAAAATTAAGTTCGAGTTTCAATTGTTTTGTAAATTTTTTCTAAAAAATTCCGGAACATTTACCATAAGATAGTTACAAACAGTCTTTGAGTCTCGATGGAGCTAAGAGTCAACCGTAGTCTAGAACATCGAAACCGCCCTCGGTTTCACTGGAAACGAACAATATAACAGCAACTATTGAGTTTTGATAGCAGATTTTTTCAACCAAGTTTTAGAATAAGCAATATGCCCAAGTCACTACAGAGTCCAGGTTGCTATAAATTAATTGTTTTGGAGGTATTTTCATTCTGGACCCTAAAAATGAGGGTGTTGTTGTTTGCACTCTTTTAATTAAGCAGTACCAATATTTGAAAACTATATCAATTAAGCTCTGATTTCATAGGAATAGAAAAGCAGAAGAATTTTTATTTAATTAATTAAAAGTTTCGAAATCGCAAGGAACACTTATCTATTTTTGCTGAGCAAGGGTATTTAAAATTTCGAAATTATTAAAAAGAAATAATTGGCGCAGTCTGAAATTTCCGAAGTTCCCGTTATCACTGTTTTGTAAAATAATTCAGAATTATTTTCAATCAAAATATTAAAAGATCAGACTACGTGTCATTAGTAAAGAAACATGAACGTCACGACCTCCAACAACCTCTCAAGTACCGAATTGCCTCAGCCAATCGATCCTAAGGAGCTACCACTCATGTCGGAATCAAGTGGAGAAGAGGTTCAACCGAATGTCCCAGCGCAGTCCAACCTCGGTAACGATCACTCTTCCTCCAAGAACCCAGCTTCTAATCCGATCTCTTTGGATGAAAATTTCCCCAACGCAATGGGCTTGAGGTCAAAACACAAGCAGCCGAGTGCATTGGAAAGGAATTTATCTGAGTTATTCGGGGTGGCTCCTAAGAAGCCCAGTAAAGGACCTGAGTCTCTCGGCAAAGGGATTCAGCCTCCTAAAGTTGTCCGAATGAACAATAGTCTGAAACCAAAAAAGAAGGTCTTTGGACTCCGACCAACCAATCTCGTCCGTCCAGTGAAGATCGAGGAAGGGAACCCTCAAGACAAAGCGGTTGTAGAGCTTTTAGAGATCATTCAAAGGGATAATTCTATGTTTAAACCCGAAGTACCCCTCGACTTCGCCTTTCAGACGCTCAGTCAGGCTCTAGCGATGAATAAAAAAAATAAAAAAGCCTATCCGATTCCGAAGCCAGTTAAGAAGCAGCAAACGTATAGTTTGAGTAATAATTTTACAATGAAGCCTCTGCAGGGTCAAAAGAACGGCGAGAGCGCCAAAGACCCAAGTTTCACACAGTTGGACACCAAAGACTTGCTTTTTGATGTTAACGACAACTGCTCGATGAGCGCTTCTCTTTCGTTGAGCTCGGATGAAGAAAAGACGCCTGTTTCGAAAAAGCCTGCCAAAGCAGAAGTCAAAGAGATCAAGCGATACACGAAAGATGGAAGAGAGAAGAAAAAGCCAGGTCCGAAGAAGAAAGAGCCTCTGCCAAATGAAGAGCAGCAGAAAAAGACAAAAAAACCCAGCGAGCTTGAGTTGATTAACGCTGCTCGAATTTTGATGGGGTTGCCATTGATTCGTCGAGGACGAGGAAGACCAAGAAAGAACAAAACGGATGCAGAAGGCATGGTTGCAAATAAACACCCAGTAGCACCCACTCCGGTGGTCGACTCATCTCTCATCCCTCCGTTGAATCCTACCCTGATGCCTTCAGTTAACCCTGCACTGATGGCTCATATGAACCCGGCGCTAATTTCACAAATGAATATGCTTTTGCTGAACAACCTGTTCGCGAAACCTGAAAAGTCGCTGGCTCCGGAATTCGATTTTAAAGTCAAAGTGCAAGAAGAAAGTACCCATTAAATAAAGTGAGCTTTGCTCTATAAATTTTTTACTTAATGACTTATTACATTACTAAAAAGCCGGTTGTGCGTAAGGATCGGGTATTTTGGCCTTCTAAGGGTCAAGTAGCTACATAATGCATATTTGTCATAACTATTTTTAAGTGGCTGTGAGAATATGCTTTACAATTTCTCAATTATGAGCGACATTTAAAAAATTGCGATTGCTTTTTTATGTTTCATTGTCAAATCACAGAACGCCTATTAGATGGGTTCAAGATTGGTGGAATTTAAAGGTCCCTGGAAAGAAGGGAGCCAGTCCAGTAATTGGAAGCTTTAAATGTAAAATTTTAATGAGGTTCCAATATTGAATTTCGAAAAGGTCTTTAATTAAAGAGCTTGAAAATAACAGGCAAAAACAATTTTCAACGTATTTTCATCGCTCAAATGCCAGTAATGGAAGTAATCACGCCCAGATTAAAAGATAAGCAGCTTTGTGAAGATTAATGACGATAGAAGCACCCTATCTAAAGTTTTCAAAAATTTTTTGGAAGCATTTTGCTGAGGAGATTTGTAATAAACCAGCCAAACACGGAGTTCCTTCTTAAAATAAATATATTTTGGCGAATGAGGTGTTTCAGCGCTTTGCTGAGATGGAAATATTGATTTTTGAGGGATAATGCTGATGATTTGAGGCAATAAAACGAGTGGAAACGAATCAACAATTATTCTATCGAGACATATTTTATGCTCCGAGTAGTAGCATTTGATTCGCTTAGAGTTTCCTCTTAATTTCTTCCTGTTACAATGATGAGAATTATTTAGGAAAGATTGTCAGTTTGTGAAGCAGATTTTAAAAATGTTGCTGAGCCTTAACATTAGCTGCTTAGGTAGTGTTCTCCTACCTGTGATATTCTAGAGGCTTATCACTGAGCTGTAGTTGACTCATACTTATTTTCTCAAAATTGGGTTTTCGAGTTCTGAGTTAACACCTTCAAGAATCATGATTTAACTCAAGAAAGTTGTATGTAGAAATCGAAATGCTGCCCTGGGCAAGCACAGCCCAATAGCCAAGGCCTTTTTTAAAACTCAATTTAATGAAAAGAAGCTGATAAATAGTACGCACGGTCATTATTGGGTTGCTAACGAACCTTCTTTTGGTTTTCATGCTGATAATTCAGCTCAGTTCTTGTATAAAACAGACTTATTTGGCATTTTCTTCAAAGCAATGGTTCAAATTTTCTTTTATTCTAAATTGTCTTTGAGTTCAAAAAAACTACCGATGATTAAATTGTAAAACATTGAGTTTCATCTTGAAAAAATCTCCTCGTTTTCTTCTTGTTTCAAGTTGTAACTTGATCATTTTGGAGCTTCGGATCTCGCTAACATTGAGTGCTTTTAGTGGATTCTAAATGAGATTTGATTTAGTTCGTATTTACCTACTTTTGCTTGTTTTAAATAAAATATTAAAAATCAAGAACTTGTTAATTAAAAACGAGAATTGCAGCACTTTATGTAAAATACCCTGCAAAATGCCCGTCGTTGTTGAGTTGCTGTCAAATGTCCTTGTAATAAAGCTATTACTGAAAAATGGATTCTGACATACAACATGATGAAATGCCAATGCTACATAGTTTGCTCGTCATAAAAAAGAAAAGCTTGTCATCATTTCATCAACGAATGCTTGCTTGAGAATCTTCACTTCTTCTCTCTTTGAAGAGTTCTAATTAAAATTGTTAAAGCTAGCCTTCAACCAGGTGGCCGTCATCTGAATTCAATTAGCTATCGAATGCTTGAGGCCCTGATAGTAATTCTCGAGCTTCCGTAGTTCTCGCAGATTAATTATATAGAACGGCTAACTCTATTTTACCGTTCATTATTTATCTCGATTCTTTCTCACTATTACATTGAGATCTTAATTGTATCCATTACATACTTATCGGAATCGAAGCAGCTGATTTTCTGAGGGTAATATTTACTGATTTGTCGCTCTCACTGTTTTTTTAAACTAGAATTCTCAGATGCAAACTTAAGAATTTTGGAGAGAAAATAAAAGAAATCCAATAAAAACCACTCAAAATGCTTAACAGAGAACTCAAAGAAGATAACGACCCCCTCTACTTGGTCCCATCAGAATTAAAAAGCAAGTATTGCCAGTTTACTCGGCTCGATAACATAAGTTTCACAACAAGTTTCCTCGCAGCTAAAATCGGAGAGTCCGAAAAGAAATTCGTGATAAAGTGTTTGTCAATGTGCAGCGATGCATATAAGAATTCCGAGTTGTTTCGTCGACAGATTTTTAGTCAAGAAATCTCTTTCCTAAGAACTTTGGAAAAGATTTACAACGAAACATCATCATTGAAGCCATTGAACCTAAAGCCCATCAAAAGGCGGCATACGTGTCACGTTACGTGAGGAATTTATCAAAAATCCTCAATGAAAACCCAAGATTTTTCGATAATATCAATATAGAGCAATTCGCAATGGATGTGGCATCTTCGTTTCTTGAAGCACAAAGAATTACCAATGTTTCTTGCGTTAATTTGGCTCCAGAGTGCATTGGCTACGACGAGAAAGAGAATAAATTTCTTATTTGTGATTGGGAAAGAATAATTAGATACCGTGCTAAAAGTTGTGAATCATCTAGTTGCGAATTTGAGAGGTATTTGCTCAAAATTCTGAAAAACGATTTTCATGACAGCAAGTATTTGTCTCCTGAAATACTAAAATGTATCAACGATACAAGCTTTATATATGCTGATTCCCATAAAAGTTTTGGGTTCTCACTAGGTTTAGTTATCCTGGATATACTAAATATGAGTGCATTGCGCGAGTCTCTCCAGTTTCCGACCTCAAACGAAAATGATCATACAGAAAAATTGCAAAAGATACTTTCAAAAACACGAACTACGGAGAAAATGAAAGAGGTCCTAGAGAAAATGCTCTCATTTGATCCGAGTTCTCGTTTCTCGCCTAAGGCGAGATCGTAGATTTTATATCAGAGCAAAAAGAAGGTCCATCATCCCTTCGAATTGGAGAGTCTACAGCGGAAGTGCTTGAAAAGGAAAGAAGGCCGCTCAGCATCTTTTTCAAGCCTCGATTAATAAACATTGTCTACAAAGCAGATTGCCCTCAGAAAGACAAACCGACCTCAGACCCGCATTTTATGATTGGAATAAAGGAGGATCTCCAGCATATAGTTGATGCAAAATCAGCCGGTGCAAATGAAGTCAGCCCTAAAGAAATTATTTATGAGAGGTATCTATGTCAATATGAAAACGGGGATCAGTACTCAGGAAGTTGGAAGGGAGGGAAATGGCATGGTAAAGGCTTCTGGAGAAAATCAACGGGAAATCGTTCTATGCTGGAAACTATCACAATGGGTTCAGGCATGGATTCGGAAAAATGATGTATGAAAATGGAGACTACTATGAAGGAAAAAGGGAAGCAGGGAAAAAACATGGTGAGGGAGTCTATGAATGGGATGGAGGATTATCAAAATATGAAGGGACTTGGGTAAATGACAAGCGGGAAGGACGAGGAACAATGTGCTATGAGAATGGCGATCGCTACGATGGGCAGTGGAAGGGTGATCTGTTTGATGAGGACGGTGAGTACGAGTGGAGTGATGGGAGAAAATATAAAGGAGAATTTAGAGACGGAAAGCATAATGGTCATGGGAAAATGATTTACATTGAGGATGACGAATATTTAGGTGAGTGGAAAGAAGATAAGTACATGGAATAGGCAATTATTTTGACAGTGATAGGAAAAAATATGTTCTAGTGTCTGAGAACGGTGAAATCAAAGATATTACGGAAATAGATAGATCTCAATCTTTTTGATGGTAATCTACTACAATAGCTTGTGTCATAATATTGTCAGAAACATCGGTAATAAAACAGGTGTTTATATATTCTGACCCTTTCATAACATTATTTTTTGAATAGTTTAGTTTATGATGACATTATGGAATTTGATAAATTGTTGACAGCGAGCTTCATCTATCGGTTTACGACATAAAAG
>ENA-UOTZ01001354-UOTZ01001354.1-compost-metagenome-genome-assembly--contig:-NODE-1354-length-17091-cov-2.772481_pt1 | contig 17091 bp, 12 predicted proteins | sample MGYA00238144_ERZ746983 | MGnify/ENA primary metagenome ERZ746983 (study PRJEB28759, sample SAMN06268863) | compost metagenome | isolation source: single cell | place: USA: California, Emeryville, Joint...
CACTTTCTAAATTATTAGACCTTGTCTGTCAAGGTCTCGAGTTTCAAAAAAAAAAAAATTTAAAATCCTACTCTGCCGAAAATATCCACCGATGGTACTTAGAAGAGCAGCTGGTTTCGTTTTAAATCGCATTCAGACGTCGGATAAATTTTTTGAAGTCTTTCAGAAATAAATGTGTTGAGAGAATTCTCGTTTTCAATATCTTTATTTGCTTTGTGTGGTTATTTCTGGATATTTTTTTCTCCTTGACGCGGGATTTCATCGAAATTGCCTGATATGTTATTGTCATAAATTTCGCGAGCACAAAAGGATTTTCTGGTTAATTATTTTAAGTTCCTATTGCAGAATTAATCAATTTATCGTTGACTGGAAAAGTCACTAAGAAGTATCCGATGACGTCTACGGGCATTTTCTCCGTTTTTAGAGCGAAACAGACCAAATCTCACGATGATATCCCTGCTGAAGTACCATTTTTTCTCAACATTCCTTCATAAAACAAGCCCAGAAATAATTCTCACAAGCATCTGCGCAAATATTCTACAAATACCGTCAAATATGCTCGAGCCCTGAGGTTCGCGATCACATAATGACCTCACTTAACCGTTGCGAATAATAGTGATGAATTAGGATCCGAAAAGAAAAAAGGATTTGAGGACGGAAGAGTTACAAAAACTTATTTTAATCGGCTAAACACGATAGAAATCGCGTGCTTAACAATTTCGATAATTGGAATCGGGCTCTCAGTGATAGAAGTAAAAGACATTTTTTCGATTTTGGATTCAAGATACCTCCAAGTATGAGTTAGAATTCAACAATATGAACCAAGAATGGGCACTAATCCTCCTCTACCTTATTTTCACAGCAAGCATTCTCCTATGTATTCGATTTTGCGCTCAATTTTTTCTGATTTTTGATTTATTAGCAATTTTGACGGTTGTGCGGTATATTTTCAGCTTACAGTATCTCAAGAAAAGAAACATGATATCGGAAAGAGACACCTTGTTTACCACTGGCATGTACCAGCATTTGTTTTTGGAAATTGTATTAATAATGATCATTCCTTATCCTTGGCTTCAAGGTAATTTGATATGAGAGTGAGGGTTTCTTTAATAATAGTATGGCAGGCCACGTTGTTGAAACCTATTCGCTTTATGACAGCACTCCAATATACTATTACACGAATTCTATCATCCAACTATTTTCCACACTACGACTCTTTGTGGTTGTGAGATTGGTGCTCCAGAGCACGATATGGAATGGCAACCGTTCACAACGAATTTGGTAACTTATGGCGATAAATCTCTGCTAAATTGTGGTATCACAGCGAAATGTATGCAGTTAGACCAGGCCTGCATTTTACGATTAAATGCGTGATGCGGACCAACCCGATGACGCTTATTTTTAGCAGCTATTTGATCAGTATCCCCTTATTTGCTTACATGTTGCGCATTGCTGAAGGACCAACTGACCGTATCCCAAGCAATACAACTTATTTTACCTATCTCAACTCAATGTGGTGCGTTATCATTACTATGGCAACAGGTAATGATGCAAAGAGAAGTTTACAATGAATAATAAATAACCAAATGATTAGTTGGCTATGGCGACTATTATCCGTTGACTTTCCTTGGCAGAATGATCATCTTCTTTGTCAGTTTATGGGGAACATCCATCATATCTCTCATGGTCATTTCAGTCTCCGGCCTCTTTTCCATGGATAGACTGGAGTCTAAGGTTCCGAGCTTCATAATGCGGTTTACCTTACAGTTTTTAGAGCTTTGTGATAATTCAAAGGCTGTTGACAAAGGAGAAACTCAGAGAACACGCTGCCTACGTCATTACCAATTTATGGCGAGGAACGCTGCATACAAGAATAACGAACCGAATTCCACGGGAAAATATCGACAAGATCAAGAGACATTTGAAAATCCTCAAACGCACAGAGAGGTAAAACCCATATGCGAGTTTGATCGCTGAAATTTAATGGATTTATAGGCAATATCGAGAGCTAAGTAATGAAATTAACGGCTTTGAGATTATGGACAGAGAATTTACCAAAATACGTGAGGAGTTCAAAGGCCTGCATAGAAAAGCAAATTATGTTGTTGAATCCGATAAGCTCATTATGGCGCTTCTCGGAGCTGATCCCAAAATCTTGGACAGAATGAACGATAAACTAAGATCCACCATTGCTCAAGCGAAAAGCACTGAAATTGGAGAAACACCTAATATGGAGACTCAAAATGGGAAGAATCATGTGAATACTTTTGAAATCAGTCGAGCAGATGACGATGAGTCTCAAGCTAATGAAAAATCGGGTTATGATTCGATAATCTCAGAAAACCATGGGAATACGCCTCGGCAGATTCCATATAAATTGACGCCTCATCCCACGACGAGGGAGGAAAAGAAAGAGAGGATCTATCACTACAAAGCGCTGAGTACGCTTCATTAAAATCAAATTTCAGAGATCCCTTTCTTTGAGCCGATTGCGTTCATTTTCAGAGACTTTTCCATTGTTTATCAATTTACACATGTATTTCTTATGACTTTCCTTTTTTCTTTTGGTTGAATAAAAACAGGATTGTTTTAATTCAAATTGTAGCAATTCATTGATGGATCTTGCACGATCCAAGTTTTGATGCAACTCTATTTTTGAAATGGAATTTTTATTCATGCTCCAGTTTTTCATGCCTGAATTAAATTGTGTTAAACCGAGGTTTTTTTCGTTCTATATCAAATTCGTAAATTAATTAAATTTTTTCGAAGGCATTCTCCATGAAAATGTGAGATAAAATGACAAAAGTAATGTCATCTAGCTGCTATGACTCAAAGATATTCGCTAATAGGTAAAATAATGAATTTTAAGCATAAGATAATAATGAGTTTGCACGGCAACATTAGTTAAAGGCTGCTACGCCCCCTCTATTCTTATTTTAGCGCTTAAGATATAAAATTTATTATAAATGTTCAGAGTTAATGAAAAAAGGTAATTCAAGACTAATAATAATATCTATCTCCGCTTCTCGCGAGATTCTTGCGCAAACGCAGTGAAAACTCGTCTGAGCAGTGCTATCTTCCAAGCTTCGGTCGTAGCTCTTCCCATTTTTTCAAAAATTCCTGACGTGCTTTCACATTTGCTTGACCCTTCACCTGTGATAGAGATTTGATATGCTTTTCTTTCTCACGACCTGCAAGTAACTTGTCATCGTCTTCAGTCCAAGCGACGGATGAGTTTGAGTTCAAGCATTTGCTCACTAATTCTAACTTCATCGAGCAAGAAAAGAAAAGATCAAACAGCCGAGCCTTCTCAGCTTGGCTCATTTGATTGAAAGACGTCTCTCCAAAGGATTCCGAGTCGCGGTCTATCGTCTTAGAAGTCGGTTTTATCACTTTGAAAGGCAAGAAAAACTGATCAATACTCTGCATTTCACTGTATCCTTTTCTTTTTTTAGCATTTCGGTTCTGGGCCTGGGAATCCTTACAAGAGCTTGTATCAGGCCGTCTGCTTTCACTTGGATTTGAAGACAAAGACTCTCCTGATGTCGAAATTTGATCCTCAGGGAGCAGACTCGCATCGACTATCAAATCGCCTTTTCGAGGCAATAAGGCACTTTCTCGGCTTCGCATGTTTCCCATTCCCGACATCGTGTTTGGTCCAACCTTTTCGGGATCAAGTGTGTCTTCGCGCCTCAGAATGGCGAGCTTCTTGGCAGGGACTGGGGTGATTTTTCCTTTTACCCGTTGCGACGGTAGCTCAGCAAACACGCAATAGCCTTCGTTTCCATGTTTTTCCACCCATTCTTCCATGATGCGTTTTTCCTCCTGTCCAATGTATTTTAAATAAAAGCGGTATCTTGATCGAATGGACTCTGAACTTCGATCTAACCAAGAGAGCTCTTCACCTTTGACGGCTTGTTTCCAGTAGGTTTTTGAATTGAACTGACCAACATTCTTGCTTACATAATTCAATATACTTACGTCTTCTGATACGCTGTATGCAGTCCGTGATTTCCATGTCGTAGATTGACTCTGATTCAGTGATTGCGGTGCTGATAGTTCCTTTGAGGCGAGTATTTGTCCTGATTTTTCATCGAATTGTGTCTCAGGCTCAGGTAGAGCTTTGATCTGTTCAGCGAAAAGGAAATCCTCATCGTCTGCATTATAATGTCGATAATTTCTGGCATTCATCACTGGCTGATGATTCATTTTAATCTTGAAAACAGGTCTCTCGACTAAGCATACATTAAAAAAAAATTACTCCTCAGTATTACCGTCAAAAGTGAATTGCTGACTCATGCTTCCTCTATCAGCATAATTCGAATGAGTATCGTAGTATCCGAAGGCTCTAATGACGAAAAAAGTCAAGAAAGTAAGAAAAAGAGAGCTGACTGTGGGTTTAAGGACCGAGATTGTGAATTCTTGTCAGAATGCCTCATTTCTGAACCAATAATAGCACTCGCTACGTTATGGAATGGGAATACTCTCATAAAAGCAGGATTTGCCTGCCTACCAGTTAGGTTTTGCATCTTTTTAATCGGTTCTAGGCGTTGTGATCTCTTTGTCTTCTTTAATAAAATAAATTAATAGTTGGCGCTAAGCTTTAAAAGAACGAGTGCTTCAAATGTAATTTATGAATTTAATTGGCAAATTAACAAAGGCTAGATATTGATTCCATTCTCTTTTTTTTCTTTCTATCAAATGCTAGCATAGAAAATTTTTCAAGTGAAAGGAATCGAAAATTCACACAGTACGAAATGCCTCAAAACTCAATAACTCGCTTCCTCAGGTCTCTCTGAGGTCGCTAGTTTTGCTAAACAATTTTTCTTGCTTTTTGTTCTTGTATAGATTTGAAGCCGCAGATTTGTTGCTCTCTTTGATCAGTCTCTTAAAATTTCACAGTTTTAGATGAAATATGAGCATCTAATAATTAGAATTATGACCGCCAGTGAGTTTAGTTTCACAAATTAACTTAGCAATTGCTAGTTTCGTAGAACCTTCTTATTGCAATAATCATTAAATAATTTACGAAGAACATAGCAAAACACCTCGCATATAGCATGCGAGAAAGTGGCAGTTTCTGCTTAATCTTGAATCCATAGACAGCGAATAGCGATATTTCTCAAAGTTTCATGCATTCTATCCCGAATAAAAAGGTTTTCTGCTCACATAAAAATAAAAATATCTATGTATATCCAAAAAAACTTAGTTGTTTCTTTATGGAAGTAGTCTAGAGTACGGCAGATTTTTGCTGAGAATAAGTATTTATAAATATTGCCAACGAACTGATCAAACTGTGATGATGGGCCATGCGTGGTCTATTGGATTATTTCAATATCAGCCGATCAAACGTAGCAATCTCTCCTATGAAGAGATGCAAAGGTGAGTATATTTCCCCTATTTGTGTCGAAATTGTCAATTGTTAGTTGGTCATTTCATAACTCAAATTTTATTTTTGTTCTCGTTTTTTTAAAAAAGCTATTTTTGGCTCAATCAATCACTCGATAAGATACCTCTAAACTTAATCGGTGACCACCTTTTCTCTCAGCAAGATCTACCAAATGCTCAATCATAAGGATTCTTCTCTCAATGCACTATAACCATTGGCTGAGGTTTCAAAATAAAAAAAGCTTTTCCTTGAGAGAATGTAAAAGATTATGTAGTTGTATAAACTCCTGCTACTGCCCTCTTTTGGTATGTGAAAGGGCTTAGAAACTGCTTTAGGAGGCAAATGTAGCATTACAAGAAAAATCCAATAAACAAAAAAACCGTTGCGAAAATCCTCTCAATCATGGGTATCGGTAATCGGAGAGCAGACCGACATCTGGTGTTCTGTTCAAAGGAGACCTCGATCAAACCTGCTCTTAAATATTATATTATATACATTAAATTTTCTAGTACATTATATTCCTTTCTGCTGAATGGATTTAAAACACTGAACCCTCCTTCTAATTTGAGTTTTGCATTTCCAAATTAATTACTTCGATCATATTTCCGACCTAGTCTCCCTTGTACCAAAGTTGATAGATGCAACTGCTCCATCTCTTCGTGAGATCTCGTTGAAATAGGGATTCCGGATCTGGCCTTTAAAAGAGTCGAAATGAAATTCACTTATTGGTCTTCGATTATGTCGGAAAACTCAGATCTCGTTGAAAAAACTCATGTTCACAGGCAATCAAGACAATTACTCTTTCACGTATGAATGGAAATTAGTCTTGAACTTATAGATAGAGCCTTTTTATTCTAAAGCATATTGAAAAATATGCAAAAGACTCGTTAAGTCCTAACTAGACTGGTCCTTTTATTCTTAACCGCAGGAGTTTCATCTACAACGATTTTGGTGATCTTTCCGATGACATGAATGACGTAGCTAAGAGCTAAATGCTGATCCGATAGTGATTGTTACACGCAATATAAGCCACTGTGAATGCTGATAGTATGGAGTGATTCGAAATTACGCGCTGGTGATAGATAGGTCGGAGCTTCCAAGCAAACTGAGGGTCTGAACGACAGAGTAAAACTTCAATGATTTAATAATCTGTCGTTTAATTGACGTATTAACAAAATAAGGAGTCTTCAAATAAATCCAAATTCCTATGAATAACAACGTTTGCAGGAAATATAAGCTCAGATTATCAGTCCAAAGAAAGGGAGGTATAGGTACTGCATTTTCCTAAGAGCAAGAGCGATTAGAGAGTGCTTTAGGAAAAGAAATTTACAGAAAAAGGAGTCCAATCAAAGAGCACAAGGGAAATTCACATGGTCCTTTGTCTTCGCAATAATGAGGAAATTTTCTCAGATTAAGAGCAAACCAACACCATCAATTGGGTATCTATATCTTAAAAAAAAATTTTTTAAGTACTTTGGAGGCTCCATCTCAAAATTTGTTTAGAGATGGTTTCATTATAATTGTACAATAGATGATTGCTACCTTCACAAATCCTGTAAACTGATGCATCAGCAAAGAAAGTATAGGAGTACTCTCCCAAGGCTTTTGTGACTCCTGATTAAGCTTTGTTTTTGACTTCAGGATCAGATTCCCGTTTAACTAATTTAAAAATAATCGTCGATCCATCAGCGAAATCCTCAATTGATATGGCCAACGATTCCACTGATTCAGACGCTGGATATCTACTCACGAAGCCAGCCGAGCCTCCTGTTTGGAACAAAGACGGCATTCTTACAGTCATCGGCAGCGTTCTGCTTATGTTTGTTCTTGGAGCCTTTTATTTATGGGGCGCTATCGGCATCTACATCACTTCTCACCTCAAAAACTACGAGCCAGACCTCACACTTGATTTCGCTGGCATGGTCTTCCCTCTACAAGGCATTTTCGTTGCCGTTGGCTGGCCAATCGGAAAAGTTATCGCCAACAAAGTCGGATTACGAGCATCCATCACCCTTCCAATGCTCCTCATCTGCCTATCCTTCCTCATCGAGTCTTTTGCTCACTCCTTCTGGATCTTCATCATTCTCTACAGCATCGTCGGTTTCCTCACCGGAATCAGCTATTTCCCTCCGATCATCGCCGCTTGGGAACACCTACCACTTCGTAAGGGCAGCGCCACTGGATGGATCGTCGGCGGCTTCGCCATAGGAACCTTCATCTTCGGTATCGTTTCAGTCCAAATCGTCAATCCCGACAACCTCAAACCCACAAAAACCTTCCCTGGTGAGAAACAAAAATACTTCGATTCAGAAGTCAGCGACCGGGTCCCAACCATGCTGCGAGTCCTCTCTGCTTGCTACCTCGTCCTGACAATCATTGGATTGCTGCTTATCAAAGACCCGAAGAAAACAAAGGTCTCAGCCCAACAAAACAATGCAAATACGCCTCTCCTTGTAAATCAATCCACCGATACTGCCACGGAAGATGATTATTTGACTGTTTCCGATGCGCTGAAAACCAAGCAGCTCTACATGTTGATGGCTATGATCTTCGGATCCGCGACAATCGGTTTCTACATCGCTTCTTGCTATAAGACGTACGGTATTAAGCAGCCTGCACTCGATAATGACCTATATCTGACCTGGGTCGGCAGTGTCGCGAATATCTGGAATGGAGGCTCGCGTATCGGATGGGGAACCGCTCTCGATCGCTTTAGCTTTAAAAAGGTCTATGGCGCGCTCGTTATCGTCGAAATCATCGCTGGTGTTACTCTACAGTTCGCTTCTAATTACAAAGTGATGTATTTCGTCTGGGTTTCAGTGCTTCTCGCTTGCGAAGGAGGGCATTTCGCACTTTTCCCAACCTATACTGCGAAAGTATTCGGTCAGGAAGTCGGGCCAAAAGTCTATGGACTCGTTGGATTCGCGTTGATGTTCTCAAACATCGCGCAGTTCCTTATCGTCAAACTTTCGAAAATTGACGATTTCAACATTCTCTTCTACGTGTTTTCAGTCATGGCGGGCATTTCGCTCCTCACGATGTTCTTTTTCAAAGAAGAGCTCTCAATGAAGAAGCTATTAAAATAAATCAGATAACAGCACAGTGACAGACATCTCATTGAAAAGTCTGTAGTAATTTTAAAGCAGTTTGATATTGTCAGTCTTTTTGTTTGCTTAATGCAGTATTCGTCAAATTCTTTAGTTATAAATTGAAAACGAAAAGATATAAATCACAAAATTATCATTACCATTAACATTTTGGTTAATTCAGACTTCTCTTTATTGTAAGAATAAGGATAGCATAGCAAAATAGCGATGGTCACGTTCGTTCTTTGGAAAAATTAGTAGTTGGTATAATGAAAGTAGGAATTTTGTAATTGATAGAGGCCAACAACTCACTAGCTAACTTTGAATACTCTGTAATATATATGAAGTATAGATTGATAAAAATATAGCTTTTTAACGTTATCCGCCAATACAATCACTAAGGAACCTAATAACCATGCAAGAAAAAAAATCGGTATAGAAAACGCCGTGTACTTTTAATTAATGCTGGTTTGGGGTCAAGCTCGAGTTAAGTGTCATTACTCCGACGTCTTCTGATAAGTAATGAGGAGTTGGTAGTAGTAGTAAATAGTAGTGTTTTGCTGGATTCCGAAGTAGTAGTAGAAACCGAGCCCAAGGAAAAAAAGCTGGAATGCTTTTTTAACTGAAGTGAAGGTTTTTCAAAAAATTCTGGGTACTCAACGTGTAAATCCATTTCATCAAGGAATTCCTCAATTCGGCCATAGAGACTTCCATAATGATTGCCATGAATTTCAGAAGTGCCAGCCTCCCCCTCAGGAGACTCATTATGGTGAGTAGTAGAGTTCATAAAACTTCGGATAGTAGTAAATTTCATGATTATAAATCTATAATGATCTACTTTATAGCCAGTTCCATGATGAAACGATTAGAATCAATTATAAAATCTTTTATTGTTTAATTAACGCTCGATTTTCTTACGATCAAAGATTGGCAAACGTCTGAAAAGCGATGAATGCTCCAAAACAACAAAGAGGAGATTCTATTTCCTTACACTAGTTTCACGCTGGTAGATTTGAGGGATATAAAGCATTCTTCTGAGTTGTTAATTAAAGAAGCCCTTATTTTAAAATTCCAGGCGCTGAAGAATAAGCTTGCAAATTTATTGATAAGAGCTTGCACAAAAGCGATTTTGAATGGCTCGGTGGGGCTCTGGACTTGAATCTAATTCAAAGGGCAGTTTCAACAGTAATTTCTTTCGCAGTTGCTATCAGCCATCAATAAAACTCAAGATGAGATGCATTCATCTAGAAAACAGCAGTTTAAGAGAGAGAATAGAGTGTTTTCGATAGTGATTTGGTGTAAGAAGCTATTTCATGACTGGTAGATTGAGAGAATGATAAGCGCGATGCTATTCATAATATATACTTTGGAAAAGAGCCAGTTTTTTAATACTTTTTCTCCTATCACTTCATATCACTACCAGTAAATTACCTAATGTTTTATCATCGGTGAGGAGTTATGAACGTTGATTTGATAGAAAATGGGCACTTTGGTTTATGCATAAGTATGATGACTTAAAAAAGAAAGGTGGGTACTCTCTGATAATACAACTCGAATGCAGCAATGCAACTTCTCAGCAATCCGTTTATTGCTATAGTACAACATTACAGAAAAGGTTAGTGTCATGGAATTGATAAAACACCAAAATGTGATAGATTCGCTATACATTATTGAATATGAGTATTTATTCTGGCTTTGTTGTAAGGATTTCGCTCTCAGGAACCTTACGCTCTTCAGTTTCATCTTTAAATCAGTGAAAAACACTCAGAAAACAATTGATTATGAACGCTTACCTTCTATCGTTGTGATAGGATCAGCTTCTGCGGCAGACATTTTCCCTTCTGCAAGAGACGCTTTCGCTTCTCCAATAGATACTTTCCCCTCTACAACTGAGGGCTTGCTTTGAATTACCGATCCTTGAATCAGCGAACCTTTGTCCTTTGGCACAGTTGCTGTGGATTTTACAAAACCGCTCATCTGACCATAAGCTCTATCATCTAAGCCGGCAGCGCTCATAAGATGCTTATTCGATTCCATAATGAACTGATTATGTTTGAGAATCAACTTCAACTGCTCCTTGAACATGTCAAATTGTCTGCTCATCTCCTCGAAGTGGCTGCCTGAGTTCCCGAGCTCCCGATACCACCTTTTCCATGTAATATATATAAGTCCTGCAATTTTTTGAAAAAGAAGGTCTACCGATTTGCATATCTAAACTTTTTCATATGCTCCTTGAATTCTTTGAAATTGTCCTCTGCAAATTTACCAGTTTTTTTCTCCTTCAATCTTCCTCTAAAAATACTCGAAATGATATTCGCAGCACCCTCTTTAATTGATTCTAGCGCCATAAGCCTATTCATCACCAAAAACGCCTGAAATCATCGTCATTAGCCTCTGATTGTTTCAACTAAAACTTTACTCTTCCCTCGAAATTATTCATTGCAAATATTTTCGTCAGCGTAACCACGACCAACGACATGATGAGCGTCCCCCAAATCGAAACCATAAAAATAACAGTCCTTCCAAGAAAAGTGATGGGAAAGTAATCTCCATATCCGACTAAGCACAGTCAATACAACCATTGATAATAAAAAAGAGCTGCATACCTGTCGTTATTGTGACAATGACGCACCACATGGAATTCGAGTAGTCAAATATCATTGTCGTCGCAGGGAGCCGTTCGGTTGGCCTCTCAGCAATCCGGAGCATATACCCGAAGTAAGGAATGCTGCAGAGGTATGTGATGAAGACTAGCAGACCAGGAGCCGTCACCATTATGCATTTCAGTGCAAACAACACGCCAGGTTTGACAGCATATAGCTCGCTATGACAAATCAGAGCTCAGTTTCTATGCCAATTGATAGGAGTGTTTAATTTACCAGAGCCGTTGCGAACGATTGCTGTTCCAGCTAGAGATCAAAGCAAAAACTCTCAAAGTAAATATGATTCTCACGGGAGAAAACAACTGGATTATCTCATTAACATGATAATAAATCTCGCCGGGTCCGTGAAAAAGATTCAGGACATCCGCATATACTCTGATACCTGAGAGGTCATCAGAAGAGATTTAACAGGTAATAGTACCTTGCAGCCATGGATATGGGATCACCATTATCAGCAAGACTTCGATGATCATTGGGATATAGTCGTTAGTAGAGAATAGTGTTGCGCTGGGTGGCACTAAATGGCGTTTCTTCTTATATTCGAGGTAGAAAGAGTACCGTACAACGGTTAATATAGCTTATTAGTGTAAGGATGAAGGTACATCAGGCGGCTTACCAAGAAGGACGCTGAACACGAAGATAAGATAGAGGAGAATGCGCGCGATTTCGACGTCTTCCTCCTCATACTCGAGGTCATACTACAAAAAAGAGAGATTTCGGTATTTTCCTCATATGATGATTACTTCTATCACTGAGAGACCTATCGCAGCGATTGAGACTGTCAAGCAGCCCCATTCGATGTGTTTGAGTCGATCAAAATATGCTTTCGTAATCCTTCCGTCCTCGAATGCCATTTGATTTTCATTTTCGAACTCTTTCCTGAAAGGGTTGAGGCTGATGTGCTATGATAATAGGAATTGTTACAGAATCTGCGATTTGAATATGGATCGATCTTCCCGGTGGATACTGGATCCGTATATATCATCTTGCCGTCCTGAGTACCCCTGCAATGAGAATACCAAGGTTATTTTTCAACAAATACGCGATGAAATTGCTTGAATATTACCCTGCTTTTCTCCAAATTGATTTTTTTAGCTTGTAGCAAGCGATGTGAGCGAAGACTCATTGAGGATAATCCAAGACTTAATGGAACCCGCTTTCAAAGAACTTTTGATTGTAAAGCGCAAGCCAGATAATTTTAATCGTGACTTGGGATTTATCTTCAAGAAAATCATGAAGATTTTTTACAAATCTTTCATCTGCTTTGTATCAAGGAAGACTCTTAAGTTTTCAGCAGAAAATTGAACAGAAAAGTGTATTGCGATGAGAATTAGAAGACGAACGAATTTATTGATGAGGTATTTGAATAATAATTGGATTTTGATTCCGATTGTATATTGATATGATATTATAAAACTTCATTTGTGTGAAAAAAATCGTGCATGCATATTAAAAACGACGACCTAGTTTATAGACATATTTCATTACTATTTCATAGATTCATTGTTAAAAAAATTGATTAAAGTCTTCTTCTTCTCAATCGCTTAGAGTTATTATCTTGGGCCACGAGACCATTATCCTTGGCATCATGAGCATCACCGAGACCCATAGCCGCAGCAGTAACAACATCAGCTAGGATAATCTCTGCAGAATTGTCGTTTTCCAATACTATTGGTTCTGCAGTTTCATTCACACTGGCAGTGTTAACAGTGCCGGTTGTGACATTTGCGACTGGACTTTCAGGCTTAACAACCTCAGTTTTGTTGATCGATGTGGCATTAGTGGAATTTTGAGTGATGGAGGCAGTAAGCGGAGCAGTGTTAGCTGCGTTAGTGCCATTTCCTGATGATTTAATGCAAGTTCTTGTTGAATCGTCTGCAATGTATCCATTAGGGCAGCGATCCAAGCAAATGTTTTTCCATGCATATTGGAGGTTTCCGCATTGATTAGGGTTAGGCGTCTGTGCATTGGCAATTACACCTAAAGAACTAGTCAGTCAAATATTTACGAACCTCTACAATTACCAAAAAATGCGATCACAATGAAGAAGACGATTAAGCTTTTTGATTGCATTTAACAAAAGATAATAGGGTAGTCTTGAGGTGTTGCTGTAGTAGTTTATTATAATGATTATTGAGAGTTGGCCTCAACTTTATATAGAAACAGTATTAGCCGTTCGTCAGCTTAATCAGCTCGTCTGTTGTTCTTCAAACTGAACTCGCTTAATTTGGGCACTGTCATACTTGTTTTCAGTAATTAATAAAACAAGCTTTTATGTTTGGAGGATCGAAAACGTTCAAATTTAATCAGTGACAAAAACTCGAATTTTTTCTAATGGATTATTTTAGTGGGTGCAGGTGCTCCAGTATTATTAAGTATCCAGCAATTTTAGCAAAAGAGCTGATAATCGACCAATTAACGGTCGCATTAAGATCTTAGAAGGAAGCTTAATTGATAATTTAACTGAACATGAATCGAGAATAACACTATCGAAACAAAAAATTCATGAGAACCCTTAAAATTAAGAATTCTATTGACCTAAAACTACCGATTCAGTATGTAGTCTTCAGCATTAGATTCCATTTTCTGGGTTTCCCACGCTATGTGTGAGGGATTGAGTATTATTCCTGATCCGAGTTGATCCGATCATCTAATGGTAAAGTTATTAGGCTGTTTTGAAGTTTCGTATCATAGCATGAAGATGAAAGACAATAATTAAAGCTGTGTAAGTATTGAATATAGGAAAGCGAAATTCAAAGGCTCGGCTGCAGAGCATTTCGTTTTTTTTCTCTCAAAGAGCGCCTGGTAGCGAGATAAATTTATTCTGAATCGAAAAAATCGGAATTGATTACTATACGTTATCAATGTCAATGTGTCGTGGTGACAGGAATATGCGGTCTTAAAAAATAAGAAGGACATTCGAGTATGAACAACATCTGGTGTTTCTTTTTGGTTCTTTCAGTCATACAGGACCGATTTTTCTAGTTTTTTGCTTGACTTCATCACAAATAGAGATTGTTACCCATTATTCATACATCTGAAGAAGTATTTCTATTCCGCTTTCTATGTAGTTGAGAATTCCATTCTTCAATACGCATTTCACTTTTTTCCGAACTATTTTAATGAAAGAAATGTCTGCCAATTGTGAGTCAAAAATGACTTCGAGAAATGGAATTGCTTTTATAACAAATCGGCTTCAATTTGCTCTTCTTTAATTATTTAAGGCAGCCTTTAACCACCACAAATGAGAATTGCTTCTGAATAATTGGTGAAAAACTATTATTTAGTTTTTTGTGACTAATCATACAGGGATAGATAGAGAACCAGTTTGATATCATTTATTGAGATACGCGTACCCATATTCGCTTGAAATGAAAGCAACCACGAATATTGCTACCAAAAAAAAGAGAGAGACATATACATAAAATATAATGAAGATGAAGTCTTACGTTATTTTTCAAAGCCTATCCTTACTCAATCAGGCCTCAGTTGCAGCATCTTCAAAATTTTTATCTTTTTCATCTAGCCTCGACGAATGTTTATTGCTAGAGTCTCCATTTGTTTCCTCGACCATCTCCTCGAAATCTACATGCTGTGCTGCTACCATGCTCTTTTCGTTTTCTCTGACCTTATCAACTGCTTTTTTCATTTCTTTCTTCAAGTCAATTCGCGCTAACATAAACAACATCGTGACCGCATTTATGCCTTTTACGATAAGAATTGTCGAATACAGCCCATAGATACCGAGCCTGAGCTTATGAGCTAATAAAATCGATAGCGGTATCGATACCGGATAATAAGTCACCATATACAGCTTCGAAAGAGCCTTCCCTTTGCCTGAGCTTCGAAGAATCGCGCCCAAAACTCCCTGGAGGGTATCAACGGGACTGATAATCATAAATAAACTTATCAATCCTTCCACGTAGTTCACCACGGCTGGTTCCTCCGAAAAGATAATCGCAATATGATGTCCTTTGGTTCCCATGAATAGCCAGGTCATGCTAACAAAGCACGCCACGAGTAGCAACCCAGCTTTAGTAAACCGCTTGTATTTCTTTTCGTTTTGCTCTCCAACAGAATTTCCAATAAACGCTCCGATGGCGATCTGAAGGCTCCAGGTAAACAGCATACAGAAATTATTGATACGAGTGCCAATGACATCTGCGGCTTGCTGATTTGGACCTAGATAAGCTGTTTGCATACGAACAAACATCGCACCGAAGATGTCGAGGATCATCAGACCTCCGGCTGAGAGTTGGTCCTTGAACTGTCCCCAGAGGCCTTTAAAGCACTCTCGGCTCCAAGGGACGTTTGCGTCCTTGCAGCGTTTCGATCGGCTGATGAAGGTGTAGAGCATGATGACTTTCCCAGCCTCGTCGCAGAATCTGCCTAAGCCGATTCCCGGAAACCCGAGGTCCAATTTCACTGTTAGTGTATATTGGATGCTGATATCTATCACCATGCTAATGAGTTGGATCACGCTCTGAGGTCCAAAGATTTTCTGAGACACCAGATAATTCTTTCCGGCGTCAAACAATCCAATCATGACGGAACTGGGCAGCAAGTAGACGAGAAACCCTTGCAAGGACTCCGATAGCTGTTTATCGACGCCGATGATATAGAAGAAAGAAGACGAGTTCGCTAGCAAAATCGCCATGGGAATTGCCACGAGCAAGACGATCACCTGTGCTCTTTTGAAATAGAGACCCAACAGCTTTGGGTTTCCTGCTCCATAGGCTTGCGAACCTACCGTGCTCAGACCGACGTTAAGAGCCACGATGAAGGATGTCACAAATACATATTGTAATGTGACACCGAGACCAAGCCATCCTATGAGTCTGGGATTTTTCTTCAGTGATACGAAGAAGATTAGGGTCGTGTATGAGAAGAACCCCGAGCCTTGCTGGATCAATGTAGTTGCAGCGGATTTCAATAGAGAAATGAAAACATGTTTGAACGTATCTTCTTTGTCTTCGGTTTTGGCGTCAGGTTGCGTCGAAGTGATCACTTCAAGCTCAAGGGTCTTTTGTTCTTCTGTGACGCCAACAGCTTCTGTAGCATGCTCTTGAGGTTGTTCGGAGTGGACCATTGGCTAAGATTTAAATCCTAGTAATTTTATGAAGTTCGAAGTAGAACAGAATAAGTGTGGTAATTGAATAGACGTTTTAAGAGGGTAGAATCACTCCAAGGTCATTTTTTAAAGCTTCGGGATAATATAACATAACCATCTGCAGCTTGTTCTCACTAATTGTAGCAAAATGGAAATATGAACTGTAGCAGTTGATGCTAAGAGTTGGAAAGAGCTATTCTCTGTTGTTGAATAAACTTTTCCTTTAGATTAATTCTGATCGAATGGCTAATTTTAGAAAAGAAGGGCTCTTGCCAGAGTATTTTTCTTAAAATAAAATCATGTTGGTTTGATTAGTCAAAAATATTTCAAAACTCGGCTCGTTCATTCGGTTTAAACATTTCCAGCCATGCAGCATTAGCATAGCCAAACTTAAGTTCAGTAAAATAATATTCCAGAAAATGATTGTTAATCCAACAATGAATAAAAGTAACTTAGTCAGAAATTCAAAGTTTTATCTTCTTTAAGGATATCTCTATGGCTACTATTTTATGGGCATTAGAATCGTTTTGATTACGTAGGAAGAGTTTGTATTGTACTTATAGCCTACTATTTATTACCGACGTTTCCCAACATAAGAGAAAATCGAATAAGGAAGTCAAGAATAAAGAAGAACCGAAAATCTACAAGACTCTAGCCTTTTGCACTCATCTAATTAGTTTTTCTTTTCTTTGTTTTAGTCTTTCTATATTAAACAATTTCCTTCTTTAAATGAACAGAATGCAGATATTAATTTCTGTGAGATATATATGCAATATGACAAAATATATACACAATTCAAGGAATGTTAAATCATCACACAAATCATAATTTTTCATCATTTAC
>ENA-UOTZ01001355-UOTZ01001355.1-compost-metagenome-genome-assembly--contig:-NODE-1355-length-17088-cov-24.323614_pt1 | contig 17088 bp, 11 predicted proteins | sample MGYA00238144_ERZ746983 | MGnify/ENA primary metagenome ERZ746983 (study PRJEB28759, sample SAMN06268863) | compost metagenome | isolation source: single cell | place: USA: California, Emeryville, Joint...
AAACTGGCAGAGTACCGCATGCAATACCTTCCTAGTGACATCTCTCTTCGTGCGACTGCTTATTCAAAACTAGTAGCCTCTAAAAGGTAGGCAGAATCTACTCGTTTCGCGACGGAATACAAAAAATTACCTGTAAATAATTTCAATTACTCTAATCAAACCTGGCAGCCGTTATCTATTACTTTGGAAGGGCTATCCTTCTCAGGAAGAATGTGTTTTATCATACAATCAAAAATAAAATCAAATTCAAAAGAACTTTATTTATTATTTGTAAGTATCCACGTAAATCTCAATGCAACAGCAGTTCAACGAACTTGAACTCTTGATTTCAGAGGCCTTCCGTCGCGGAAAACCTGCTTATCTAGCGCCTGTCTTGGGTATTATTTACAACAAAGCCGACGTCGGGAGTTGTTCTCTCCAAAGAACAGATATCGAGAAATTAAATAGACTATCATATAAAGCAGATTCCGTTTCAATCTACTACATCGTGGGGCTAACCTACGACCTCATCCTCTCATACAAGCTCATTAACGTTGTTTCTTTCAATTCAGAAATGCTGCTAAACATGGCGAATTCATTGCTTCCCGTCCTCGATAACATCAAAGGCACTTCTCTTTCGTACCGCATCGCACTATACATCCAAGCTCTGTTCTATTTAATTCTCGAGCGCAAGGATATCCCTTCAGAGGAAGCCGCGCTGATTAACTCGTTATTAGCAGGAGAGAATCTCAAGATCGGCGAAATTTTGAATAATTTCGAAGAGAACGAGGATGCTAAAGAGATCATGGAGCTCAGTAAATCTAATGACATCGAGGATAAAATTTCGAGCGTGATAAAACTAATGGAATTGTTAACACATTGTTCATCTTTCCAGGAACAGATCGAACTTTTTGCCCAGAAAACTCTTCCTGCTCTCAAATTCATCGTTAGTGGCACAAACGAGACCTATATGGAGTTGTTTGAGATCCTCGGGACCTTCCTCGAGACAATGCTATTCCAATTTCAGCATAGTGTGCGATTTGATAGAAAGTGCTTTGATCTGGATTTAACAATCGAGAAGAATCTCGAAGCCTTTGTGCATGTGGGCGTTGAACCTGAGAATAAACAGCTCAATGCGAATGAGGTCTTTGAGACCATGAACAAGGAATTCTCCTCAAATACATCCAAAGAGACGCCTAAGATTGTCGTTCCGTATATTCTGTCGGATCAGGTGAGGAAACTTCGCGAGACCGAAGGAGTCTACACGGCAGTTTCGTTTGTTTTAAACATCTTTATTCTCTACCCGAAATACATTGACTTGCAATTGGTTAGCATCAGGATATTGGAAAGACTGTACTATCTTTTCCCAGCGCAGAGAAATCACATGGAAGAAGCAATTTTGATTTTAATGTCGCATTTTAACTCAGAGACCTCCGAGGAGATTCGAAAGCCAGCGGCAATATTCCTTTACAAGCTGATTCACCGTGATGCATCTCCAAGTTTGAAAGCTGAGCTGGAAAAACGCGATTTCCAATCTCTGACCGCCTCACAGCATTATAATTCAGCAGCTCTGACAGCCGAATGCAACGAAGCTGAAATTTCGGATTTCCAAGATCTTCATATCAGAGTAGGTTCACCGCTTAATACAACAATTGAGGCCGGAACCGTAAAATCGGAGTACGTTGAAGTTTGGCAGCCATACTCGATTCTGTCATTCGGTTTCGGTGTTTTGCAGCATGATATCAATTTCTCTATCGAACGAGTCGCGCGGTTTAAGCGAGTGTTGAAATACGAGAAGGACGAGCCCTTTACGATTATAAAGAGCGGGAAAATAGATTCGGCAAAACATCCGGTCAATGGCAGCGTGTTGATCAAAGAACCTGGAATTTACCGAATTGACTTTGATAACAAGAGCTCATGGTTTAACGCAAAGACGGTGCGGTACAGAATTCTCGTCCTGAGTCCAAAATTCGAGGATTCCTTTGAATTAAAAACCAAACACGCCGCCATCCTAGACGCTACCCTTGGCCCCACTCTTCTCCCCTCGATTGTTTTCGCACCAGATTTCCAGCCTGTTTCAGATCCAGCCCGTCGAGTCCAACGTCCAGCCAATAATAACACCTCAATGATACTCTCTCAAAAAGACATCAGCAATACCCGCGCGTTGGTTTACCTCAACTCGAGAGCAGTCGAATTCTCTATCGTCAGCGTGGATAAAGAATATGAGATAGTGCTAAATTATGAATCTGAAGAGAAAATTGATTGGGAGCGAGTCAATACAAGGATCTCTGATGTGATGAAGAAGATCTTTGAACCGAATATCAACCACGAGGATAAAAAAATCGATATTCAAGTGGTCTACGATGAGGCGGTGCTAGAAAAAATCGTTGCGAAGGACAGGTTTGATGTAAAATTCCACGAGCTCGTCGAAGATTATTTCTTTGGAAATTTGTCTCTACTCAGCAAGATCAAAAAGACGCTTAAGGTAGTCAACGTTCAGATCATTACCGAAATGGAATTTCAAGTGCAAAAGCTATTGCGGAATGAGTCCCCCCTTCCTTTTAAGTCTGTTGTGCTCATGGTGATTGACCACGCTGCGAAAGGCATCTATTGCAAGTTTAGGAAAGAGTCGCGCCAAATAGCGGATATTAACCTCGATGATTTCGCGCTACCTGTAAGCCGCGTGGTAAATCAAAGCGGAGATGAAGAAGTGGAGTTGAGACCAGCCGAGTTGCTATTTTTCTCTCAGGGGCAGAGTGAGAGAAAACGCCTTGGATATCTGGCTTTCCTGGTACACACGATTTTCACGTCTTCTAATCGATCGATACAAAATTTTGCTATTATTGAAGATGTTCCGATTTTGTTTGAACCGAAGAAAAGTAATAGAGCGCTTTTGAAGGAAATGGTAGATGCTTGCCATGAGAAATATAAAAACGAAGAAGGGGCATCGGAATATGCTTTGAATGTACATTTTTGCGAGGATACCAAAGACACTAATATAAAACTATGAGGTTGACAGGCAACCTGTATTTGGATAGTTGAGCTTAATTGATAAATTAGTTTCTTTCGGGTGGAAATTGCCGAGTTTTTGTAGATTTATTTGCATTTATCTACTATAGTAGGGATGCAGCCTTGCTTTCAAAAACTGACACTCTCAACCCCACTTCTTTCGATAAAGTTAAGGCGCCTAAGATATTATGACAAAACGAAAATAGAAACGCCCTGACTTTCAGTAGTAATTTTTTTGTGTGGTGGTGGAACGGCCAGCAATTCAGGATTATTTTTTATTTTCTTTCACGAAATTCAAAATTCTCAAACTAGAGTCCGTTTTTTCACTTACTACTAAGAAACTTCTACTTCATGCTATCCAGCGAAGCGCTTGTTTACCCACCAACACATGATGGTATTAGCGGACTTTCCTCCAATCCTAACTGTGACCTGGAGATACTCGCGCAGTTGCAGCAGGCAGTCAATCAGTCCTATCTTGATGAATACTATGAATGTCTGAAAAAAGGTAAACTTACCTGGAAGTATTTGTAACTTAAGTATCATCATTGTGCTAGGGAGAGGATGTAAACCATCATTTATGGTTGATTTTGAGGATGAACGCTCACTGTTGGATGATATTGACTCCAAACCAATAGAAGAGATGAAATGTTATTTCGGGATTGAGGAACAGGCTTATCTGGACTTCTACAAATCCAAATCCACGGCCTATGAAGCGCTCTATCGGGAATTTCTGAAGAGAACAGAATTCTTGCTGAAGATTATTAAAGGCATTCAAGAGCTAAACGTTGAAACCGTCAGTGAAAAGGAGCAGCTGATGACGAAATATAAGGACCGAGTGAGAGATCTCAACTCCAAAAACCATGAGTTGGAAATATCCTGTCAAAACCTTAGAAAAGAACTTAGTTCAAAAGAAGAAGCGTTCGGTGTTCTCAAAAAGAAATCCGATGAGGGAGCTCGAGAACTACTGCTAATGAAGGGAGATCAGAACTTAATTAATGGACTTGACCTGGATGCTCTCTGTCAAATTGAACAAACGTATGTTTCGTCTCTCCAGATCGTTACTAAAGCAAAAAACAAAGTAAAACCTATATTTTTGGATGCGTGATCTCTAAACATTCTAACTCACAGAAAATCGAAGATTTAAGATCTCAAATCAAGCGAGCTCAAGAGAATTTAGAATCCAGCAAAAAATGCGTGATTTGCCATCAGAACAATATCGAAATTGTCATCAGGCCCTGCAATCATGTGATCATGTGTCGAAACTGCTCATTGAAGGTATCGCAGTGTCCACTAGATCGTTCAGAAATTATTTCTCAAGACCGTATCTTTTTAGGGTGAATAACCAAAGCCATGTCTTTCTGTATTTACTAATCTGTTTTTTATTGTGATGTTTATTCTCTTATCAAATTGTCAGCCTACTTTCGTATTACTTAACCAAAAGAATTCTTGATAAATGAGGTTCTTTCTCTACCAAACGATAAGCAGTAATGATTAATCATTGAAAGTGACCTCTTTAGTACTCAAGTTCAATAAAAAATTGAAATGATTTCAAATTTTCTTAGGCACACCAATGTTACCTAGAAATGTTGAGGAAATGAGTCAACCATTTTCAAATATTATACAAATCAATAAGTTTTTTCTATTTATCTGATTTTTCTTTCGAGACTATCAGAAATAATCATGCATTAAGTTGCACATTTCACATTAGAGTATTTCGTCGTAGTGATTCAAAAATATAGATGAGAATAAAATTTATTGATTTGCAGAAGTTATGAAAATTTTACTCGTAGACGCTTACTCCAAAACCGATCACCCATGCGACAAATTTCTCGAATTCTCTAATGCTATTCGTGAGGTAACACACACATTCTTCGAATTCCAAGCAAATATAACACAATTTCCAAGATTTTGGTTGCGCAAACAGAATATGTAGATAAAGAAGACATCAAGATTTTTGAGCGAACCCAATCGAATCTAGACGATTTTTTATACGAGATTGACTCGTCGTACGTCAAAAAAACAGCAGCCAAGCTCTTCGATATGATTGATATGGTATTTATCGAAGGAGACGTCAATTTACTCCCTTGGCACCCATTTGCTCTTAAAGTACTTGTCCTTTACATCCCCCTGTTGCTTATTACAACTCATTATAGTTCAATATCCTCTTGAGAATGTGCATCCGCTCCCAAAAATCACTGTTTGCGTCTGCTTTCGCCATGCAATCATTGGTATATCTCTGTGCAACCAACATTGAAAAGGTAACTCCTGCTAGACCGTTTCAATCCTTTGATTTCTACGCTGCTGATAAAAATTCATTGCGTTTTTCCTTGCTAATTTCTTCTTTTTCAACAGCCTATCAGAGTACTCAATGGCAAAGGCAGAGGAGGGCCAATTAGCACCGATATTGCCAATTTCCAGAAAGGGACAGAAGATTTGACTAGTTCTGATTATTTGCTCGATAGTATCACTGGAGATCTCTACAATTTCAGGCATGACAGCTCTGAATGGGCACCCAAGGTTAATGTTGGTATTCATCATCGTCGAGCCGCTGAAGCGTTTAATTCTCTCGGCAAATATATCATCAAACAACCAGTGTACAAACCAAAGCCGTTGAATGATAAAACCGTTCGCTACCTCGGACAAGTGAATGAAGATTTCTGCACTGTGAAGAAAATATACGTTCAACATTGGGCCTTTCAGAACCTGGAAAGCGAATTCAAAATCCCTTTTAAAACTCATTGGGACATCCACTACTTCAATTTTATGAATTCTACAAAGACTTTTACAGTTTTGGGAGATGGGAGAACTGGACCTCAGATTATCCATATGGAGCCAAATTGCATTGCCACGTACTTCCCGGTCACAAAGAAATATTCCGCCACCATTCAGCTGCTGAAAAACTTCATCCTTCACAATGTCCGAGAAATGAAACATTCAATGAAACAAAATTCTGAGGGTATTGAGAGAGCGACCGTCAGGGCCAAAATGAGCTGTTTTCCTGATGACAGCACGCCGTTTGACGAGGCCAAATCTCAAACCATATCTCACACGTTGCTGAAAGCTAAATCGTCAACAGGGCTGGGCGAGCGGCAGCGTCCTCAGACCGCCAAGTCGGGTATTTTTCCTCACAGCGGATATGCGATAAAGAAATCAGACACGCAAATTATTTTCGAGAATAACACGGTTCGAATGGATCCACCAGCAGATCTGAAAAAAAGTGCCGACGGATTCTCGGTGCTTTGGGGCAAAGAGCACGCAAGTATCGCAAAACCGACGTCGACCATAGCGTCACGCGTTACTTCAGCAGCGACGAAGAGACCGTTTTCTGCAGCAACCACGATGAAGAGGCCGGTGTCAAATATCAAGTCTACGGGAGTTGCCTCGACGACGGATTATTTCGATGCGAATTTCTCCAAGGGATTTATCAAGGTGGACAGAACTGGAAGGACTGATAGGCCTTTTTCACCAGGAAACGGTTTGGAAGGATATAGCATGCTCAAACAAGCAAAAAGCGAAGAGGGATTTTATAAAACGAAAGCTGAAATCAGATTGATGCTCTACCCAGACATGGCGAAGGATTTGTTACCACAAGACGAGTTCTGGGTCCCAGGAAATTTGTCAGCGAAAGCGAAATCGCGTCCTCAGACCGCGAGCACGATGGGAAAGAAGACAATTAAAATGGAGACCTCTTATGGAAGCAAATTTTACTCTCGGTATTCAAAGGAGTTTAAAGGGACAGATGAAGGAGTCGACAAGGTACATTATTGATCTCTCTTTAGTTTAATAATCCCCTTATAGCCTGTGGTGCGATGCTCCTCGATCTACATGTCGGAAGAAGACAAAAGGCGAAAAGACGAAAAAGTAATTGTTTTTTCTGTGTTAGAACTAGTTTTGCTCACTGTACTTCTATTGTAGGAGAAATCGAAGAAATTCCTCGGTCCGATAGGTTTCAGGTTCGGAGGCAAAGCAACGAAGCCGAACTATATTCCGAACTATGTTGGAATAGACGTAACGGAGCCGCCTGTAAATCATAAATTCAGAGAAGTCTCGAAAGAAAAATGGGTTGGAGGTTCTATGAGGATCTGATAATTCGACATACCAGAGAAAGTTTTTTTTAATTTGGAGTTTAAGCATACAAGCATATATAGCTCGTGGGTCAATGTAAGCTCTATTTAGTCTAAGTCTAGCTCAAATAAGTTGCCTCGTTTGAATTTATTAAATTTTTTTGGGTTTGCAATATAAATTGACTTCCGATTTCAAAGCAAAATGTGATGCTTTTTAAATAAACACATATCTCTTCAGCCAAAACCTCAAGGGAGGACCTTCCAATCTGCTTATGAGATGAGAGAAGCAATTAGACGGTGAGGGGAGTGAGCTTAATAAAGGCGTTAAAGAATTAGAACCGCCGTTACCTTAATTAAACACTTGTCTTCAAATATTTTATTAATAATCATATCTATATCTAATCCGAAAGATATTGCGTGTTGAGTCATGTATCGATCAGTTTTCAAGAATGAGATCTCTCGTATGGTTCGCGAAACGAACCATCGTCAAACTGGGATTGTTTGCACCATTGGTCTGAACAATTCCGAGGACTTGATTGGAGAGCTCCTCGAAAACGGTATGAACGTTATGCGAGTGAATTGTTCGCATGGTGATCACAACCATCATCAAAAATCTATCGATAACCTTCGCCACTGCGTGGCCCAGAGCAAGGACAGACAGCTCAAGCACGTGGCTTGCTTGCTTGACATCCGAGGGCCTAAAATTCGAACTGGAATGCTCGAACAGAAAGAAATTGAATATGTTCCGGGCGATAGATTCCGAATTAAACTCGTCCCGACCGCAGAAATCCCAAACCATAGAGGAACACATGAAAAGATCTATTGTGACTACCTTTCTTTTCCAAAGACTGTCAAGATCGGCGGAAGAATCTTGATTGATGACGGTCTAATGGAGGTCGTTTGCATTGGAAAAGGAGATAACTACGTTGACGTCGAGGTCAGAAATAAAGCTGTGCTTAGTGAGAGGAAGGGAGTTCTGATCCCAGGCGAATCAATCGATTTGCCTGCGGTATCTGACAAGGACAAGCATGATTTGATGTTCGCTGCAAGAAACGGCTTCGATTTCGTCGCCGCGTCGTTCATTAGAAAGGCCGAACAGGTTAGAGAAGTTCGTAATATCCTTAGAGGCTATGGTGGAGATGGTATCCACATCATCTCCAAAATCGAAAACCAAGAAGGACTCGATAACATTGACTCCATTATCGAGGAATCCGATGGAATCATGGTCGCGAGAGGAGACCTCGGTGTTGAACTTCCACCTGAGGACATATTTGCGGCTCAGAAGATGATCATTCGAAAATGCAATCTTAAGGCTAAGCCAGTTATAACGGCAACTCAAATGTTGGAAAGTATGACCAACTACCCTGTGCCTACTCGAGCAGAGTGCACTGACGTCGCAAACGCGATTCTTGATGGAACTGATTGCGTTATGCTTAGTGGCGAAACTGCCAAAGGAAAATATCCAGCGTTAACTGTCAAAACTATGGCAAAAATCTGCAGAAAAGCCGAGGAGTTTGTCGAATACGAAGCTGATTACGTGAAACTCTACGAGGAAACTCAAAGACCGTTCAACTCAGGGGAGATGCTGGCTGCCTCTGCGGTAAAGATTGCCTACGAAATGCAAGCCAAGGTCATCTTCGTGGTCACTGAAACCGGTCAGACCGCTAGATGTGTTGCCAAATATCGTCCTCCAATTCCAATTATCTGCCTCACTTACAATGAGAGAGTTGCCAAGCAAATTACTGTGAGCAAGGGGGTTTTCCCTTGGTTATTGACAGAAGAGGACCGCACGAGAACTTTGGATGAGATCCTCCCAGCAGCTTACAAGGAATGCATCAAAAACGGATATATCGACCCAAAGAGTGGACCACAGTTGGGCATTACTCTTTATGATAAGAATGTCTGGGATAATATCGAAGAAACCACAAATTTGAAGCTTATGTACTTCGACTAAAGGAAGTTTTCATAATAAAAATACTATTCACAAATAATAATAAATTTAGTATGAACTGCTTTATTGAAAATTGATGGTATTTGAGATCGTTCTACGAATTATGAGAAATCCTAGCTAAATTTCCCAATCTAATAGAAACTATTGGTAATTAATATGAAAAAATAACTTCAAAAGACTTTGATAGCAATTCAGGGTAAGCAATTAGCAAAGAATGAGTAAGGGTTAATTAAAAAACAATTACTTTCATATATTGAAAGGTGACTCGAAAAACTCTACAGTAATGCAAGTGGTGATATAATTATATCACTTAAACGCTAAGAATACTGGGCGGCCCAGATGATCCCGTCCTCCTAAACCCAGCTGAAGAATTCAGAAGCCACAGCACTATAAGGTAGACACTGTGTTTTCTGGGCAGATTCAATTGATTATTCAACAATCTGTGAAAAAGCGCGGATTCTGGAACGAGCATTTCCTGTTTTTTTATTCCAGTATAGGCGGTCTCTATGACAGGCTTCAGAATAGTCCTCTTTGAATTTGATGTCCTTCATTTCTACATAGCCCCCGACCGGATCACAACATTTCTAAAAGAGATTTTTTAAAATCAACTCGGGCTCGTAAAAAGAATCTTACTGGACTTTGCAAATGGAAGTTTTTGTATCCATCAGCAAGGAGGTACACCTCCGGATAGTCTAACTGAGGATAGTTATGCGCGTTTAAATCTCTGTCGATTTTTCTGAGGTGACTGAGCATACGAGGCCCACGCTCAAAAGAGAACTCGCAATGGAAGATTAAGATCGGAGGCGAGTCGAGTGTAGGCTCATTTTCATAGTGTTTTGGCGTAATGAACGAATTTATCACGAGATTAAAATTTTGCTTAAGGCTTTTGAGGTAGCTTTCTTTATAGAGCAGCTCTCGATTTGTAATGAACAGTCGCTCTAGTATCATAGGATCGTAGATGTTAATAGCATCTTTGATATGACCACCTGAGGAGAGTACAAGTGAGACGATTAACCTTAGAAAAAAGTTTTACCTTCATATTCGTAAGCATATCTACAATCGATCACTAGAAAGCGATGGTTATTTACGTTTGTCGTCAGCAGCTCCTCCAGCTTAGAATTTCAATTTATTCGATTGAAAAGAGGGTTTTTCATTTTTTTACTGTATCTGCTGATATTGTTGCTATGCTTGAATTTTGTTTATTGGGTATTGTCGGGAGGCTCGTCGGAAACAATTGGATTTGGAAATCAGGTCCGTCAAAGAAGCTCATGTTGCTGCATTGAGAAGTCGGCGAAAAATTCTCATTTTCAATATCCATAGAAGTGCGTGGTAGAGCCCTTGACTCCGCTGGAAAATCCTAAACTCAATTGATTGAAAAGCGAAAGAATTACATCTGATGTATTCAAATGACAGCTTAGGGAATTCAGTCTCTGCGTTTGGATCTTCAACTTCCACGGCAGAATTTTTCATCATATTGCTATGCTCAAGCGATGGGCCTCGAGACAATTTGAGTGCGTCGGGAAAATACGGAGAGGAGATCTCTTGCTCATCAATGGGTTGCGAGAAAGTGGGTTTCACTTTGAGGGAAACCATGCTCGGATTCCAGGAAGATTTCCTTTTGTCATTTTTGAAGAACAAACCGTTGGGCAGACCAGGACTGAGATTAAAATCACTGTCGGTAGCGGGAAGCGAAGAGTCCACGAACAATTTCGATCTAATTTGCAAAATTTCAATTAGTAACTGCTCCGAAGAGAGCATAATATTAGTGCTAAAAACCAAAAGATTTTTGAGAGAGAGAGGACAGTCTGTTTACCGAGGAGGTAAAGTTAAGGTTGTGAGTGAAGATCTCGTTGATAGAGCTGGCGAAAACGGCTCCACGTCGTTTTGCTCGTCAAATAGAAGCTTTTTTAGGTGGGGCCTCACGACGTCGTTGCTCATGAATGACTCTTGAGAATACTTTTTCGCCTATGTGATGTGAGTAGTTGCCTCAATAAATTCCTTTATGTACGCTGAGCCGCCTTTTTATCAGCCAATCTTCCCCAGATTCCACATTTTCTTCATCAATTACATTGTGTCTGGTAACTTGGTCCTTTGACATGGAACATGTTAGATGAAACGTTTGAAAACTGGCAAAACAATGGAAGGAAAATGCTATTTGAGAACAAGAAAGTCGGAATCTGTGAGAGTACCATGAAAATATTAGTGTTGCTTTCAATTTTATTTTCTTCGATCATGATCCACTCGCTCTACTGATTTCGAATTAAGTAGGTTGAAGATAGTTTGAAGTTACAAAGTGTAAGAAGAAGAAGTGAATAAAGGCTCAGGTCTTGGTTTTTAATTTTTTATAAAAATTTGAGCTGAGATTTTGAAAATTGGAAAAATATTTGTGTATTCAAACAATTAATCCAGTTTGAATTTAAATAGGTGACCATTTATTGAGTAAGGGCCATAGTCTTTGAGTTTAGAAACGATTATTGGTGAGTATTGGACTATCTTTGTATCACAATTTAGGAGAAATGAGCAGCTGAGGTCTAAGGAATAAAAAATCAAAAGGATTGTTTTCGCGGCCTTCCGCGAATTAATTTGAACCAATTTAAATATTTTTAAGTCTCCTCTCATAAAATATAAAGCAACACAACCTCTGTTTGGAGCTTCTAATAGCCCCTTTCGTTGATGTAGACAGTAGATGAGCATTGGAGGGCAGAGGAACTGATAATACAGCATAAAAACTCGGCTAACCTATCGGATTCCCAATAAAATAATACGTTTAAATCAGCGTTCGAGTTGCATTACCTGCAATCTTCAAATGCAAACCTCTGTGGTCAAAACTAATAGTATAAATGAATTATAAGCGAGAAGCTGGCTAGAGCCTGAAGAAAACGATGCGGGGAAAAGAATAGAATACAATGCTTCGCTGAGAAGTCTCTCATTAGCTTAAGACACTATTAAATCTTAGTGTGGTAGTTGTATTAGAATATACTTGTATAATCTGGCTAAATCCAGGTTCAACAAGCAGATAAAGATACAAATATTCTTTGTGGATTCTCAGAAAGCTGATGTTCGTATAATTATTCTGAACTCCTTTAAACGGGTCAATGCAACCCAATTAAAATTATGTAACGCAACTCAAGAGGAAAGCTTAATTCGGTTTGATTAATTTGTTTAATGGCTATTTAAAAGTTTGAAAGCCAATAGGGTTACTCATCTGCTCAAGGTCTTCCTCCGCCGATTGAGTCTAGATGAGTATCTGGTCTTAATTTTTATAGGACATTCAAAGGAAAGAAGAGTTTTGAAATCCCAGCTGGCTATTATTAGTTTTGTGACATTTGTTCCTTGTTGCTCTGATTCGAGAATTCAACCTCTCAATATTTAAATGTGCACAGGATATGTCTACTTATAAGTCTTCTCGCCTTCCTCATCCGACTAAGAGTCTGAATTGATATCATTATTCTTGAAGCAAGAGGCTGTGGAGCCGCTTTTGCTTTCTAAAAGCCATCTTGCAATAGCCTATTCAAAGCTCTCATCAATAGACTTTCATTAACAGCCTAATTTTGCAAAACTGATCAAATGAATACCTCCATACACTCTCTAGACACACGTTCTATTTCCATTGCCATTTTATCTCCATGCAAATAAGCAGATAATCCACCTTTTCTGCTTATCAGAAGGTCCTCTCCTATTAAAAGCTCCAAATATAAAGTCTAAGCTATCTTCTTTGGTTATCTCTTATACGTTACACTTTCACGATCCTCTAGTAATAAACCACCCTTTCTCATTTGGCACTTAAAGTCCACAGCAGCACTCCTAACCGCATGCGTGTGCCAACGAGTTAGTTCTTCTACGCTTACGACGAAGTTTATTCGATGGCTAATCTCATGCTATTATTTACAGAGCAATATCAAAAATTTGAAGCAGTTGGATGTTGTAAAGCACTCTAGACTCGGATATGCAGCTAAAAGTGGATATTCAGTTTTGCAAAACTGTTGTTATTTACACATTTCATGAATTTTTTCCTCACATAGGGTAGAACTATTAAGAATTTAATTACCAAATAAAAAAATGTTAAGGTTTTCGAACACTGCACACAATAATGTTTATTGGGAGTTTACGACAATCCGATCGATTCGCATCAAAAGAAGAATAATTCACTGCAAATAAAATTTCGTCACTGAAACTTCTCAAGTGAAAATCACAGAAAACCATCCCAAGTGTCTCAACATGCAAAGTAACTATCTAACCATCCCAATGGACAAGAAGACAGACTTCTTAAAAAGGTCAATCAGCACTGACCCAGCTCCAATGAGTGATTATTCTCTCTTTTACAAGACTCTAATGCTTCTTTTTCTCAAAAAGGGACCTACGATATTGATGATAGCCCTCGAGCAAAAGAAGAACGCTTTCTGATTATCAAGCAAACGGAAAAAATGAAGATTATGAAAGAGAATAGGAGAGAAATCGGATTCGAATATGATAACGATATCACTTCTGACGTTGAGTTATGCCAGAAGATCCTGCAGTCTGGGACGTACACACCGTCCTTTGAGAATATGATTGACTTTTCAGAGGATTTATCTCGTATTATTGTAAAAATTTCACTACCGCGTGCGTTTAATCCATGGTTTCAAGGCCACTTCTCAAACATCCGACTCTAGAAATGCTGGTTCAGTGATTGGAATGACCATTTTCGGAGCAATCGGCTTTGTTGCACTGAGTTTTACGATAGTTGGAGCTCTTGCCGGTTAGTTTTGGTGTATTATTGGTGTTTGATTTTTTATTCGTAGGCGGTCTTCTTGGTGTTGGCATGGGACGATACGCCGGAAGAAAGATTACGAAGAAAATGAAGAGGAAAAAGAAGGTTACGAACGAGGAGCTGTTTAGGCTGAAATTGCAATGTCTGATTAAGATGGGGAAAATTCAGCAGACTGAAATGCAGCATAATCTTAACAAGTATCGAATGCAGCTTGAAAAGATTCTGCAGGAATTCAGCTATGTGTTCGATCTCACGCTCTTCGAGAAACCAAAGAAAATATCAACTGTCCTGACCAAGCTCCGCACATTTTTGCTCAACGTTTCGAATCAAAAAGCCATTCTTCTTTCTTACAAGCTCTTCAAAAATTACTTGAAGCTGATCCAAAATGACAGTGCAGAATTGGAAAAAGAGTAAATTCAGTCGCGATTCGCATAGATAGTTAACCTGGCTTGTCGGATAGGACTGTGAATAAAATATATTCAGTCTTTTTGCCATTCAAGAAAGCGATGGAATTTGGCTCAAAGAAGGATAAGAAACTCGAGAAGCTCACAACCTATTCGAAAATAAAGATTTTCCTTGAAAAGTATGTGTATTGATAGTTGAACGATTTAATAATGAATATTTCAGGCCATGGGTACAAGATATTCTAAGCCGCAATCCAGATCCCAACGCCAATCCAGAGTTTCTGAAGAATTTCAAAGCAAAGCTAAAAGAACCTGTTGACTTGGAACAGAAGATCGGAGAAACTCTTAAATGTATTGCAAAGTGTTAACCTACCCAGCTGAATATATATTATGTCAAAGGGGATCGTCAGACTGTAAAAGACGTCATAAGCAAGATAGACGAAAATGAGGTTCCTAGCAATGAGATTAAACTCAATCTCGGAGGCGCATCATCTCCAAAGCCACAAATCCTTGAAAAAAGCTCACCAACACCTACAAGTATTTTAAACTCTGATCTGCAAGGGGGTCTTATACGTTAATGCTATAGAGAAACAGCAGTTGCAAGGGAAATGGGAAGAGTATCAACATAGTAGGTTTAGGTCAAACACATGTGACGATGATCTTGACGAAGGAGTCAGAGCCTCGTTGTCACATAATGCTAATTTCATGAAAGGCCATTGCAGCAAACTCCGCTTCGGAGGAAGTTTCAGCCCAGGCTTGTCGTTAGACGTGCTTCCAGATACAGTCCTGACAAAACAAGCCCAATCCCTGAGGATTCCTATGCGTGGCGATCATAACTTATCACTACCAAATACGGACAGAAAGCATAAGACCAAATCGAATTTAGATATCGAGAGCTCAGAAGATTCTTCCTATGACGATATGAACGCGGAAGAAGAGCAGAAGCGCGTGGAGGAGGACTCTTACCTGTTTATCAAGCACAAAGCTCATAAGGAGCATGATAAACCTATGAACGGCTCATTATTTAAGCTCGCCAATGAGCTGCAAATGACTGAAGGAAACTATCCACAAAGAGGAAGAAATTCTCTTGAGGTTTCAAGGAAGCGTCCTCTATCAGAGGCAAGACACGGCCCTGGAATGGAGCAACCGGTTTCAGAGTTGCTAAAAATGAATTCTGATCCTGACATTGAGGATCCGGGACTAGAACCAGCATCTCTAGAGGAGGTGGACAAAAGCGTTGTTAAGCCGGAGGAAAAGATTGACTTGGAAATCTCTCAGCATTCGCAACATAATTCGCAACTTCATCCTTCTGGGCATGAACTCCTACTTCAGAAATCTGAGACCAATAAATCTGATTCGAGAAAAGCTATCGACACCAAGCAAGAAAGTAACCTTTCTCGTCATTTCCAATGATTACTAATTTTACATAGTTATTTTCCAAAAACTGCTTTCTATTACGGCTGATACCCGAAGCAAATGGGAAACAATCAAGAACGACAAGGAGCTCAAGGTCTATAAGATCAAGCCTGAAAACAGCGATGTCGTTCTCATCAAGGCCTGGGCCTTCATCCCAGATACTACTCCTCAGCAAATTTTCAACTGTATCTACGACACAAAAATCAGAGGCAAATGGGATACTGTTCTCCACAATCCACACGTTGTCGAAAAAATCGACGAGTTCGTCGACGTTTTTTATTTTTGCGTGAAGGTACTCATCTATATTTTATTCAATACCTCATATTTTCCTCTGTTTAGGCTCCATTTACAGTATCAAATAGAGATTTCGTACAGAAGCGATGTTACCAAATGGATTACCCTGAGAAAGGCGACATCATTATCAGTTTCCAAAGCATGACGCATCCAAAAGCGCCTCCAATCAAAGGAAACGTCAGAGGAGATACGCATATCGCAGGCTATATCATAAAACCTTCTAAAATGGGCAATGGCAAAGGCTCTGAGCTTCACTTGATCACTCAAGTTGATGTGAAGGTATGGACCTCCTTTATTTATAGGGAAACTCATTCATTACTTTTATTAGGGTGCGATTCCGAAGGTCGTTGTGAACTTCGTCGCGGGCCGTGCTCCAGCTGAATGGCTTACGAAGCTGAAGAAAGCCTGCCATACTTTCAACAAATAATCAAGCATCGACAATTTTTTTCCTGTTTAAATAGTTTCAAAATTCCAGGGAACTGTATTTTGAACCTAATCTGATACTTAGCACTATCATCGCTTTATATACTAATAAAAATCGACGGATTTCACTTTACACGCCTATGTATAACACGTGCCTCTCTTTTTAATGCGTTATCAATTTCATTGCGTGATGACTACTAACATTCTGGAAGAAAGCTTCCAACTGAACAAACTCGTCTAGTTACAAAAACACGTCATTTATTTCAAGCAATCGCTGTAAACGAGCAATCATTTTTTTTGATACGAAAGAAGCTTGAATGAAAAAAAATACACAGAGAGAACGCAAAGACGGTCCTTGAATTTATTTGGCTTCTAAACTAGATTAAAAATCAAGGAGATCATTTGTCTTTTTTGTGGTTGTTGTTGTTTCTATTTTGTATTTCAATTAATCAGCAAGCTGCAAGTAAGTTGTTACCTTCATGGTCCCATAGGTCTGGGGTTTTTCCATTGGTTTTAATAGGCTTAGATGTCACAGTATCTGAACCCAATAGATCGAAGTCGCTCTGAGAAAAAATAATCAGTTATTGCTTTTCAGGCTCGTTACATTGGAATAAGAATTGGATGGCTGCTGTTGCTTTGGTGTGTCTTTTGGCTTAGAAGTTTCTCTTTTCACTTCCTCAGAGACTTTGGCGGCCTTTTGACGTTCGATGTCATCAAAATATTGTTCCTTATTTTGTTTGCCTTCAAGGAAAAACGAAATCAGATAAGACCGCAACGTTATTGAATACTTTCCCACGA
>ENA-UOTZ01001356-UOTZ01001356.1-compost-metagenome-genome-assembly--contig:-NODE-1356-length-17085-cov-14.946261_pt1 | contig 17085 bp, 9 predicted proteins | sample MGYA00238144_ERZ746983 | MGnify/ENA primary metagenome ERZ746983 (study PRJEB28759, sample SAMN06268863) | compost metagenome | isolation source: single cell | place: USA: California, Emeryville, Joint...
ATGTTTTTCTCAGGCATGATGTTCTGGATCACGCCATAACCTTTAGGAGTGTAGATAGTAGCCCCTTTTACTTCCTGTTTCATTTTCTGGATGTAAAAGAGTTGCGAACTGGCTTTTGTTCCACTTTTCTCAGGGGATGCAGCCTCTTTTTGATTTGAAGTAGCTAATGATGTCGGTCTGACGTCGACATCCTCAACTTGATTGAAGAGTTCCCATTGGTCGATATCGTTGAGTTTCCACAACCTTTTTTTTGTCTCCATTTTATAATTACTATTTTAATTGTGCTGTAAATCTCTAATTTAAAATTTGTGTCTTGAGTTTGCGAAGATCCTATTTAATTTGATTTTGATTATGAATAGCTTTAAGACAACTTCCAGCTGTTACTTTTAATACCATAAGAGAGGTTACACGCGGTATATTCATTAATTTTTATTGACGTTTGATCACATACTTTTTCTCCAGAGATATGAATTGAAAGTGAAATGAATGGAAAGAACTAATAACTTTATTTTTTCAAGAGGAAAAACTCTGATTTTTCATGAACCAGTTCAGTATAAACTTTCCCTTTATGGTAATTGTTGTTACATACAATAATAATTCTCTAGAAATTGTCCTAATTTAACACCGATCGAGCCAATCCTCTTTGGAAAGGGAAAAAGAAGATGGTAACTTCTCCTTTATTCTCAGGGTAGTCAGTCTAGCACTTCCGTAATAAGATCCCGCGTCGAATGTGTATTGGCCAGCTATTGCTGGCTGGAGTATAAGATCTCCAGGCATTAGCATATAAAACATCATTCTTTGGATCCTTTCATTAGGATTGCTGGATTACTTGACCTAGTCAGAGACTGCTCAAGCTAGATAACCATCGAAGCCTTGCCCTTCGATGAATTTCACAGTTCCAGCAAGGAAGGCATTCTGTTGATTAGGTCCATAAATCCTGACACTCAAGATTCGAATATTCTTTGAGACGGTGAAGGAAATTTCGTTTTTCGCAGTGAGGCTGTATGCCCCACCCACCCATCGTAGGTCTCAGCACTTTCTCTTTGAAAAATGGTCTTGCCATGAGAGCTGGATTTCCATAATGAATGTTAATTCGATCAGAAATATCCTGGAATGTGGTTTGAATGGGAGAAAGATATCTTCTTTGATCTCTTTGCGCCAGCTTCAACATGAATAAACTCAATCAATATGTCATTTGACGCTTCACTTCTCTCAAAACCAATGATTTTGTTGTTGATTTTGGCTGTGATAATGTTCTTCTCAAGCATGATGCTCTGAATAATGCCGTATCCTTTTGGAATGGAGATGGTTCACCCTTTCACTTCTTGTTTCGTTTTCGAGATGTAGAAAAGTTGTGAACTGGCCTGTGTGCCAGTTTTTTCTGAGGATGCTGCCTCTTTTTTCGTGGAAGTGGTCTGTGGTGTAGGCTGAACATCTTCCACTTCTATTTGATTGAAAAGCTCCCACTGATCAATATCGTTGAGCTTCCACAATCTTAGCTTTACCTCCCTACTTCGATTCGATATTACTATTTTATCTGATTGTTATTCGCTGCAAAATCGATAGCACGGAGTGATACTGATTTCATAAATATCTTACAATTTATCTAAACTAATTCCTTCGATTGTATAGGGGCGAACTGCAAGAATTTTATCCAATATCTAACTGGACACTAATCACTTTAGACTTTGTGCTTTTCTAATTGCAAAAATTCCAGTTTTTTTAATTGTCAGTTATCTCCTCCCTTAGAAATATCAAGACATTCTCAAATTTTTTTCAACAATAGCCGCCCATTGGACAATATTTCGATCTCATTGAATCATTATTCAAATAGTCATCAGATTTCGACACTCATGGTTGCTTTCTGATTCCTGTTCTGGCCTGATAACGCAAGGAGATTCGTTTTCAGAACCAGACTTCATTTTAATTGGCGCTTGCATCTCGCAGTACCAAGAATCAATGTGCAATAACCCGAGGGTCAGATTGTTTCTCTAGTCATCATACTCAGAAGATGACCTAGAATATCTCATTTCAAAACGATAAGGGTACCGAAATAAGCCTTTGAGGAAGATCAGAGCAGCTTCAAATGATTTTCTCCATGTTGCCTGAGCTCCTCAGGCTCTCTTTATGGCACTAGCAAAGCGTTTTTAGTACTACAGTTTCATTCGAGTTAGCCTATTATATATACGTATCTGTCCCGACTAATTAGGAAAAAAATTTTTAATTATCAAGATAAATCACATCATCGGAACCTATGTCTGAAATCATCATCAAGACCGACAAAGGAGCAGGAGAAGAATTCAAGGTTGACGAGAGAATAAAGGACTGCAGTGGCCTCATCAAAGGCCAGCTGGAAATCAACAAGGATGCCATTCCTATTAACACTTCTGCCGAGATTTTCAAAAAAGTCCTTAGTTACTTGAAAGCCCACGATTTCAAGCCCACTTACGTCAAAAAACCAATCCAGTCCGACAAGCTCGAAGTCAACCTCGATGAGACCGACTACCGATTCATCGCTGGCTACGATCTTGAATCTGTAAAGGATATTCTCGACGCTGCGATTTATCTTCAATGTGATACTCTCAAAGAGCTTTGCATTGTCAAGGGAGTTTCCAATGTAAAATTCGGTGGCGATTCTTGCGACATTCTCAAGATTGAGATGAAGTACGGTAAAGTCAAGGAACTCACCGCGGAAGAAGAAGCAGCGCTCGTTAAAGAGTACCCATGGGCCAAGAGACAGCTCAAGACAGCAGGTACTTCTGATAAGCTCATTGTTGACGATATTATGATGGTTGAAGATAAGTAAGGCCAAGTTCAGAGTAGATAGTCTGAGGATTTCTTAATGACTATTTGATTGCATTCTTACGTATCGATTAACAAAAATACATTTTGAGTCTACAGCTACATAGTCAATTGAAGAAAAAGATTATGATTGATTAAGAGGAAAAAAAGCGTTGAGATTATGTCTTTGGAATATAATAACTGTATTTAGATTCGCATGATGAAAGCAGACTTAAATATATTTATTACTAATTTCAATTAAGCAATATATGTCTTTTAACAATTCGATATCCTCGTCCAAAAGAATATCAAATGAAAATCGCGTTAATTCGCTTGCTTGAAGACGGAAAGACAACTTCAAAACCATTCATCAATATCTATCAAGGCCTTATGTAGCTTATTTACTTTTCCAAGATTTGTCCTACGACTGCCATTATTTTTCTCTGGATGACTGTCAGAAGTTTTCGTGTTGCTCAGGCAATCGGTAACTTTGACATATCAATCGCTCGTATTGAAGATACTTTAATTGATTCGAACTTAACCCGCGCAGAATTTATTTATTTCACCTTATTTGATTTGAATTTCTACTATATCTTTATTGCAATGGGAAAGATTAACAACTTGCTTATCGCCATCCACCAGTTAATACCAGACCGCTTTCACAGACCCGTGACTTATGCAAGGAACAATTGGCGTCCATTAGGCATATATATCGGATTACACGCTATCGCTTATGCCTGGCTGAGTTCGGAAGCTCTTTTAATATGGATCGCAGCAAACGTACTTATGTTGTCGGTGCTGGGAATTCAGAACTACCTTAACCAGAAGGAAAGATACCTGAAACCCATCCCAGTCAAGCAAGTGAAAAAAGAGGAGCTTTTTTTCGAGGGTGGATTTAAGAAAATCAAACCTGTTAACATCGAAGATATTCCCAAAAGGACTCCATCTCTTTCAACCCGAGACAAAGACCATTCAATATCCAACTCTCCATCCATCCAACAGCTGTCAGGTATGAAACCTTCTACCATTGAAGAGAGCGAAGTGAATTTAAAAACATCTATTAAGGATAAATTTTCTGATATTGGCAAGCGGTCATTTTCGGTCTCTCTATCAAGGGCAATTAGAGCCGAGAGCTCGAAAGAAAGAGATGAGATGCGGATCGTTTATTTAAAGGAAAAAGTCGTTCCGAGACAAAAACTGCTGTCGGAACAAAGAATGAAGGAGGGAAAAGAAGGGCGTGGGGCAGAACCAAGCGAGCTGAATACTAACGAAAGAACCGGGAGGGCCATCGGAACAACCAGGAATGACGGGCCTAGCAACACGTTTCAGACCCCATCTCCTGGGTTTCTTGGAAGATCCCGGTCTACGCCTCCTTACACGAGTAATTTTCTTGACGGTTTGCCAATAGGAACCCAAAAAGCGCCTCATGTGAGCTCGTTTAATGTAAAATCACCAACGGGCTTTTACAGAGGAGGAGGTGAACAGACCATATCACCCATAAAACCTCAAATTTCGAAAGAAGGGGATAAGATCCATAATTTTTCAATGTTTGAAGAACCGAAACTATGGGAAGAGCTTGGAATAGGGACCCAGAGGCCGGAATCCCGAGTTTCTCCAGCAAAATTGACTGATGAGGATTATATTAATTATTTCAAGACGCAAATAAAGCGACTGCCTTCGTTGCGGTCTTATACCCTGTCTGAAGACAAAATCGGACCACTAGCAAGTAAACTCGCTGGTTCTAGTGTGCCGAACCCTTCTGTGAAAATATCGAAATTGTTTGAGAAATTGGGCCGGGATATAACTTCAACGAAGAAAATTGCATGCAAAATAACGGTGATAATCGAGGTGTATCAATACGAATCTGCTAAAGCCGAAGGCAAATTGCTATATCTGAGTCTCATCAACCAGCTCATTGACATGATTGTTGATTCAGCGACTGATAGCAAAAGAGAAGGCCCTTCTTTTATCAATTCTCTCTCCACGTTGGCTCATATTGTGAACCTTAAAGTTCCTGGTTTTGTTGACACCCTATTCTATTACCTCGCCTCAAAGAATAAAATGCTAATTCCCGAAAACATTACTAGGAAACCAGATATGGAGAGCCGCGAATATTATAAAAAGCTAGGGTATGAGCTGATGATAGGTCAAGCTGGTGATCCCTATCAATCCTGCGAAGATTTTTTGAAAAAGTGTTCGTTTCTTTATTTGGCGCTCATGATGACTGATTTGAGTCAAATCTATCAATTTGTAATGGACGAGCCAGATGACCAGATCATTGGATTCAAGAAATTAGCTTCTTCCTTATCTAAGTCGTATCGCTGGATGTATTGGAGGTTTGCGGGATTGTTTTTAAAGAATCCAGTGAATTTGATGACGCCAACAGTTGTAATTGGCTTTTTGAAGTTTTCACATTTAATGTTGATGCGAGAGAGAAGAGCGGCTTTTCAGCTGGTGAGAACGATAAACATGAAGTATATGCCGAAGCTAAAAAAATTCTTGGAAGAGTTGGAGAAGGAAGATTGTTATACAGAGGCTGAAAAGGCGGGTTTTAAGGCGAATTTGATTGAGGTGGGCAAAATGTTGGAGTTTTTTGAGAGAACAGGTAATTTGCCAAATCCGTTTGAAACGAGTTAGAAGAGGAAGTTTTGTAGCTGATGGTTTTAGGACACTAAGGAAAAGTTTCCATGGCGACTGAATTTGTTTCGTCTTCATGTGAGTAATGCAAAAAATTGAATGTTTGTTTATTCGGATTTTTGAACTATGTCGAGTAAATTTATTTTTTTTCAATTTCAATACTGAGCCGTTTTACAGCTGACATTGAATGAAATAATCGCCAAACTCTTGGAAAATTAAAGCAATCAGATAGAATTCGTGGATCTTAAACCTTTTCTATAATATAGGTGTCCTCAATCGATAAGTTAGATCATGAGCTAAATTCTGTGGAAGGGAAAAAACCAAATACTAACGTAAACCGATTTCTACTAAGTTTTATTGCTTTTTAGGTTATTTACTAATTCACTGTAAATGAGCAAAGCTGTCAGATTCATGTCTACTGAGAGTAACTATATTCAGCTGAGACACGCACTCTAATGGAATAGTGATGCGCTCAATTGTTGTAATGCTCTTAGATTGATTTTAACTCATAGATTAGTTAGATATTGTACCTTTATCCTTCCTTGGTAACAAATGGTTTAATTGAAAAATCATCAATAAATAAATACTATACTACACTACAGCTTTGAAAATGATTGTAAAATTATTTGAGATCTTATTGAAGTTACTTTCTCACTGTTCAGATTCACAATTAACCCTTTACCAATGAGTTATTCAATGTCTGAGATACCATTTTATCAAAATTTTCCATATCATAGTCTGCCTGTTAACTCTAAGAGAAGCCAATACCTCAAACTAAAATCATGAAAGTAATCAAATTTAACATTTTAATAAATTATAAAAATGCACTCATATATTAATAAATCGACAAATTCCCAAATACGGGAAAGAACTAAAGACAATTTTGCTTAGACGCGGGTAACCAAGTGTATTCTCATTCCATCAACTTTTCGGAACATCAAAGTTACAATCCGTTCGAAATGAAACTCCGGATACTCCTTATACTTAGCTTTGCATTACTTGCTCATGGGGATATCTCTCTTTGACAATAGCATATTCTTCTTAAGAGAACCTTGACTTACACTTTGTAGATACTGTGTAGCAACCACAGATCAATAAATCATCGCAGATCAACAAATTATCACTGACCATCCGATCAGAAAATTAGTAGTATTATTTTTATAGTACCAATAATAGGAACCAAACCTTCTTCATTAATCCTCTTATACCTTTAGGGAAGCGCGCCTTGAATGTATCTCTCTTTCCTCAATAAGACCTGTCCTTTTCTCTTCTCTGGTTCATGAGTTTATCCGAATCTTTGGTTCACGAAACTCCGAATATATCAAGGCTTTCCACATATTTGTAGCATTAAGATCCAAGTAAAGCTTCGAATCTAGCTCATGAAAGAAAAATTCATGCTAAAGATAGACTTCAAACGCTTTTCTGAATCCAGATTTGGATAAATCTTAGAGCTCGCGCGTAACAAAAAAAAATAAAAAAACATAGTCTAGAGTTTATCTTTAATAAGTTTCAATGAAAGGAGAGCCTACAAAATACCTCATGCTCGATCACGGCGGCGTTCTAGACGGCGACGCCACTCGAGACCCACCTACGGACAAAGACCTCCTTATCGGAGTAATTCAACCAGGTTTGTATCAAATTCTCAGAAACGGCGTTCAAATCGTGAAGGATCTGAACACATTAGTCAATGAGTATAACTACGGGATCGTATTCCACTCTAAAAACAAAGAAGACAAGCAGGTAAAACTCCTACAAGACGTTAGGAAGGCCTGCGCCAAGCTCAATTTAACATTCCCAAAAGTATTGGCGATGGCAGTCCGAGACGCCAAGGAATATAAAGGAATCACACCTGAGAACGCTGTATATCGTCGATCCTCTTATGAAGATATTCCCATCTTTGGCTATGACAAGGAAACTGACGGCAAGACATGCGTTAGAACGGCTATTTCAAAGCATTTAAATATCTCAAAGGCGCAAAGAAGACTACACTTTGCTTTTGATGATGGGCCTTTGGTCATCTCCAAAGCGAAAGAAGAAGGCTGGAGTGCCTATTTGATCGGGAATTCCGAGGACGGCAAGCCTCTAGACGTTGCTATCGCGCAAATTCTCAAAAGAGAAAGCACCAGGATGATCGAAGTTTTTGGAGATTTCATCGAAGGAGCGCAGAGAGAAGAAAAGAAATCCAGTTCTGACGACGCCGAAGGAGTCAACAACATTAACGAAACGCCGAGGTGGGAGCAAAGCGTTGGTCCTTCAGCAGACACCTACAGCAGGACTCAAGAGAGTAAGCGAATTGGCAGGAATTATTTCAGCTGTGGGACTGTGGAGAACCTCAGGACCAAAGCAAAATTGATAGCAAAATCAAATTTTATTGGCGATTCTGACTCGCTTCCTTATGCGTTGAAACAAAGGATCGCAGCGGATATTTACAGCTTTTTTGATGTGAAGACTCCTCGAATTGAGATCTCTAAGCAACAGCCGATAAACTCAAGCTTTCTTATATTAGAAAATGAGAAAACCAGCGCTTCTATGCATATATTGACTGAAATTATTCCAGATTTTCAAACATATAAAAAAGCCTGTGGATCGCGGTTCAGCCTGACAAAGGCTCAGTTTAATGAAGGTGTTCAGCTAAAAACTGGAGAGAAAATGCCTGAAAGAGGACTGGGAGTGATACTAGCGATCGCTGTTTTTATCAATGACAAAAGTGTGATTGGAGCGCATGGAAGTAATATAGGCTTCGTTAAGAAACAAGAAAAAGGAGAAGTTTATGCGCAATCAGTTAAGATTGACCCTTATGAGCCTTTTGAGTTTGAGGAAGAAGTGGAGAAAACGTTTACGATATCGTATTCTCCGATTACAGGGGAGGCTGAGACGATAGATTATGATGAGCTCCCGGAGCGCACAAAGAAGGAGTTTATTTCAACTCTTCAGAAGATTGCAGCAACAGATAAGGAAGTACTCCAAAATATATTTGAAAGAGATGGAGCAGAAGAATTTACCGTATATGCTGATTTTCAAATCGATACTTTGCTGAGTCGCAGGGAGGAGTTACTCACAATCTTTAAATCTGAGCTGGACAGGCTTGGGAAACATTAGAGGGAGTTGCTAGTTTGTCGCATACCCCTATCGGTCTTGTTTTGCATTAATATACGAGGATATGATTATTATTTTGATTTTTACACACCAATACACTGCAAAACACATTGAAGCATCGCTGAAGAGATATTTTACTTAAACGCATTATAGTAGGATTAGATGATCAACTAGAGAGCCTATGACTTTTGCTTTGGACTGAATATCTAATAAAATGTTGAAATTCTTCCGCATGTAATTAGAAACCAATCTGAATAGGAACTTTTCATCAGTGTAGTATAATAATAAATCTTGAATTGATAAACAATTAAAATAGTATCAAAGAATGGAGTCTGAATCGAGGCTGTGGAAGCTTAACGATCGCGATCAATGGGAGCTTTACAATCATGTCGAAGCTTTAGACGCTCAGCCACTGGCTTCCAAGAAGAATAAAGAGTCTGAATCCACAGAAAAAGAGGGAACAAAAACACAAAAGCCAAGTTCTCAAGTTTTCTACCTCACCAAAACGAAACAGGAAGTGAAGGGTTCACTTATCTACACTCCCAAAGGATATGGCATTATCCAGAACATCATGCCTGAGAAAAATATGATCACGGTTAAAGTCAATAACGAAATCATCGACTTCGAGAGGAGTGAAGTGGCAAACGAGATCATGATTGAGTTTATTTATGCGGAAATGGGAGGAAAAAGATCTGAGCGGATTGCGTTTCCGATTCAAAGCAGCGCGAAGGAGATAGCTGAGAGAATTACTAGTCAAAATGAGGATCCCACTTTGATGTCAAGGCTGTTTTTCAAAGGGAAAGAGTTGCCTTTATCGAATGATAACTTGGAAAAGTTGGGAATCGATCCTACCTCAAAGATACTTGTACTTACGAAATTAGGCAAATTCTACTCAGCGAATAGATTCAAACAGGTTCTAACAGGGTGGAGTTACGGCACTCACACCATGGAGGCAATTGCATTCTCTGTTAATAAGGATGTCCGAGTCGCAGGAATAGGTCTTTATGGACCATCTCAAATGCATATTACGCTCTTTGGGACAGTGAAACTGACCCAAGGAGAGAATCCCGATGGGGTGGAGCCTGCTGCCTCAGTAGAAGTTGAAATGAAGTATTTACCCGATCCCAATGAGAAGATCCAAAAAGTGATGTTTGATAAGCCTGTCCTTATTAAAGGGGGTGAAGTCTGGTCAGTTATCGCAGAGATACAAAACAAAAGTACCAACGGCGGGTTCGCTTTCGGAGGATGCTCCCATTATGGAAACATGGGAAATGCCATTGTAATAGGCGAAGGAGACGTCACTTTCACCTTTAAAACTTGCATGAGCTCAGGTACGAAGATGAACCAAACTAGTGTCTACTCGGGACAAATCCCCGAGATTTATTATTACATATAATCTAAATAGTCGAATCAAAGTTCATATTGATCCCCATTAAATCAAAATCCTATAGCATTTCGTATAAGTCTTAAAATTTAGCATTTGAGCTCGTCCAACAAAAAAGTTAACTGCAAATTCATCACAATCATTGACCGATACTAACTCATAGCTTTGTGGCCGCCTTCTTCTATTTGAAATCTTCATTAGTGAACTTTCTCTCTGAACTTTACGTTTATTTTTATTATGTGAATATCCACGATCAGAATCTCAGTATCTTCAATAATTAACTGAGATAGCTGGTATTTAACTAAATAGTTTAAGTATGTTAAAGTCATTCATCCAGCTCTCAAACCGGAAGCTACCCTCGTCGTATTTAGGGCAGGCAAGATTCAGTACAACCCCACAAGGAGGCCAGAGGAACCTTTCCATCATGCAACCGCTTCATGCATCTATTAATCCGACATTGACTAATGATTGGGTTGAAAAACTAGGTCCGCACTTAGCAAAAGGATTCTGCCACATTGAAGGGACAAATGGCAATCTTATTCGGGTAAGGAAGGTAACTTTGAAAAAGGATAAGAAGGACGCGTTTCTCAACAGAAAGTTTCCGACTAAATCCCCAGTGCTTATGGGAACATTTGGAGGCATAAAAATCATCGAAAAAGAGGAATCTGACCTGGTTGAGTGCTACTATGCGATGGAAGACAGTGAAGACAAGCTGGATCGCTACATATATGAGTTGAAGATGAAGAGCCAGTATATGACTAAAGAAGAATATAGAAATTTAATGGAAAACACAGTATTTACCTTGAGAGCGTTGGATGCTTTCACGATAGGGCATTCGCAGCTTTCAATGAGAAATATTATTTGGAAAAAAGGGTCTTGGGTATTGACGGATTTTGCTCTGGATCCATCACTAGGGATAATTGATGAAGCGAAAATTTTCCAAGCCCCTGAAAAAGTTTTACAGAAACCAAATACTTGCGTTCGAAATATGACTAATTTCGCTTCGGATTTGTTTTCAATAGGAATTATTTTACTTGCTGCAGGCGAGTTATGGAAAGAAGATGACGTCAGATGGCTCTATTCGAATGGAGTATTAGATAAAACGAAACTCAAAGACGCATTACAAAACATCTCCACTCGCTACGGACAAGATCTCTCGAATATCCTCAAAGAATTTCTCTCTGAAGATTTGGATGCGCGGGTTGACGCATTCGACGTGCTCTTCGTAAACACCTTTGCTAAGCAAGGAACAACAGAAATCACTCAAAAAACATCCAAACCTCCTGCAATATACCAAGGATCAATGCTCGGCGTATATCCCTATGGGAAAGGTACATTAACTCAAGAAGGGGAGGTAGAAGTTAGCGACCAGTTCATTATGGGTCTGATGCACGGGAATTACTTCAGCTCAACGAAAGAGCTCGATGGTACTTACGACCGTCGAGGCCGGATAAAATCCTCTATGATGCATGGTCCATTCCGACTAACCTCTCTAAGAGGAGATGATCTCAAGTTGCAAATGAGGTTCAACCAGCCAATGGCCTCTGTAGGAGCTCGGGTCATGCCCGAGTTTACGTATGTAGGGCAATTGCTCGCAGCCCAAAAGCACGGATTTGGCACTTTAATCTTCACCGACGGGACCTACATCGAAGGTTATTTCAAAAACGATCTTCCATTCGGCAAAGTAAAATATCGTCTTAGACGCCAGGATCTGTTCTATGAGTATTATGGAGAACTTGATAACTATCTGCCCACGGGAGCGGGAACAATTAAAAACGAAGTGGTAACTGTGGAGGGTAACTTTGACAAAGGGGGACTGGTAGGAAATGCTAAACTCATTACTTTCGAAGGCGAGTATTTCGGGCCATTGGATACGGATTTTAGGCCATTTGGGAAGGGTACTTTCAAGCATAAGAATGGCATGATATTCGAAGGAGAATTTCATCGAAACTTGGCTGATCTCAATGGAAAATTCACTATTATTTCAGGCAGATCGCGATATGAAGGAGATTTAGTGCATGGGCTCAGACATGGGTATGGTAAATACACTGAGAAGGAAAGAATGTCATACGAAGGGTGGTTTCAGAACGATATTTTCCATGGCGAGGGAGTTCTAGAGCAGTATCATCCCTATTTAAGAGTAGAGGGATATTTCGAAAGAGGGATCCCCGTGGGGAAGGTTAAACTTCAACATCACCAGGCATATAAGTATGAAGGGCCAATCCATGACATGCGGCCTCATGGAGAAGGCGTATTAATAGACAATGAAGGAACGAAGTTCATAGGGACGTTTAAGAATGGGGACCTTGAAGGGAAAGGCACCAGAATTACAAAAAAAGGAGAGAAATACGAAGGAGACTTCAAAGCATCACTTATGGATGGACACGGCGAGTATCATTTTGCTGACGGGACAGTTTACAAGGGACATTGGAAAGGGAATGTCATTGAAGGCAGAGGAGAAATGTTCTATAAGGACGGCGGCGTTTACAAAGGGATGTTCAAACTTGGAGTACCTCATGGAGACGGTATATATACTGCAAAGGATGGAACACAAAAGAGAGGAGAGTGGATCAATGGTCAACTTAATGAAAAATCGGTTTGGAATCTATTCAAATAAGAGATTTAGTCACTAAAAGAGCGGGATTAGCCTTGAATAGTTTGATTTTCATTAATGACGATCAGATTTTGAGAGCACCGACTTAAATTCCCTTAATTGTATAATGTAAATACCTCATTGCGAGAAACCTCAATGGCCAGTCTATTTGTTGTGTGTGTGTTGCATCAATCTGAAAATTTCACCAACGGTCATCTTCTTCAATGATATGAGTCACAAAGCATGACGTTTAGGTTAGTTTAAGAAGCTTATAATAATGACCAGCATACAGAAAGACACTGGCGAGATGATTTGTTAAATTGCCCCCTGAAATCGGCATTAACAGCAAAATAGATTCAGGCATAATTAATTGCCTTTCTCTTTCACCCAACAAACGATCTCTATTGTCGAATTTCAACCATGATATCCCACGTCGCATTGATGATGTCGTTTACCTGGGGAGTTTTCTTCGCCAATCTCCTTTACGAAACCTCCAAACTTTGCAGCATTGACTCGATACCCATTCGATTCAGGAATTACTCCATTATAAGTGCGATTATTTCAATAGTTCTTGGACTGGGAGTGCTGTTTTCAAATTATGTGATTTATTCCGCCGAGCTCAAGACTTGCGTTCATCGGGTTTATTTTCGAGAGTTTGACGCGACCATGACGTTTTTTGCGATCATTCCAACGTTTGTGCTGAGTTCCATGTGTGTGTTTTGGTATGTGAACGGAGGACTCAACATAAAACGGTTTAATCCGAAACTCAACAATAAGCCTTTACTTACGCTGATGCTGTACCCAGCAGTTGTGATAGTTTGTTACTTCCCAGGCTTGGTCACGAATATTTTAATAATATTTGAACACATTCCCAACGAAACAGTTGGGGTGATATTGAGGAATCTGTTTCAGCTTCATGGAGTTTTGAATGCCTTGGCCTATGGGATTCAGCCGATACTAACTGCGTTAAAGCTACGAGAGAAGGAAACGATCGAACGAGAGGACTGTGCTAGCGATGCGGGGCAAATGGAAGTATCCTTCATAATAAATGAATGACATGTCTCAGTTTTGATGAGCCTAAATTTCTGTAGATTAGCTGAATATCAAATTAATGAGATTTAATTGATAAGTATGCGTGAGGTGAATGTCTTATAGCTTGTTTTACTTGTAATTGGAGTGTTGATAGTTTTTATCCAAACACAATGAAAAAGAAATAACACTTAGTGGAATGCATAAGATTTTGGTATTAACAGGGCTTAATCAATTAGATAAATATACTTTTATCACTCTTTGAATCTTTGCTGCCAGGTAAATGTCGGAATAATTATAGTTCCTTTTGCAAATTGTCGTTTTTTCTTATATTCGTTGCAGGTGGTGATCGAAAAACCAAGAACAAATAAAAAGGCTCTGGAGTCATATAAATTAAATAAATTATCTCCAAATGACTGAAAGAAATTACTTCGACCTCATCTATATCTCATTCGATGTCGATTCTTCCATCTCCGGGTTTCTTTCACTTGGGGCGACCGCCTTGCTGGTCGTACTAGGATTCTACTACAAAATTTACCAGAACATGCTTGGAAAAATGGTTTTGATAGTAAACACGGCGGATTTCATTTGCATTCTCTTGAAGCTGTTTGGTTTCATATTAAAACCAACGAATGACGCGTACTGTCGATCGGTGCTCTCGATTTCTCAAGTAGCTATGATAATGTCGTTCATCTGGGGAGTTTTCTTCGCTCATACTCTTTACAAATCAGTGGAACAGCAAAGCGTTCAGTCTGTTCAGCAGATCTACAAGTATTACTGGATCATCAGCTCTATGGTCGCCATCGCGCTTGGATTTGGAGTGCTGTTTACCAATTATGTATTCTACAATGAAAATCTCAAAACTTGCGTCCATAGAGTGTATTTCAGAAGATTTGATCCCACAATGACGTTTTTAACGATCATTCCCACCTTTGTACTGTGCATTCTATGTATCATATGGTATGCGCTCGGTGCAAAGAACATGAAAAAGTTGATTCCGGATATCCGAAGGAGAGACCTACTGCCGCTGCTGTTGTATCCAGCGATCGTGATAATTTGCTATTTTCCGTGTTTGATAACTAACACCTTGATTATTTTTGAAATCTTACCAAGTGAACGGATCAGTATTGTATTGAGAAACATCATTCATCTCCATGGATTTTTCAATGTGTTGGCTTATGGGTTGCCAACGCTGAAAACAGCGTTATTCAAAGGGTCGGAGTCAAAGCCTAGAGAAGAAATGAACCAGACATACCTCTTAGAAGCTTCGAGAGATGTGCTCGCGATAATTACAGCTAATTCTGATCAACTCTCGGAAACTCTTGATCAATCGACAATAAAAAATTCAATGGAAAAAAAGCCTACTTTCTATTTCGACCGATTTTAATGGTCTTGATCAATTCAGTGTAATTTGTAAAGTAAATGGTTAACATTATTAGTAGCTCACAATGCCGCTACTTCATTTTAATATTAACCCAATTTCACATTATCAAAACATAGCAATAATACAATTCCTTATTTATGGCATATTGCTTATTTATGTTTCCTCTTATTTTTCAATTCACCTAAGACCTGTTTCAAAAGTTCAAATAAGCTAATTATTATATTAATGGCTTTGAATTCTTATTTCGTTTTAGTTGTAACCAACATAACGAACTGGTCGCTTCACCGAAATAGATCTTGGGCGTGCACCCATGCCTTCATTTCGTTCGAAACAACCAAGATGAATTCCGAAATACATTTGAATTCACGCTTTTGAAGATCCCTCATTTCAGAATTTTCTAAACCCAGCAAAAAGCAAGAAAAACTTTAGTAGTAGTTGTTAAGTATGCTTCTGAGTAATTGGGTTTAATCTTTGAAACAGTTTGCACTACAAAATGAAATATTAATATTCAAATTTAGCAAATGTAAAATGTCATTTGTTGTGTAAAGCTTATTGACTTACTTATTATAATAAAAGTGCAAAGCATATGAAATATAATTTCGACCATATAATAAATAGATTAATAACAACTTCCGCGAGTATAAAGCCAAGCGAAAGTCCGCACCCTTTTCTAAAAGTAATTCAATTAAGTGTACCTATATTCTTAATGCAATTAAAGTCCTTCGCATTTCATAAAAAGGAAAGTGCGTATCATTTCATTTACTTTAATAATTTATTACGGCGAACATGGAGGACTGTATGGGATTTTACACAGAGGGCATGTCCTCCTTTGAGTCACCCACCTCTGTATACAGTTCTCGTGAAATAGATGATTGCATTGCTTCCATGACACTACCGACTGGCTGCTTGCGAACGAGTCTAAACAGATCGCACAGACCTCTTTCTCTACAAAAGAAGCGCGGTAGCTCTCAGGATTGAACTTTTTCGAGCGAATCTCTATCATTTCAATGCTGTTTTCTCTCTGCTGGTGATAATCGTCGAGCTCTCCATTCAGTTGATCCATACCTTGAAGCAAGGATGGAAACAACAATTCAAATGCCTTTGAAATCAGCCATGTCACTGAGACAAAGAAGATCCCCATGGCAAAAAGAGTCCCCGGAAGGATCGTCCAACCATATAATGCCATATCAAGGATAACAACCACCATGTTTTTATTGCATTCCATAAAAATACCGTTCTTGAAGAGACCTACCCCTTGGTTAAACCAACTCGCGTTGAATGGAAAGTAAACTAAGAGGTAGAAGTACCCCAACACTTTCTCAGTAATTGGATTTTGGAGATACTGCTTCCCAAAGAGCAGGATCGCGCTGAATAAGAGAATAATCCCATTGTTAAAAAATGTAAATCTCCAGTACTTTAAGTTAGTCTTGCATGAGTTATCATCAGCACTGCCTTCCGAAGTGATATAACATAAGAAAATCACTACAGTTGCAATAAAAGACCACGTGATCCTCTGAGCTTTGTCGGCTGCGCGTTCAAAAATATCGATTTCAAGCTCAGAATAGTGGTTCTCTGCGATTTCCTCCAAGATGTAAGAAACAATGAGGTTTGTCAAAAGACGATAAAGAGAGATTGCGACTCCGATGCTCGTGAGAAAGGAAACCGTTGAGAGATACACTGATTCGGTTAGCTGATCAAGATCAGGGTTGAGAATGTGAGGAGCCATTTGAGCGCAGGACGCAACGATTCCAGTTAGCAACAGAGCGAGCCCAGAAACTAAAAATACTGCGCATTTTCTCCGGTTTTGGGACAATTCAGTCTCTAACGAGAAGGCTGCCGCCAGAAATGGAAAATCGAGGCTCAGTGTGAGAGACGTGAGCAGCGTCCAATAGATATTTGTTGTGGGAGTTGCTTCTATGAGCATCATTAACACAGGCCAGTTTACTGTGAGGATAAACAGACCAGCAATGGCAAGCAAAGCACATATATCGCTCATTATTTTAACACTGAGTTTTTATTTAAAATATTGATTTAGAGTAGAGAGTACAACTGGAAATACCTTATGAAATTACTTAATATTGTAATATTGGAAAAGAGGCGCGGAAATTAATTATGCCTGAATCTATTTTGCTGTTAATGCCGATTTCAGGGGGCAATTTAACAAATCATCTCGCCAGTGTC
>ENA-UOTZ01001357-UOTZ01001357.1-compost-metagenome-genome-assembly--contig:-NODE-1357-length-17065-cov-4.911585_pt1 | contig 17065 bp, 17 predicted proteins | sample MGYA00238144_ERZ746983 | MGnify/ENA primary metagenome ERZ746983 (study PRJEB28759, sample SAMN06268863) | compost metagenome | isolation source: single cell | place: USA: California, Emeryville, Joint...
CCCATATTCATGGAAATTCCCAAATCTCGAATCAAAAATTTCTCGTCAAAGAAAGGCAGCCTTATAGTAATAACTCAACAATGCACCATCAATGAACGTTTTATTGAATTTTGAGAAAGATCTCATCGTTATGAAAGAAGACGACAAATTTACCAGAGATTTTCAATTTACTTGCATTGCAAATTTGAAAAATTAAAAAAAATACTGATCTCTTCGAGTTAATCCCAGCGCATTAAAAATAATTAAGAAAAACAAAACCTGTCGGTAATCGACATCTCCTTATTCAATTTTACTTTTAAGGTAATGACATATCCCAAAAAAACCTATTCAATTCTTTTCACTTTCTTCACCCTACTTTGAATTATTCTGCTTTTCAGCTGAAGCTAACCAACCTTGCCTTAGAAAACAGACTCTTACAAATGAATATAACCGAAGAAGCGATCAAAAACAGCACTACTAAACGCAAAGAAGACGAGGAAGGCAAGGGAGAAGATGAGAAAATAGACCTTGAAGACGTCAGTCCTACCTCACTGGAAACTTGGGCACTAATTCCTTTTTAGAAAAACGCAAAGAAAGATAAAAATGCTGGAAAGCAAAAGAAAGTATTCGAGAAAGCGCAGGCCGAAACCATCCATGAAAACGTCAAGAAGATGGAGAAGAAGAAAAGTCCTAGCGACCTCAATTTCATTTTAAACTGCCTGAGAAACCACTTCGTCTTCTACAATCTCAGCGAAAGCGAACTGTAACGCTCTTTTTTCCGCAAAAGAAACTGACTATCAGCTGACAGGGAGAATATTGTGTCCAAAATGTTCTATTGCAAAGTCGGAGCGCACGAATATATTTTTAAACAAGGCGATAATGCAAGCTCCTATTTCATTCTGGGTAAAGCTCTCGATTTTTCGGTCATGCGAGCTGATTTCAACAATAGAGCGAGGTACTTTGGAAGTCATTGTTAACGAAAAACCGAAGAGAGAGCTGAGGACAGGAGATGGTTTTGGAGAATTAGCGTTGCTTTATAACGCTCCGAGGTCAGCGTCTGTCAGAACGTTGGAAAACTGCGAGCTGTGGGGTATTGATAGAAACACTTTCAGAAGAGCGGTGGAAGAAATGATTACTAAAGAGTACGAAGAAAATAGGAAATTTATAGAGGCTGTGAGATTCTTCAGTAAAAAGAGCGTATTGGTATTTGATTTTTTAAACTATTCCCTAGACGCTATGAGCTCCGAGCAAAAAGATTCCATTGCGAGTGTCCTTATCACGCTTAAATTCGCTAAAGGACAAAATATCGTGAACGAAGGAGATCCAGGTTCATCGTTTTATATCATAAAAGAAGGCTCGGTTGTTGTGTTGAAAGGAAACAAAGAAATCCGTAAGATGGTCAAAGGAGACTCTTTCGGAGAACAAGCGCTGTTTTACAACACTGTGCGAGGTGCCACGGTCAAAGCTCTCGATAATAATGTAAAATTCGGCTGATAGCATCTGCTTTATCGTATAATGAATCTCCTTTGTAGTGTAAGTGCTTGGCGCTGGGTCGAGACACACTTATCAAGGTTCTTGGCGATCAGGTCCAAGTTATCACGTTCAGAAATCAGCAGAAATGGGCTTTGGAAAAGAGTCCGATTCTTTCTAAGCTGACAAAGGCTCAGATTGAGAAGGTTGTGGATGTGATGAAGATTATGAACTACAAAGCTGGCGATGTTATTTATGCAAAAGGGTCTTTCTGCCATCAAAAGATCGTCACAATAATTGAAGGCGCGCTTAAGAAAGTAAAATTCGAAAATTGTTCTCCTGTGCTCAAAATTTTGGGAATCAGTCAAAGTTCGGTACGGTTGTCGCGACAAAGGGCGGTCCTTTCGGAGACGAGTACTTGATGGAGACCAATAAGACTAAAGCGTAAGTTACCTACTCCTTTGATTCGTTTCTTAAGGATGCGGGTTCTAGTTTCGACGATGATATTATAATGGAAAGTGACGGTGTGCTTGCAGAGATTAACTATGAGTCGTTCCAGGAGTGTATTGGAGGCCCAATGGAAGAGGTCCTGAAGAAGAATGAGAAAGCTCATGAGGTGATTTGATTTCGAGCTGGATTTGAGCTTAATGATAACTAAATTAGAAACGATTGATTAACCCTGTGTCAGAAATCAAGAAAATCTCTGTTAAACTCAAGCTCGAAGAGCTTATTTACTATGGAAAGTTGGGAGCGGGACAGTTTGGCTCAGTTTATCTCGTGCGAGAGAAAAACCATGAACAATTTTTCGCGCTCAAATGCGTGTCCAAACAGCTTATCGTTGAAGGGAATCTCGAAAAGCATGTTCAGGTAGTTTTCCCGTGATTGCTGAATTTCAACAAGTGTTATTTCTGGAAATAGCAAGAAAAAGCCGTGCTTGAGCTAATAAACTTCCCGTTTATCATGCAATACATTCGCACATATAGAGACAACAATTTTATCTATTTCCTCACCGAGTACATTAAAGGAATGGAGTTATTCGACGTGATACGAGAAATGGGACTGCTTAATACCTACGATGCCCAATTCTATTTAGGCTCAGCTATATTATGCATCGAATACTTGCATAACCAAGGAATTATCTACAGAGACCTGAGGCCAGAGAACTTGATGGTAGATTCGAATGTAAGCAATAACAAATGAATGAAGGTGGAATATCTAACCACTATTTCTATTGAAGGGATACGTAAAATTAATCGACTTGGGAACGGCCAAAATAATGAAGAAACAAGGTGCTGCGGCACCAAGGACATTCACGATCATTGGAACGCCTCATTATATGGCTCCAGAAATTATTATTGGTAAAGGATATGGACAAGCTGTTGATCTCTGGTCCCTTGGTAAAGAAATCGAAGTTGCAGTCAAAATATAAGTTCTATTATCAATAGGTATATGCCTCTACGAATTCATGTGTGGAGTTGTTCCGTTCGGAGAAGAAAGCGAAGACCCTTATGACATTTATGAGGAGATTTTCACTCAGCCGCTGAAATATCCGTCCTATCTGAAAGATAAAAAAGCGAAAAGGCTGATGGATCAGTTGATACATAAATACCCTGAGGTTAGGCTCGGAGGATCCTTTGCAGCGCTCAAAGCGAACCCATGGTTTGAAAACTTCGACTGGGTAAATAAAATTACTTGGAATATTCAAATCATATATTGTTTAATAGGACAAATTACTTGATAAAGAGCTTAAACCGCCCTATATCCCTCCAAAGGAAAAACTGATATCTGATGTTGATATCAAGAAGATGGAAGGCCTGGGTAAGAAGGTGATCGCAGAAATTGACGTAATGCTTTTGGAAGAATTATTCGAATTAATATGGAATTACTTGTTTTAGGAGGACCAGAAGAGTGTGAAAAGATATAATAAAGATCTTGCTGGAGATGCAACATGGGATAAAACTTTCTAATTTCTGTTTAAATTCGATTCGATTACTTTCCACGTTCTAGTTGATTTTAGCTGGTAGTTATCTTAACCTATATTGCTCAAGAGTTTTGCTTTCTCGTCCCAGTAAACCTTAGTTTTGCTCTATGGACCAATCGCGAATTGATTAATTTTTCATGAAGGATGACTAACTAACACATACCGAATAATGATTAATCTGCTTCCTTTCAGCCATAACGAATATGAAAATATACATTTCCTAAACAAGCTCAAAATATAACATGAAGAACCATAAAATTCCTAAAATTAAACTCACTCCTCTTATAACTAGTGACTATTATTGTGAAAGAAGAGAAATTTAATAATCATCTTTGCCTAAATATCTTCAAAATTATGCTGCGTTCTTTTTCATTTTCTTTGGCGCTTGGATTGGAGCGATTATCTCTCCAGGTTTTGTAATAATCTGTATATTTGTTATATTATCATCAGGTCATCGAGTTTCATAGTAAAAATTACCTTTGGCTTCGTGAGTTGAGCTTGTGTCCTCAAATTGTTCCAATCAGGACCAAGTGGCACGCGTTGAAGATAATCAAACTGTTTCGCGTTGGAGAATGGATGTGGCAGCGAAGGAACGAGATATTTGGTGACCTTTATTAGAGAGAGAAATTTATTATAAATCTCATCGGCAATAATTTAGTTACAAGTTTGTTTCTTTCTTCATGGATGATGACATGATCCAGATTTCCATCGGCTCTCTTTTTCTTCAGGGCTTCCTAGACAAATTTGTTACTTTCTCGTCTCACAAATTTTCTTACGATTTTCTGGATTTTCTTAATCGCTTCTAATTTAGGGTCTTTCTTTGGTTCCTTGACTCCGAGTCCTGCCCATGAGCCCCATCCTCTGAGAGCCTTTGCTTCTGGCTCTAGTTTCTCTTCCAAAAGAGCATCTTTCTCTTCCTTAAACTCTTCATTGCCCTAATACGACAAGTTTAGTGATTTCATTCAAAAAGCAATATGGATACCTTGTTGGCGGTGACTATATTGAAGTTGTGAAGGTTTTCGTAGAGTTCTTTGTTGTTTTCTTCATCAAATTCTTGGAGCTCTTGCTCTTTGAAATCCACATCAAGCTGCTTTTTGTATTTTTGCTTGACATTTTCTAAGTTCAATCCTTCAAGCACGTTTTTCTACATAACTATTATGAGAACTCAAAATAATTACAAAATTAACCACCTTCTCCTGCTGCTTGCCCTTTTGACCTTGAGCTGGAGCTTTCTTGGCCCCATTTGCCTCTTCAAGTATCTTATTTGGTTGAAGTCCATCAATCGGGTTAGGTTTTTCACCCTCTTCTTCGATAAACGTATCAAGAACTTTTTTAGGGTTATTCACAGGCTTTTTTGTTGAAGTCGAAGCAGTAGTTCCCTTATCTTCTTTGTCGTTTTCTGAAACGAATTTCTGTCGACCTGAGAATCCTTCTTCTTTCTTCTTCTTTTCCTCCTTGCGGACTTTCTTCTGTACCTTTGGCTCAGGATTCCAGTCATCTTCGATTTGCTCTTCTAAATCTTTTTCCTCGCCATCCTCCTCTTCATCTTCGACAGAAATATCACTAAATAATTGAAAAACGAGAACATTGGCTTTATATAGAAGGATGATAGTTTTACTCTAAATTATCAGCATCTTTTACTTTTCTGAGCAATTCGCTTGCTTGCTGTTGGGCGGTATCTTGGGATTTTTGAAGCAGCTTTTGGAGGAAAGATGGCTTCTTGTTTGCGCTTGCTCCTTCTTCGTTCTGCAAAAGTTCTTCCTCGAGTTCTTTGACAATAGCATCCTTGAACTATGGAGACAATTATATATATTAGTGACGAGAGTTCTCTTTGCCAATAAATTACCTCTTCATCAGGTAAATTGAGCAAATGTTTGTCTTCCTCTCGGAGTTGCCCTTCAATCCTCTTCCTGACTTCAGGGTTGAGCTTCTTTTTGATTTCCTGACGCAACTCAGCTAATTCGTTCATCGAGGCTCTGTTTAAAGCAATCATTAACGTTTTCAGTCATTCTGTATAGTTACTGGGCATCCTTTTTGTCGGTACCATAACGAAGGAGAAGCCTTGCGTATTTCGACTTGTTTCGATGTCTCAAGGATACTCTTTCCTATATTAAAAATGTATTTTAGCTCTGCCTCTATCAAATAAAACGTACCTCAGCTCTTTGTCTTTCAAGGTCTTCGAGTTGTTTCATTTTGAGCGAAGGATCCAACTGTTCCAAGGTTGCCATTAACTTCTCTTGGAGCTTTTTCTCTTTCTTATTTCTGATCTTGTGGTAGAGCTTGCTCTTGATTTTTGCGACACGTCTATTTTTCAGCTCTTGGTAGAACAAAAGACTCCTATTTTTCGCGAGTTCTTTCATTCTCTGCTTATATTCGGAGGTGTCCAATTTCTTCAACTGTTCCTTTTCGGCTTCAATGTAGTCTCTTTCATCTAACATTTGCAGGTCCTTGAGTTTCTCTTCCATTTTGGTCTCGAGAAGCGAAGGATTTTTTGCTTTTCCTTCTTTCGCGGTGCTGATTGTACGTCAGCGAGGGTTATTTAGAGCATAAGTTACATTCTAAAATTGTCTTTAGGCTTATTTTTGGTGAAATCAATGTGCTCAGCTCCTCGGTTTCTTCTTATCACGTCGTTCCATTTCTCTACGTCCTTTTTGATGATCTTACTATTTACTTTTCTTTCAAGATCCAACTGCTTATGTGCGGCGAGAGCTTCGTTTAATGCATCCTGGTTAGGTGTTAAGGGTATGGTTAGGAGGGAAAAAAGAAACCTTTTTGTTGAGTGATTTGGCTTGCGCCTTTAGGTTTGCGTCGTTGGTTCCTTCGACGTTTTTTTCGACGTTTGAGATGAGGTCATTAATGCTAATTTGGCCATTCGATGGTTTTTCTTCTGCATCGCCCTGATCGTCGTGCTCTTGTTCCTTGCGGTCGATTTTCAAATCGATCGCTTGCATCATCTTCTCGTACTTTTCATCTTTGGTTGCTTTCTTGTTTGACATTTTGGATTTCAGATTTTATTTTTGCTATTTTAGGTACTTCTGTCAAATTATAAGGAAACGAAGCATACTAATCTTCCAAAGAAGTTGTAACCTACATTAAAATGTGTGTTAAGCACCAACTGTGACTTTCCATATCATCTCTTAATTTGAGCGAGGAGGAACAACACCAACTACACTTGAAGCCCTCAGAATTACTCTCATATTATTATCTTCAGAACACAATGAGCCATTGTTCCAGCCCTTTAAGTCAAACTTCAATAAAGCAAACTAACTCGTCTCTTTCTTTCATTCATAACAATTGCTTCACTACGCTATTGAAAAGTCCTACTTTGTTAAAAATCTATCTTATTGAAATACTTAGTCTTTATAAGGCGCTCAAGGAATGCGTCTGATAAAATGAAAATTGCCGAAAAGAGTTCAATGCATTTTCTCGAATCAACAGAATGTGTGTAGCTAGCTTTACATTGATAAATGGGTTATTGATTTTTTACATCGATTTTGCCATTGACAGCGAAATCCTTATCACGTACTTACTGCAACTTCTCAGGAGTTCTTCTCTTTTTGATCTTAGGATCAAGGTCAATCGGATCCTTTCCTTCATTTCGAATCTTCTCATACTCCTTAAGATAATCCTCAATGACCTTGAATTTGAACTGAACAGGCTTAGAAGGATCATATGTTGGCGCGTCTCCTTCTTTCTTAGTTCCGAAAATCTTTTCTTTTTCAACCTCGGACGCAGTTGGAGCTCTACGGCCTCTTTGAATTCGATTATACAAATATTTCTTATCAACGAGCTCCTGGACAAGCTGTCTGAGTCCTTCTTTAGTAATCATCACATTTGTGAGTGTCACAAGCTGTTGGATATCCATTTGCTATTAAGAAAAGGAAGTCAGCGCTTATGTTTATTAGCTATGTATAAAATACATCAGGTCTGCAAATCTGTAATCTCTTGAGATTCTTATGAGCAATTTCGAAGTTAGGGTCGACGGAATATCCAGTGATCAGCAAGACTGTGCTATCCTCTCCTTTGTGAGTAGTTATAATTTCAGCAAGCTCTTTAGTTTTTGGGTTTTGAAGATGTTCAGAGTCGACGATTCTTAATTTTCCTTCATAAAGCTTAGCAGTGAGCATGACTTTGATAGCCTGGAGTTGGATCTTTCGAGGGAAATCATATCCCCAAATTCTTGGTTTTCTACCATGGGCCTTTGGACCTGGTGAAATTGATCATAAGAAATAGGCATATAAGAGAGAAGCAAACCTTTGTATCTTCCAGGACGTCTCTTCTGACCCATTCTTGCTTTACCTAATCCTTTTTGAGGATGGTGTTTTACACCTGAGCCAGAAACCTACAAGGAGTTAATGCGTCAAAAATGGAAGTTATTTACAGTGGCCTGTGTTTTCGATTGGTGAGTGGTGACTTTGTCTCTGTATCTTCTCCAGAGGAAGGTGTTATGGACGATATCTCTTCTCATGGGCACGTTGAAAATTGTTTGGTCGAGTTCAACGTTCTCGCCGGTGAATTCACCGGTCATGAAATTATAGACTGGAACTAACAGAGGTTTGTTCGCCACAAATGCTAGTTGAAAGGGAGATTAGTGTCCGGGGGAATGAATGAAGGAGTTATCATACGAGGTTGAGACCACCATTGGCGAATAAGGAGAGCGGTATCTTTTTTTTCAAGGATTGCTGGTGTGGCTTGGGTGTGGACGGTCAGCGAGTAAACAGCAGGCTGCAATTGAGTGAAATACATCATTGGCATGTATTTGGAGAGGATCATTGGGCTGGATGCTTTCCAGCATTGCTGCATAAATCTTTTCGCGATAAGCATCTCGCTTGTCTTTGAATTAGTTTGTCTAAATAGGATTATTTTTTAGACTTAAGGATATTGATAACCCTAATGAGATGAGTGATAAATGTGTATATTGCTTTTGATTTCAGGCCCTAAAACTGTGAACCAAAGGAGTAAACTTATTTTGAGAAGATGATAGACAATTTTAAGCATTTTACCATGAATAGTATGTAATAATTTCATTATTGGAAGAGTAAGCAAGCATGCAATATTTATTAGTTGGAACCTACTGGCTAAAGCAACCTCTTGAGGTTGAAACGCAGACCCAGTTTAATTAAATACTGCTTCTCTTTCCAAACTAAGCCGTTTCATTGTTAGCTTTGTTATTTCAAGCAAAAAGAAGGTTAACAAAATATTTGGGATATAACCAAACGTAATAAATTAAAGAAATCTTAATTTTCTGAAAGAGCGATATTTTCCTTTTCCAAAGATGATGCTCTCAAATCCTCTTCTCAAACCCTGTCTTATTGTTCTAACCTCGCAAAAAGATACCACTACTCCTGAGACTTCATACATGAAGTTGTCTCAGCTTATCAAGTTTCGCAGAACACTCAATTTATTTAACATCGAATCAAAGATTGCAACCGTAGGCGGCAACAAGGTCGTCTTCAGTCTTGAACGCGACGAAACTACCAGAGATTGGCTCAGAGACAATCAATTCGAAGTCAATAACCCAGTTAATCTGGAGAAAGTGGTGCCTTCAGATTTTTCAGGTTTTCAATAGATTTTTCGACTGAATACTTATTTTTTCATTTGTTACAGCGATATTCTTCCCCAATCTTTACAGCTTTCATTCAGAGTTCAAAGAGGCATTCAAAAGCCCTGTGAAGGATGTAATCAAAGGTTTCGTGGAGGGAAATAAGATTATAGCAGCGATTGGCTATGGCATCGTGCCTTTGATAAGAATCTCCGATGAATCTGAGAAATGGATTTTACAAGGGAAATCGTTGACGAGTGTACCAATTTTTGAAGATTTGCAGACGATGCCTCTTAAAGACGTGCCTTTTATTGTTGAGGAAAAAGTCAGAGACCTTGGTGCGAATTTTTCGAGTTCAAAGGATGGAAGCCCAAGTACATTTATAATCATAGATGGAAACCTCATCACCGGTCAAGGCGATAGTTCATTTGATTTGTTGGTGCGCACATTCTGCTTGTCCTTAGTAAAAGATGCTTTTTAAAATTGTAATGTTGGTTTGCTGGTCTGTTATTTCCGTGAATTATTAGATCCGATATTGCATAGAGAAATATTATCTACAGTTTTCTAAGTAAAATTATATAGCGGAAGTTTTAACAAGGGCCTGGTTCGGCCATCGAAAATTACAGCTTCACAAAAAAGTCTTAGAATTCATCTCATGAAAAGGTTCTCATACAATTGAATAATGAAGAGAAAGATGCAATTATGGCTAACAATTTGTTCAGTTATTTTATTTGTTTTTCTCTAGTACATTGAGTTTATATAGTGATAGTTATATTAGTCATCATGGAAACGACTTTCTTGTTTTTAAAAGGAGCTTTTTAGTGAAGCAAACGAGGTCGTTTATAAAGGGACTATAATTTTCTGACCATATCTGATAATTCTCTATACCATCCCTAACCTATAGAGGAATAAAGCCCTATAAAATGTGTCTAGTTTAAGCCTTTGACGCTGGATTTTCTTGTAATAAGCTGTTTCGATTTGCACCCCTCTGGATAGAAGCAAATTCCTGTACCAAATATCAAGATGAATGATGCCAAGGTGCCAAAAAACTTATATATTCGCGGAATCCAAAACCTAGTCATTTTTCTCAATGCGATTAGCAAAGAGGTCTTCGGACTTCCGGATTTCCAGGAGAATATATTATTGTAATAAAGCTTTCGCATATATTATACAATTCGAATATTATAAATAAACACAATTAGTATTCGTGAGCTTAATGAAAGATCAGTCCCGTCGCTCCTGGCTGTTTGCAAGTTTGATACTCTCAGCTGCGCTATTTCATGATAAGAAAAGGACTCTCACTTTCTAAACTACTGATATAGAGCATTTCTGGTTCTATTTTTTGTTGTAGCTAAACTGGAAGCTCTTCTCTATCATTTTCAGCCAAAATTCAGTTTTTTCGGTGTTTCATGATTATTCTACAATTTAGTCATTATCACTGATTAATTCATGGAACAGTAAATTGGCGAGTAACCTTTAATTTTGATTGTCCTGTTATTTAACACCGAACTTGTTCAGTATGTTAAAATATACGAAAAACTCAATTTTTAAGATTGAAATATTCAAGTGATAAACTTTGAATTTCTACTCTGAATGCCCTACAGCGACAAATTTTATCTGTACACTGCCACCACAACGACTTAGTATCCTATTCCAATCGATTCGTTTGCATAAGAACGCAAGTACAAAGACATTGTGAGGCAAGTCAGATATTAATGCGATAGCAAACACTCAAGAAAATGGAACATGGCGGTGTAACCAGCAGAATATGTCCGTTAAGACTTTCTATAGATGCTATCTTGAAGTTTGGGACAATCCTACTGGACTTGAGCTATGCTCTTTGGAAGCACAAAAATAACCAACTTAACTAGAATAGTCATTCCATATATTGTTAATTGATGAAGCAATAGCTTTATTGCAGGAATAAAAACAAAATACAAATATTGCAATTCGTTCCCCCGGCAGAGGCACTTCTCTAACATCCCTAACTATATCTGGCTTTAAAAAGTTACAGGAGAACTTCAACTCAGAAAATGTTTCCTCTTTTATCACTATCCATTACTTTCAGGTTATTCGAAGAAAGTTAAGAGCGTCTGTAGAGTTTTAGTAATGGCTAGTCAGTCTTAATGGCACCGGAGAAACTCAAGAGAGTATTTCGTGTAAAATAAATTTTCACAAATAAATACCTCTCGCAAATTATAAATTGTTCTGAATGAGGGAAAGGACTCATATATGCATATATAATTCAGGTTGTCAGTTTGGGTATGTTTTCAATAAATGCTCTTTTCGTGATTTAAGAGACACTGCCTCACTCTACTGATTTATAGCGTTTCTTGTTTAATTTCTATAGGAGATAAATTAGAAGCTCTTCTATTCCGAAGATTCGCTTTCGGGTTTTCTTTTCTATTTTCGTTATCAATCGTACTTATCACTGTTTTCTTACCTGATGGAACAGTTAGTTAGGGACATTGATTGAAAATGTCGTATTATTTCACACAGAATTATTTAAATATTATAATAATTAAAGAAAAAACTCAAAGTTGACAACGAGAAGATAGAATAAGCCATTAATTCATATCCTGGATACCCAACTGCGACAAATATTTTCCCATACACCACCAACACCACAACAACTCAGTGTCCATCTCAGACTAAAGCAAACCCTACCAAGGCCAACCCTTCCAAGACTAAACCTTCCGCTACATCAATATGGACAATCGAGCAACAATACGAAGGCATTATAGATTTGATGAAAACTGAAATCCTTAGAGCTCTCCGGGCTGCAATTGATTTATTTCCAGAAAGAGACAAGCGAATGAGCCTATGTGAGCACGTCAAAAATTATTGCGATAGCAAATATACAGGAAAATGGGGTGTTTCATTATTTGAAGGAACTAATCAAGGAGCGATATTCGTTACCTATTTCGATAAATGCTGGTTTACTTGTCATTACAATCCCGATGATCTTGAGTTTACTGTTTGGAAGTCAACATCATAGTTTGTTTTCCACTAATAATAGTTTCATAAGCTGTTTTCTATGAAGTAATGCTTTCGGAAAGAAATTAGTAGAAATTGCATTATATATAATAAATATAAGGTATATATCTAATGATATCGGAAGACAAAATGCAAATATTAGCATTTTGTCATCGAATGACCTGGATTTTTATCTCTATCTGACATTAATATCAATAAAAAAAAAACGCTATGACTGAGAAAGTGCTCATTCATTAAGGTAAGTTAAAGTGTATTGGCTGATTAAACATATTTTCACTTACAGCAGATGCGGCTTTTTTTCAAAAATTTTTTCGGAGTTATTTTGATTAGAATTGTTTGATATTTTGCTAGGTCTAATTTCTGATCTTCCATTTCTAACAAGGGTCGTTTTAGCAAAATTAAACGATGCAAACTTTGTATTTTATCAAGGAATTCGATAAGTATCTGAACATCTAATAATAATGATGATAGTGTATAACTTTTTAAATAAATGGCGGAATACATCCACAAATAATCCACGCATCATTTTTTTCTTTCCTCCTTTTGAATCGACTTAATCGAACTCTTAAGGCTTACATGCATCCTGGAAACCACTGTATTTTTTTTCAATCAGACTCATCCATCTCAATTCTGAATTTAGAATTTGTGTTATCTTCTTTCTATTTTTTTGTAAATATGTTCTCTTCGTTCAGCCTTGTCTCCAAAGTAGATAGCTAAAAGGAAACCAAGCTAACCTATTGAAACATTAATAATAAAAAACATGTTTTTGCCGATGTTTTACAAACAAATGAATTAAGAATTTCGTAGGACTTATATTAGATTTTGCAAATATAGTTATAACAAGTTATCTCAGGAAATATCCTAAAGAAAAAGCGAGTCAAACATGAATCAAGAACCCGTTGTCAACCAAGCCAAAAAGAAGAAAAATAAGAAAAAGAAGGGCTCACAAGGAAATGCTCCTACAGAAACTCAGCCTGAAATCACAACCGAAAAACCTCAACAACCCGAGCAAAAAGATATTCTAAAGCCAAATCTAAATCTTCCAAAACCTCAGGATAACTTCCTCGAGTACGACGACCAAGCCTCTCGCTCTTCTCGCAGCACCAGCACCGAAGCTGCTGAGATAAGGCCGCTCAATCGACAAGAAGAACTCTTACGAGAGACTTTCAACGAAAAAATGAAAGAAGTGCAGGAGAAATTCAATGCGAAGGCAAAACTTTATGTCGTAGAATATACTCAAGAGGTTCAAAAGGACTTTACCCATGGATTATACCGTCTCTCAGCACAGGAGCTTACCACACAGCCTACTGGCCGTCCACCGAAAAGTGCAAACGAAAAGAATTTCCAATACAGAGAGTCGCTACTTAACACCATGTTTGAACAAAACGAGAATATCCGGACGCTCTATAACATGGCGATAGCTGCTATGAGTATCTTGTTCGTTAATTTCTTCGTCTATGAGTACACACAACACGACACTTTGATTGATTGGGATAAGATCAAGCAATTGTTCAACGAGCCCGGTGTAGTTTTCAATATCTGGATTAGAATCTTCTTTTTGCATTTGGCGATCATCCCCTTCACCCGATGGGTGCATTACAGCCGTCCTTCGAAATTGATTTGGGTTTCGATATACATCGCGGCGCATTTTTATAACTTTTACTATGCTTTGGAGAGTGTGTACGCACATCATATCAATTTCGCTTCATCATTGATCGTGCTCATTGAAGCGACGAGAATGGGGATGAAATCTCATTCGTATCTGAGGAACAAACTGCTTTACGCCTCTGATATCTGGGAGAAATACCGATATTTCATCCCAGCAAACGCAAGGAAAGCCGGAGTTAAAGAGAGCGATTTGTATATCCCTGACATAAAATTCCATCCTCTTTCTAAGGAAGTGAAGAAGTACCTCTATTTCTTGTTTGCTCCTACCTTGCTGTACAGAGATAAGTACGTCCGAGCTCCTAAAGTGCACTACGGAAAGGTCATCTTCCATTATGTCAACTTTTTCCTCTGCATTTACTACGGTTACATGCTGTACAAGATTTTCGTGCTTCCTCTTTTCGAAAACACTGGCAAAGACACCGGAGATTTCTTGGATTTTGTCTTGTCGATACTGTCTAGCGTCATGCCGGGTATTACCTCCTTAGTGATGCTTTTCTTCGGGCTGCTACACAGTTTCTTCAATGCGTTCGCCGAGTTGATGAGATTCCCAGATAGACATTTCTATGAAGATTGGTGGAATGTTGTTGAGTTCGGTGCTTATTACCGAAAGTGGAATATTGTGGTTCATGAGTGGTTGTATTACTACGTGTATTGGGACGTGCCTCGCTTTACTGGAGAGAAGGTGGGCAGAGGTTTCAGTCAGATTCTAACGTTTTTAATCTCGGCGGTGGTTCATGAAGTGATTATCGCTGGAGCCATGGGATTCTTCTATCCAATCTTGTTTATTATCTTCACTGGACCGGGAATCCTGTTGATAAGAACCTCGCAACATATGAAGAGCGCTTTCCTAAATATTGTGTTCTGGATCTGTCTTTTCTTGGGAACTGGAGTATTGTTTGTACTCTATTCGAGAGAGTATTTCGCAAGGAAAGATGGGAATGTTGATCCTGAACGTTGGGGACCATTTTGGTATGCAGTTGCTCCTCGGGCTCTTTTGCTGGCTCTGGAGCAATCCTCGAAATAAAAGGGTATGCGGAAGAAAGAAGATGTAGGCTTCTGAAGTTTATAGATCAAAAATGCTCACAGTTGTTTGAAAGCTCTATCTCTTCATGAATATATAAATATAATAATCTAGGCTCTCAAGGAAACAACAAAACATAATTAGAGAATCTTGACTGTAGTGCATGTGGAACCTAAAGTAATTTGGTAGAAGAAGGAGAAAAAAACTGATCAATTTTATTCACCAAAATCATCTTAAGGATAACTATTGGCATGATTCTATTAATTATCAACAAGCATTTACAAATTTAATTTTTGAGGACGGAGCATTTTTCGGAGGTAGTCCGTTTCGTCGAGATTCTCACAAAATAATTTGAGAAGATATATATGTATGTATAACTCATTTTCTTTGTTGCGAAGTTTCAGCCAATAAATTTCTTCATAAATTGGCCACTTTTTCCTCCTTATTTACGGACTTGATCAGAGATTTTTCAGGAATTCTTCTCGATCTCTGTTAATGATGAATCGAACTAGATTAGATCTCAGAAAATTCATTAGTAATTTGAATGAATTGCATTTCCGTTCCTCATTTTCGTATACATGTCAACGACATATACAACTTGAAAGTACTTATAATGCAACAATTAATAGATCACAGGGAAGCTTAATGCTGATTCGCCAAATCTTGTTGTAGACTCTTTTTATTATAAGCCAATTTGAAATTGCTTGCACTATCATGCTCAAAAAGAAGATTTCTCATCAAAACCCGGAACGCTCTAACTGGATCTTTCTCATAAAGTTTCTGGATAATACTCTTATCCACGGAAAGGCGGTATTTCTGATATTCCACTGTATCCCAAGCCAAAACAGCAAACCGCTCTTTCGATTCTTCAAGGCATACAATCATAAATAATACTCCATCTAGCTCAAATATCGATTTGTACAGGATAGAAGCGGATAGATTTTTCATTTCTTGCATGTAAGCATTGTAACTAATTTTGAACTTTCGTGTGCGTATCCTCCTTTGGATCTTCATGAGAGTGAGTTCGTTAATAATGATAGCTTTTTCGTAGTCAGAATTGGTTTTTCTTGGTATCGGCAGCAAGAATTTATCGTCAAATATCTGGATAGATGAGGCTATTTCCCTCGCTATGCTCATAGGGTCTGTTAGATTTATCAACCTCTGCGCTTCCCCCACGGTAAGCTCCCAAGTGATCTTCGGTTTGCTAGTATTTGTGAGAGAAGAGGCCGCAATTTCAAGATAGACTTCGTATTCTTGGAAAATATCGATAGTTCCTCTGTTTTCTGCCTCGTAATTTGGAGCCATTCTTTCCATTGAACTGATAACAAACAAATACTTTTGATCCCCGCATACTTTTGCTCGCTTTATGAGCACCGTCCTTTTGCTGAGATGGTCATTGCCGCTCCAGCGAGAAGATGTCTGATCCTCTGCTTCGCTCTTCTGCAACGAGAATCGGTTTTCCAGCAATTTTACAGCTGCTGGGTTTAATTTTGAAGAGTTAACGAGAAGCTCTCCCTCTTTGCTGATTTGTATGGCATTGGAGAGTTCAGTCGCGATACCCACAAGATCTTGAGAAGAACGTGGGTCGAAATGTGGAGCTAGTGTCTTGATATCGCTGTAGTCTATATCCATCCTGACGATATTCTTTGGTTCGGAAGAGTCGTCGATATGTTTTGCTAGGCTCGCGAACAAGGGATTTGAGGCTTCTTTTTTCGGTTTGACACTCCCCTTGGCGTTATACTTAATGTTAAAAACCATAACGTTCTTATTGTCATTGCTGTGCGAGTATCTTTCCACAGTGAGATCTTCCAGTTCTTCAGTCTAAGGATAGAAACAAAAAAACTGTTAAACAGCCTTTAGTTGCCCGATTACCTTGTTGAGTGCGCTTGTGTCAGTGGGTTGGCGTTCTGAAGTAGGAGCAGCCTCTTCAGTGTGTTCAGTATGCTCGGTGGCCTCCTCGAGTTTCGCTATACAAATATCGTCAAATCGATACACGATCATAAAAGAAAGTATTACTGTATTTTTCAGGCAGTTGGACTCCCTGGAAGAATATTTCGTTCCCTCTTATAATCATGCTGTCGATAATATGTCGTTTAAGGTCTTTGCCGTGAGTATTGATAAGCTGGTGACGTGGAACGGAATAGCTTCCTCTCGCAATGGTTCTTGGTTTGCTTCCATCTGCATCAGCTTCGAACGCTTGAACTCTGTTGATGTCCGGAAATTTCGGATTCACACTCATATTAACAATCCAAGTTTTGACTGGGTCACGCAAGAGGAAATCTCCCTTCCTTATGAGACGATTCTCAAGGCCCTTTTGCTTCATTTTCGATTTCGCTTCTCTTCTTAGCCGCATTCTTTCTCGCTCAAGTCTCCCTTTAAAATGTTTCTGAATCATAATAGCTGCGTT
>ENA-UOTZ01001358-UOTZ01001358.1-compost-metagenome-genome-assembly--contig:-NODE-1358-length-17063-cov-8.614683_pt1 | contig 17063 bp, 16 predicted proteins | sample MGYA00238144_ERZ746983 | MGnify/ENA primary metagenome ERZ746983 (study PRJEB28759, sample SAMN06268863) | compost metagenome | isolation source: single cell | place: USA: California, Emeryville, Joint...
TGTGAAGGAACAGCCCTCTAATCGTCGCTAAAGGAAAAATATTTCCGATTTAATCTGAGTTCTTTTGTAAATTTAGTATAATTTTTGTTTTTTGCTATCCATGAATTTTTTGTTTTTTAGTAAAACTAGGAATTTTTTCCCAAGTAAGGCTATTATATGAATAACCCATGTAGAAAATCTGATACCACATTTCAAACAAGGCTTTGATGGATGGATGCTAACGGATTTATTAAGAAAACTCAGCAATTGCTCTTGATAGCAATTGTCTTTCATTACTTAGCTTTGAAATCTGCCATTTCTATCTTTCTTAAGATATAGCATTGAATTTTTATAATGCCACCACTTTCATTATACAATCAACATCAATTCACTTTCTTTTCTTTTCTCGATTGGTTTACTTTATTTTGCTTATAGCCCTGACAGGTGAAAGGTCCTTAAGTTCTTACAACATAGTTACTTTATAATTTCCTTAAAGCGCTATAAGTTAATAAAATAGAATAAGGCAATATAGCGAATCCAAAAGGCATGTCCGGGAGTTTATTGTCAATCCTTTTAGATGTCAACCAAATTAATTGGAACAAAATATCCGCTTCCACGGAGCACACGCAGTCGATGTACCCTGGCTCCCATCCCGCTCCCAAAGCTCGCTTCACCTTAGATGAAATCCTTGATGGAATCTGCGTCGCAATGAATATTCATTTTGCTATGGACCCTGCAAACGAAATTTTATTTTACATCTATGACTCTGAAGTGAAGTACACCTAATCCCGTTTGACCAGTCAACCTCAAATCACTTTTCGATACCTAGAGAATTAGTTTTTCCTATTGAAACAGAGGATACCGATGACTCGATTCTCGTGAAAAAAGGTGCTTATGACGTGATCAACGACCTCATTACGAAGAGAATCTACACCAAACTTCTAAGTCAGAATATCAGCACGATATCACCACAGTCTAAAATGGCTGGTGCTTTAAGCAAATGTCTATGCAGTAATTTTGTGAATGATGCAATAAAGCTTACATTGAGAACAAAGACATGAACAAGACAATGCCGTCTCGATCGTTGAAGAATGTAAATTGGTTCAGTTTTCCTTTGAATCTTATCGGAATCACAAATCTATAGGGACAAATATTATTGATCTCGACATCGGAGGACTATCCGCTCGAGTATATCGCTTTTATGAATGCTGTTTTGGCCGCTGATAAGCTCGTAAGCATTTATTGTTGGAGTTAATTGTAACGTTATGGTTAGAAATTCAGCATCGATTCCATGATCATTAACCATGCAACATCGGTAACTTTAATCCCTATGCAATGATGGTCTGAGAGAGTAATATTGCCTAAAGAACTTCCTAAAACAAGCGAGTTCAATAACGAATGGATGCTATTCAGAACCGTCAGCCGATAATAAGGCGGGTTTGTTGCAATATTTCCTGGTATATTAGAATTAATCTAACATAATGATGAATAAACTTATGGCTGATAGCAACTGCATTTGACTGACAAAGAATCCAGATACACTTTCTTATTACCTAAAATTGTTGACCTTAAATTGCAAGCAACCTGCCACTGCTGCTCATCGGTCCTTGATAAAGGATTCATTTGCTCAATTTGCCTCAGATGTAACAGATCATTCCTAATTTCTGATTCCTTAATGCCAAATCATTTAGTGTTTTGTGAGAAAACAAAGGAAAAGATGCTCGATGGGCGCTGTATGTACTGCAAGTAAAAATAATAATTCAACACAATAAATTAATTCATATTCTCTCAATTTCCTAGGTCGCGGTTTGACGTACTTTAGGGTAATTTTATACAAGATATTGTGTGAAACTTCAGTTGTTTTTCTGTAAAGATTGCACAGTGCACAGTGCTCTCCGTTAGCGTATTTCTGAATTACTAAATTCCCGCAACACACTTTTTGAGTATTAAGGGTAAAATTTTGTTAGATAATAATCACATGTAACATTTAGTTTTCAGCGAAGATGACGCAAAAATTAATAATATGACAATTACAAACAGTTTGACGAAAAACCTTCGTTTTCTGTAGAACTTAACTGAAAATTTACTCAAACCATTGTATCAGCTCTGTAAAAATACAAATCCTAAAAAAATTTTCTATTCTACATCCTTCTAGATTTTAGAGATACTCTTCCCTAAAGAACAGTGACACCATCAATCTTGAGAGACGTTGCTAGTTTAGTTATACTTCTCGTCCTCTTCTTTGACTCCCATGTAGTTCATTTTCGAGAAATCAGATCCAGAATCTATCAAATTTCATTAAGAAACTAATATAATTTTTCATTGTTTTACCTGCTTTCCATGACATATTTTGATACGTGTTTCTAAGCATTTCTTGAGAGTTACTTAATCTCATGTCAGGAAATCCTGGTGGAAGCTTCCCTAATGACATCAAATTGTTTTTCATGAGATTACGAGCAAGCATCTCTTGGCTTTGTTGTGATCCTTGTTGCGTCCCTGCGCTTTTAAACGATTGAGATCCGCCCAAATTTCCAGCGAGAGTTCCAAAGTCCAATGGATTCTGGTTGGATGAACTTTGGGAGCCTCCGTTTTGAGGCATCATTTTCTGCATTAAGAATCTCTGGATATCATTTTGTGAGGATAGGTTGAATCGCATCATTGGATCAGCTGAGCGAGAATCTGGATGCAGTGGAGAATTCATCGAATTTAGGTTGTTGTTCATGCTTCTTGTCGGTGTTGCTGAAGATCTTTCGTTGGTAGAGAGAACCTTATTCAATGGGTTTTGACCTAATACTCCTTGAGCTAGTGCTCCAATTTGGCCTAAATCAATGCTTGAAGGGAGATTTTGACCTTGAAGCAGAGTTCCCAGAGATTGAAACTGCTGGGTCAACATTGCTAAAGGCGATTGCTGTTGCTGTTGCTGCTGAGGTTGGTTCATTCCAATCATAGCGTTTATCATCAGAAGCTTGTTCATCAATTCGAGCTGGGCTGCAATGCCATGGCCTTTATTTCCTTCAGGAGCACCAATATCAGAGTTTGGTTTTAATATCTCCATCTTTTGTGCTTGCTGCTTGTGCATCTCAGAGTTATCTTCGGTTTTTAATCCCTCCATATGTTCCAATTTAACTTTCTTCGGCGCTGAGTCTTCATATTTGGTTATTTTTGGTCTTTCTAGCCCTCCCTTCGCAACCGCTGGCGAGGCCTCGATTTTGCCGTTTGCTACGTTGGTTTGCTTGGCTACAGGGATTTTGACAACGCGTTGTGGAGTTTCCTTGGCTGGTTTTTTGTTCACCATAGAAGATGCGTCGCTCTGGTCTTGGTCCTCGTAATCTTCATAGCTTTCCTCTTCAGTTTTCACGTTTCGGTTTTCCTTTGCGAGGTTTGTCATCACTTTGAACTTTGAAGAGGCCAAATAAGCATAAACCTTCTTATATCGAGCTTTGATCTCATTCTAGGAAGAGATTAGGATTACAACTCTAGCAAAACATTTACAATATCGCTGATCTCTTTGAAGTTCGATGGAATGATCTTGTTGTCGTACAAGATTCTCAGAGAGCTGTTTTGAATACTTTCGAGGTGCTCCATAATCTAAAGAAATGTCATTTAAAAAAATTTCAAACATGATCAGCGAACCTTCTTGCTTTTGACGTTTTGTGATGGGCAAACGTTCTTTAAAATCATGATAAGCGGTACTTTCTCGATTTTCGCAGATTTTTGTGAGTTTGAATTGAATTGGCTCTCATATAATAAATTCTGAATATTCTCCACCAGCTTGTCCTCCTAAAGCAATTTAATCAATTTAATCAGCAAACAAATTTTCAATTGATAGCCAACCTGGTCCGGTTTCAAGACGTTTGTGTTGTAATACAGGCTGATGCAGTTTGAGAATTTAAGGGTGAGGAAAAGCGGATGCTTGACCTGTTCAAGTTTGTTTAAATCAGAGCAAAAAGCAAAGATTTAATTACCTTGTGTCTCACATTAGGAGCCGTAAAGTAGTTTATAAGTCCCTCGATGCTATTTGTAATCTCTTCTTCATGACAGTCCTTGCGTCTGTTCTCTCTTTTCACAAAGACTTTATCGAGGTTTTCGGGGAGGAAAGGATCGATCAAGGACGACACGCGTTTAGCCTTGGGACTTAATTAGCTCTTTCATCATTAGACGCAATTTACCTTGATTTTCTCAGTGTCACGAGCGGACTTTCTCGAGTCAACGAACACAGGAGGAGAAATGAACGAGTTAAGGATCCGAGGAGCATCGTCGTTTTCAAACTCGACTTGAACGCAGATAACTAGGTGGAATTTCACGCTCTAATTATCCAAATTTAGAGTCATTTTTCAGAAAAATTCTCATTACATCATTATTGTAGGAAGTCGATGAGAATTTCAGCGCAGAAAAGTATGCTTCGTTTTCAGTGATGGGCTTTTTGTTCTCTCCTTTAATCCCGATGTCAAGCAAATGAAATCTTTCGAGATTCTCAATCATTGCTTTAACTGCGAACACTTGGACCTAAACGCATTCAAGCTTTAGCAAAGGAACTTTTCTTTGGGAGTACGTTCAAGTTCTTTGGAGGAGCTAATTTTTCGTTTGTTTCAGGGTCATAAATCTAGAGGTTTAGGGCATTGTTGAGCAAAAATGCGGTTTTAAGGCGAAATTACATCAACCCGAACTTTAAAGTTCGGGATATTCCAGCTTTTGTGCCAGTTCCAGCCGAGCTCATCGTTGTAAATGAAATTTTTTTCGCACTCAATCTTGATCTCGACTTTTGGCTCCATTCCCTATTTATCCGTAAGATTATTCTTTCTTCTGCGATTTCCTCATATGAGTTACATTTCCCTTGGGGTTAGTCAACGTAATTGAGGGTCCTAGGCTGTAGAAGATCTCCAGACCATCTTCAGTAGTCTGTTTGAAATCGTAGTTACAAGGGATCCATTCCCAGGTTGAAGAGTCAGCTAAAATGAAAACAGGTAAGGTCAGACGTCTTCGAAAGAGCAAAAAGCCAAGGAAAAAGCAGTTCTAAAAACTTAAGATAGGGTTTTTGGGTTACCTGTACTTGTTTCCATTTGCGATGTTGATTATTTTTTATCAATTTGATCAGAATAACGAGTTTTGATTAAACAAGAGACTGAAGAAATTTTTTTAATAAGCTTGTTACTGTCCAATTAATTTTGTATAAAAATTTTGCTGCTGAAGAATTTTACGAAGCACTCCCGAATCAAATCTGTAATGATTACCAGGCTCCCGAAATTCACATTGCTAGAAGCAGCTCTCTTCAATTTTCTCAAATCACTTGAATAACTAGTCCTACGAGAAAGGCTTAAGATTACCACCTCGATTTTTTGATAATTACCACATAAGTACTGAATGTGCCGTAACGGTTACATAAGAACAAGAACGTTTGAATTTTTTAGAATTCTTACTGTCGGCCGGTGCCTCTTATCAATTACCTTTTACATCCGGCAACCGTTAGTCAGTAAGGAAATGTAACTCTAAAAACCTTGGAAGAACCCACGCAATATACTGGTTGTCGGAATGAGAAATTAAAGGCGCTAAGAAAAGAAATTAAACTCCAGGCAAATACCCCTGATGCTTGAGTACAATGCAATGAGTATATGCGGATTAATAATTTCGGTCAAGCGCTTGCATTTTAATTGAAGTGATTCCTAGCCGGGGCACTGGCGCAATTGCAAATCGGAACGATTTAGAAGGTTTTCAATTAACAGATCAGGAATACTGAAATTAGATTATTGTAAATATATCGGCAGGCAGGAGCTTTTTCGAGCTCAAAAGGCAATAATGAGCAGCACTATTGAGTAGATATGGTGAGTAATGATTCTTGTAGCAGAGACTAGGTGTGTGCTAGGGAGCAAATGAGAGTACATAAGAATAATTTCAGATTTTCGAGAAATAAAATAAATTATGTTGAATCATGTGGATTTCCTCTCAGAGCAAGAGTTTTCTTTCAGAAATCGCTTACTAAATGTACTTAGACTACCAATCTTCTTTGAAATCATTAGGCAATGTGGTCTCAGAAAACTACCATGCTATTTAGCGGGTCAACTCAGAAAAAGATAGCTACTGGTCCCTGAACGGATAGGAATCCGTGAGAATGGAGGTAGATAGATAGAATAGAAGGGCCTATAGTTAGTTAGTTCGCAGAAGCATGTAATTAAATAAATAGGTACTTTCCTCTGCATTAAATGTAAAAATTTTATGAAGCTCTAATTGGATTAATTACAAGGTTTTTAGCCTCAAGAGTTCGCATATTTCTCAAAGATGAAAATGCCAAAGTAACAAGTCAGAGATTCTTAAGATTCTTAAGTTTATATCTTTCATGAGTGGGGTTTTGAATTGAAGGTGAGGGTAGTTCGGTGGTCGCCTGTTTTTTTACACTTGGTGCCCTTTGCCAGCAGAGGATCTCGAGTAAGGAAAAAGATGATGATGCGGATGAACGAAAAATTGTTAGAACTTCATAAATGTGTGGAAATTCCTCACAATATGTTGGCTCTTTGTAATTGGAGGAGACTCATAGAAAAGCGATGGATCAGAAGAAAATTTCCATGAAGTTAATTTTAAGAAGCTCTAAAGACTTCTTTCTATTTTTGGAGAATAATTTCCTTTGTCGTCCTCGAGAAGAGAGGCATGGTTTTCTCTGAATTGTTCCTCCAATCAATAGCTAAGAAATTTTTCTCGTGTTTTAAGTCGGTCAGTAAGACAGATGAGAACATTAGCATTGTTCTGAAACACCGAAAAAATTTTAGTCATTTAAATTGAATAAATTGAACGTGGACTACAAAACTACAATTGGATTTTAGAGGTTCAGAAAGTGGTTTGTTGACGTTGAATCGTGGTCCATTTCAATCTTGCTGAGAAAACTGAATCGAAATAAAGAGTCTTTTTTATATCCTAAACGATTTAAAGAAATATTTGTAATTTTAAGAGTAGCTATTGATTTTGTTTTTGCAAAAAAAGTCTCTGACTGAAGCTGAATCTTGGACTTAAAGCATCTAAGCTCCTTGTTAGAATATTGATTAGACCTGTTCTTTCCATTTTATCACTTTCCTCTCAAAATCATTGTTTGGCCAGCCACCTTTTTAAATAGAAATTCCCAACCAATTCAAGGAACTGATTTACGATATTCTGTTGCCCTTCACATTAGCTTTCTTCTCATTTATCCATGCATAGATCTGATTCATGAACAGAATTTGCAGAACAAGGTAGTGATAATCAATGACTTAACAAGCAATTTTCTCATTACTCTATCCGTTTAATCTCTTCAATGCTCAGCAATTCCACGATTATACAGAGATAAATAAGCTCTTTGAATTCATTAATCTGCACATATGAAAACTCTATTTGAACTTTCAAAATTCATTGCTCCTTCAAAATCACAAATTATAATTCATCTGCGCCTCCTTCAAACGCCTTTTCTCCTTTCGGAATGTTCTCTTCGCTCCAAATCGCCTTACTGTACATCCTGTTTTTACTTGCCTTCGCCTTGCTGACTCGAATCGTCTTGCCTGGAAAAAAAGGTAAGCAAATTTGCACTCAAAATTCATATTTTACCAAACACCTCTGCGTCATCCATATTATCAATTGCTTGTTCCGCATCATCTTGCTCTTCGTATTCTACAAAAGCAAATCCTCTCGTCTTACCTAAGGAAATTTAACACAATTAGCCAACGTATTGCTTTACGAGTTGCTAGATCGGTTGGGATTTCAATGTTTTTTATCTCGCCTAGGAAAGAGTGCTTTTTAGTTCTTCTATTCAAATTTCTCGAGTATACCAAATGGCATAAAAAGAGCTCTGATAGCCTCTTCATCGAAGTTATCGTCAATGTTACCTGAGAGGACGATCGTTGAGAGAACATCAAGTAAGGGAGAGGTTACCAACATAGATAGTTCGGTCTAAAGTGTCTTGATTTGCCATGATTTTCTCTTGAGAATTGGAACAAAGATTTAAACTTTTTTATTGTAGGCTTTTTCGAGCGTAATTAGTTAAAAGCACTTCGAATACGCACTATCATATTTCGATGAGAAATTATTATTCAGCACGCTCTGATCGATCCCAAGACGCTCGAGTGAGTACTCTGTTGAACAATTGGGACGACTCGTATCAAACCTCCCTTAATAGCACTGCAATTCCAAAAGGGACTTTCCCAAATCTTTTCTTAACTTGAATATTCATGTATACACGCTTACAGCATCGGACGGAAAATATATAAGGTTCACTAAATACATTTTGCTGGTGATTAACTAACCTAATGAGAGGTTCTAAAAAGTCAGAATTTCTCCATTATCTTCTTAGTGCAGGTCATAGCAATTCAAGAACGAGCCCAGTAAATCAAAACAATGACAGAACACATCACGGTCAAGAGTAATAATGTTGTAACCCTACACAAAATTTTCGAGAATGAGAAAAAATATGCGATAAAAATAAAATTTACAATTTTTTTGAACCTTTCTCCTCGTATTTCAACGTTTCAACCAACTCTCTATTTGCTGCTTTAGTGTTGTCCCTTGCACTTTGTATATTTCCCACTAGCAATTCTAGTTCAGACCGCAAATTTTTAGGTTCCATGTCGAAATAAATATTGTATTCTTACCAACTTGCTCTCCTTGTTTCTGGACCTCCATCGCAACATTCGCACAAATATCTTTGACTTGATATGCAACTCTTTTTTCCCACCAACCGCATTAGTTTCGTATTGAAAATAATATATCATACTTGTTTATTTGATCAATCGCCTCCTGCCTCTCATTGATTAATGCTTCATTAAAATTGATGACTTTTATATCTGAAGGGCTTTAAGGTGACAATATCAGTAAAATTTCCCAAATAATATTATGAGTGTTACTCAAAAAACGATTTTTCAGCTGGTTGCTTAGTCTCGTGCATTGGCTGTGGCTGGTGCTTAACAACCTCGCGCTCCAGCGCAATCGTTTGTGTTTCTTTCAGTGTAATTAAATTCGTCACTTTAGTAAATTTCTCGGTTGCTTCATTTAAGCTTGCCACAACCCTTTTGAATATTTTCTGTCTTTTTTCCTTGCATTAACGAAATCATTACGACATGCTTTCTCATAAAAAGTCTATACAATATCGCTTGCTTTCGAAAGAGAAAGTTGCTCGATATCTTGAACTAATTCTTTTGTATATTTCAACTCTTTTCCAACTCCTTCAACTCTTGATCTCCTACATTTGATTATAGGATTCGGAGCAGAAGCGCTTATTACATTTTATCGCGGAAAGCTTTTGTGTCTTTGCTTGTTCCAATTTTTTGTGACTATGAAGATAAGACAGAACGCATTGGTGTCGTTAATACTGAAGTTTCTAGTTCTTCAATGTAAGAGTTAACCAAATCGAGCTTTCTCGTTACGTCTTCAGTGAGTGACTCGAGTTTTGGTGTCGATAATAGTCCTTGCTGGATATATCAGGCCATAATATGGCGATTGTTCGTGAAAAAATAGTAGGTAGAGTGGGTTTACCTGAAGTTCAACTGCATTTGCGTGCTTGCCCTAAATCGAAATGAGTTTCATTGAAGCTGAAGAATAGTTACGTTGCTGCTGCTTAGATAAGACATTGGTCTTAGCGTATTTTTCGATATATTTTAGTTTATGCTATTTTTCTAATTTTTATACTCATAACTCGAAAATATTAATTCATGAGTACCTGTGCAATTCCGACGAGCAGGTATCATAGAATTCCGTGAAAATACTCGGAAGGATCGTGCTAGTCATGTCATTAGATTCAAAATCAACGCACTTGAAGAGATCACGAAATGGGATTAGTCAAGCATTTCGAAATCAGTTTATTTCATCATGGTTGCCGAAGTGATCATTATTTCTTTACTCCTAGGCAATCCGATGAATTTCGGGTCAGCACAACCAAGACCAGCAACCTCGGAAACAAAATGACAAAAATGATGTTTTATTAATTTGAAAAATCATCTATGATGTATCTTTACGTTCAAAAATATTGAAGAGGTATGAAACAGAATGCTTGATTCTTCCCTGAGTAAGGACAAGTCTTGTGTACTAGTAACTCTGTTGATGTTCCTTAGAGGTATTATTTATTTTCAAAAAAATACTGATCTTTTCTAAGAAAAATAGTAACGACTTATCACAAATTCAAAATTAGGTGACGATTAGTAGAGCTGCTGTTCTTAAGCCATGGTTCAATCAAAATCAATTCAAATAGCTGTTTATATCTAGATATATGGTTATCGTATTCTAAAATCAATTTTTTTTTTCAACTAGCCTGACAATTAACACAATCAAAATATGAAGACTGCTCATTTCATACAATAATCGTTTTGATACAAACAACTTGAAAGTTAATTTCTAGCCTCACTATGATTCGAAAACAAATAAGTACTCTACTCCTTAAGGAGCTATTAATATACACTGATAAAAACGCACTAAATCGCAGTTTTCAAACTTATCTCTTAAATTAAACTCCACCTGTAAAAATAAGCGCGAAGGATGATTAGGTTTGACAACAACCTCGAAGAACTCAACAACGTTGACGTCGAGCAACTGAAAGCAGGAACTCCCACTCCTCAAACGTATTCTGCTGACTCCAGAGACATCGATCGTGATCAAGAGATTGAATTGCCCAGAGTTAGAGTTCCTCAACTGATTGTCGAAAATCCTGAAGCAATTGCCCAATTTACGAACCTAATCAATGACAGTAAACCGCTCTACCTTTTTCCCCTTGAAAATCTCACTGCCTTTCTCCCTAGTAAACAAATTTATGGGGCTTCTACGTATCATCAAAAGAGAAAACAAACTTCTCAGTAGGATAAAAAATATACTGACGCTCACAGAGTTTCAGCAAGAACTGCTCCAAAATGTTTTCAATACGACTTCGAATCCGACGCAAAAATCTAAAGCAGTTCGAGTCACCACCAAAACAGCGCATTTAGTCCGAGTCTACGAATATATCTACAACCACAGGACGTTTTTGTTGGGTTATGTGATTTTGTTTATGGGTTCGATCGTGGATCGGTTCAAGGTGCTTCGTGACCTTGACTACCGCAGACTGCTTTATACCAGCCGACAAATAAATAAATGCAAGAGGATTCTGTTGAGCAGCATCAAGGAAGGCTGTCCAGTGACTTGCAAGAATTTTGTAATGATGAAAACCCAGGAGCCGCCGATGAATGAGATGGGCTATCATAACCAGATGAATTTCCAGCAAATGCCTGGAGGGAATTTCCCTGGAGGAATGCAAGCTGGTTTTCAGGATCTGTATGACAGAGATGATGAGGACGAAGAAGATGAAGGACATAACTTTGCATATGAGACTCAAAAGAAGATTAAGTATCAATAAATTTAATGGAGAATTCCATTTTATGCAAATTTTGCTTTTAGTTTGGCTGTTTTCAATCATATGAGGCAGAATATATGCATATCCAGTGTCATTTAATCATTCTGCACTTGATAGCGTTAGGACTCCATAAATATAGCAGGCGACGCTGCTCAGCCTAAATTTTATTATTATTGTTGTTAGGTTCTTTCTTATTTTGTTTTTCAGACTCAGTGATAGTCTATAGGGTAGCTTTGATTCAGCTCATTTTTCTTTGAAAAAAGTAAGAATGGAGCCATTTCTTAGTATCATCCAAGTAAATAGAGCCTGTAGGAAGTAGCAACCTTATCTATCAGGAGCAACCGATCGTTTTAGACAATATAATTCTTAAATTGATCAAATTAGAGACCACCACCAGCGAAAACTTTATGAGACTGCAAATCGACGAGCCGTAAATTCCTAAATTCATAGCTTAATTCATCAGTTGAGACAATGGTTAATTTTCAAAGCATATAAAACTAAACTGAGATTTAAACCCAGCTTCCAATACAAAAAAATGATATATGCACCTCTATGACTGAGGAAGAATAGTTAAACATCTATTATACATTTGTAGGTGCAAAAGTTCTTCCCTAACCATATTACAAATAATGTCTAGAATGAGTTCAAAATGCACTACACCGTATGGCTCCAAGCGTCATTGCCTGCCAGATAAGTAAAGCTATATTTGCGGAGTCGCGGTCTTCAATTTGCTGTCGCTTGGTTTTAAATAATGCAAAATTACTATGATTGGACCTTCCTCTTCTATTAAGAAGTCCTTAGAATATATTGCAAGCCATGCAACCCTCGATGGAAGTGACATCCTTATTATACTCTTTGTAGCTCTCGACTTCTTTAACCTCGGAGATTAAAGCCTTAAAACTGATATGATGCTTCTTACTGCCCCAATGAATGTTAACCCCTTGGGAATCCCTTCGAAGTTCCGCTTCTGGGACCTCGCTGTTCTTTTTTGACTTCAGAATCGAAGTGATTGTTCTTGTGGGTTTGGTTTGAATCGGAATTGAATCCTCGCGAATGATTGTATGAAGAGAATTGGCGTAATGAGAGAGACTCCGCTCGTAGCTGTTGGGAGGTAAGTCATTCTGCTTGGGAGAGTTGTCTTCGATGACTGGAGATTCGTTTGTTTTTTCCATGATAGATCAGCTCGCAGACCCAGAAGTAAAAATATTTTTCCTGAGTTAGGTCTGTAGTTATTATTGTATTGCAATTAAACTCATAAGGTGGACTTGCGAGTATTCATTAAATTGAAGATTAAATGGTTCTCTTGAGAAAATATAAGATGAAAATAATGAATAATGAAGCAAGCAGGTTCTTCCTTATAGGAAAAAAAAAAATTGTCTAAGATTCATTTCTTGACCCAATTAATTGCCGAAGTGGTATTTCCTTTTAAAAAAAAAAAATGTGCAGAATTGAATTCGAGAAAGGACATCTGGGTTGAGCTTGGATAGATCTGTGGGAAAAGTGTAAAATTAGGAGGTGATAGAAATAACTTGATAATTTTTTGAACTTTTTGTAGGTTCGGTTGATAAGCGGGGTATGAAATTGGTTCAACTAATATTTCAAAGGTAAATTCTTATGACAACAGTTGAAATTAAGTGATTAGTCAGGAATACAACATTTTTCTCATCTTCACATCGTAGTTTCGATTGCTGGAAAAACATTGGATGAATGGCGTTTTGAAAGTTGATTGCATTTTTTAACCAAGTGCGGATTGGAAATTCAAAAAGAATCGCCCATACCTCGGGTATTTATTGAAGCAGTAAAGCTCGAGGTTAGGAGACACTTCACATTCCATTAATATTATGTCTATTCAAGTAAGTGCGAAAATTACGAAAGAAATTTTGATTGATATAATAACAATCCCATCAGTTTTTTCCAACGATTCGTAGTTGCGAACAGTAATATTCAAAATCGTATGTGGAAATATGTTTAGGTCTCCGAAACTTACTCTTATGAAACGTGACTTTCCAAACTGATTTTTAAAGCCACTAGAACCACTGATTAAATATTTTTTCATCTTTCCTTCGCTTCCATTTTCTAGTTTTCAAAATGCTTTCAAATTGTGAAGATATGGTGTCCCTCATAAGATCCTGAATGGTTTGATTCACATTAGTTTTAGTAGAAATTTGATGAGCCCTTCCAACCGAATACTTTCTCAAAGAAAACATATTTTAGTGAATTCTATAGAAACGCCTTTGATATCGTAAAATTCGATAACAATGCCAGTATACTGTTAGAAACAATTTTCTTCAAAGTATCGGTCTGTTTAAGTTCTATTTCGTTCCTGCGACTCTATTTAAAATCCTCCAATGGTTCAAGCACATCTTAGGCACAAATAGAAAGTAGGAATTGCGATAGTAGCTTTATCCCAAATCTTCCTTAGTGAATTAAATTACGAGATTGAGTCACCTTATATATTCTCAAAAAATATTTATACAAAAAATATGATACCTTTAGAGAGACAGATTTCGTATATTACGATACCTGAAGCTCAGAGGATCTTTGATGGTTTAAGAAGCAAGTCTGACGATACAAGAGAATTTGCCAGTTCAGAACTAACTCGTGTCTATTCAAAGTACTCTGAACAAACAGAACAGATTAACCAGGTAAACATTTTCATCATGGATTCACACTCTAACTAAAGCGAATTGCCAAAAGCTCTTCTCAAAACTGCAAAAGTTGATCAATAGCAATGATACTTTCGAGAAACTAGGTTCCTAAATCCTTACAATTGCAATAATGAAGCTTTTTTCTGACATAGGTGGAATGCAGGCAGTTGAATACCTTGCGCCAGTTATACAAGAGACACAACAAATACAATTCGTGAATAAATTTCTCTCTGTGATCTTCCAGCAGTTCAGCTTTAACACAGAAAACAAAGTAATTCAAAAAACAGCAGATGTTTTCGCAAAGCTCGTGAAAATGGGAGGTTAGCTCTTTTCTCTCCTCCAAACAGTGATTATAAACCTCTTCCCATTATCTAGGAACGCAAATTGCCCAAGTTATCGTCTCAGATGTCGAGGAAGCACTCAAATGGATCAGAAGCGACAATCAGAAAGAAGTCAAAAAATATGCCTCTTTGCTCGTGCTCAAAGTCCTGTTGGAAGAAGCACCTTACCTTTCTTTCAACAAGATTTTCCTCGATAAAAGCTGCTTCCAGTCCGTCTGGCAGCTTGTGCGGTAACAAAAATTCCTAAATAATGTGCATCTGACCCCATATATCCTTTAATATAGAGACAAGAAGCCCGCCATGAGAGACGCCGCTTTAAAATTCCTTAATATCTGTATCAATCAGATCTCCCAAAGAGAAGGTGAATAATAACAAGTTGATAATTTCGTAATCTTATTCGAATGATGATTAGATTCCTTGCAAAAGGAGTGGATCGCAGATATCTTCCAAGAGATCAAGAAGTCAAAGCAGTCGACCGACCCTGATGTCGTTCATGGAAATATTACGGTTTTGAAGAGTCTTTTGACTTACTGCCGAAAAGATTTATTCGCGGACTCTCTTGTAGAAATAACAGAATATATCCTGATGCATCGAGGTGATGGTCAAAACATCAAGATGGCAGTTATTGAGACTATCCCCGTGCTCGTGAAGTTTAACCCAGCAACTTTCGTTAATAACAATTACTTGAAAACTTCCCTATCGTTTTTACTCGAAACCGGCAAGAAAGAGACCCAAAAGAAAGGACTCTGCTATTCAACGCTTGGGAAAGTCATCGAGCCTATCGACAATTCAGGACTCGAGGAATATCTACCTGATATACTCAAGACTTTGCAGTTTGAGCTTCAACGCCGGGCAAAACCGTTCTGTGTGGATATTATTAATTGTTTAGATGATCTCCGCAAAAAATTCAAGCGAAAGATGCTGCAACTAATAGATATCGGGCAGCTCGTTGATAACATCCTCCTCAACGGTCTTTACGCATCAAGTCTGGATTTCTTAGGACATCTTTGCAAGGATAATGAAAACCAGTCGGAGTTTATCCAATTAAAGATCCTCAACGCTATCAGTTTGACCTTATCCGGCAAAATTTACACACTACCATTCCGTAGTCAGATCGATTCGCAGAGCCTTACTAAATTCCAAACGAATTTGATTCAAGAAATGAACAGTAACCCCGAATATCGAAATCCTGAGGCTATCTCGCTCAGTTTGCAGGCGCTTGCGAGCTTTGATTTCAATTGCTTCGCTGATAGTATGGCTTTGTTTGTAAAGGATGTCGTCCTTGAGTACCTGGATAACGATAATGCAGAAGTAAGAAAAGCGGCAGCCAAGGCAGGCTGTCTGCTGTATATCCGAAACCATTCGCTTATTTCAGGGCAATACACCATAACGAAAAATTTAGTGAATGATATTCTGCAAAAATTCCTCTGTGTCTGTCTTTCAGACCCGGATAACGAAATTAGAGAGATCATGCTGCTCTCGCTCAATGAGAACTTTGATGTGTTTATGAACAGCGAAGAGACACTGCGTCTGTTGTTTATTTGCGTTAATGATCCGGTTTCTCAGGTCAGAGAAAATTCTCTCAAGATTATATGTAACTCATCTCGCTTTGACAAGCTTAAACTAATAATTTCCCGCTCTCTCTCTAAGGTCGCCTAGCACGCCGCAACCCTTCCGAGATTGTCCCTTTCCTCAAGAAAAAGATTCTGCAGTTGCTCAATGATCTGAAAATCGATTTTATGTTCAAGGAGAAAGAAAAGGTGAGTTGCTTTTAACTTATTGATTGGTGATTGACTTATTAAACTTTTACATTTCTATAGATCCAGCAAATTAATCTATTGAACTGCTTTATCGAGCACGCGGAGAGAATCGTGCTGCCTCACACAGACACCATCTGTCTTACCCTTCTACGAATAATGAAAGACAAGACACTCTCACCAGGCCTGATACCTCCTCTCCTCCAAGTCATCGGCTCAATCGCTGAAAAATCAGGATTGAAATTCATTCCGTATATCCAAGACTTTTTCCCTATTATCCTCCAATGCGTTCAAGACATGTCTTTCTCAACAAAGCGAGAAATTTCGCTTCAAACCATGATCAGAATAATCAAGAGCACAGGCTTCGTTATCTTGCCTTATTTCAAATACCCCGTGCTTCCTGATATTATCCTCCAGCTCCTCCGTGTCGAATCCAACGCGACGATCCGTCAGGAAGTTCTTAGACTCATCGGAGCGCTCGGAGCGATCGATTCGTTCCATTATAAGAAGCTTAAGTACCTCACAACCGAGGAGCAAAAGCATGCTGAAGAGCTCTTAGCCGATAAATTCAAAACGAAGTTCACAGCGTCATTTGACCCTAACAACCTAAAGAAAAACAAAAATAAAACTCTCGCGCAGCTCCATGATTTCTACAACGAAATCGTGGTTCTATACGACCTCGACCGCAAGAAGATCGGCGGAGAGATTCACAAAGAAATTTTAGACGAATCCACGAATCAACAAGAAAAGAACGACAGAGTCGATGGAGGGACTTCCTCAACGAAGCAGAGTGATGAGCTTGAAGTGCTACTAAGCACGCCGGATCAAATTAACCTCGGGAAGATCGACTACTACACCACAGTGACGATCAAGGCCATCCTGAAGGTGCTTATCGACCCTTCGCTCCAGCAATATCATGAGTTAGCGCTTGAAGCGTTGATTTATATCCTCGGAGTGCTCAGATCCCGTTCTTCTGTCTTTTTGTACTTGGTTATACCCGTCCTGACCCAGG
>ENA-UOTZ01001359-UOTZ01001359.1-compost-metagenome-genome-assembly--contig:-NODE-1359-length-17045-cov-12.491042_pt1 | contig 17045 bp, 11 predicted proteins | sample MGYA00238144_ERZ746983 | MGnify/ENA primary metagenome ERZ746983 (study PRJEB28759, sample SAMN06268863) | compost metagenome | isolation source: single cell | place: USA: California, Emeryville, Joint...
TGAGGCTCCGAAAGATATGAATTTTAAGATATCTTCATGGCAGTACTACGACCGTTTTAATGAGAGATTCTTTGATCTGAACCAAAAAGTCTTTGAAAAAATTCAGCATGAGCTAAATAATAACAAAAAAGAGGCAAGCATTGCAGTGGATGATGTCTATTACGATATTGACTTTCGAAATTTTGTAGTTAGGGTGTCTTCGTTTGGAAATGATAAAGAGCATGAATTACGATATCTTGGAAGAATACCCAAACATTTTGAGCCCCAAAAAAACAAGTACAATAAAGAGAATTCGGAATATCTAATTTGGCAATTGTTCACTCAAGATCCCGTCCCATTGGAGTGCAAAGAACACCAAAATAAGGAGCTGACTAAAGCTTACGTGAAAAGCTCGACAGCGAAGTTGGAGATATTATTCAGTTTTCCTAACACTGTCACTGCGTTAAGCACTGATGCGAAGAATTATTGTGAGAAAAAGACCGATAATACTTGGGCCATCATTATCAATTTCGAAAATATGACTTGGAAAGCCAAAGACTACGAACTGAAAGGATATATCAGATGGATTCCGTATTACAAAGAAGAGAAGCACATGATAGAGATGGAAAACCCGCCGAAAAACGAGAAGAAAGAGCAAAATGACGACTTTGATGACCCCATTGGAGCAGATACCGACCAAATAAATAAGCTGCTCAACCAGGAAAAAAAGAAAATTAATGATGAAGAAGAAAAGAAAAGAAATGAGACAGTTTATCCAGATAAGGCTTATCTGTATGACCATTTAAAAGATCTCTTTGCGGAGGACTCCAGAGGAACAATCAAAGTTTATAACAACAATCTGTTCGTGGAAGGGTCAATTAAGTTCAGGAACGAAGTGGATAGAGTGGTCAATTATCTCCACAATCCTCAACTCAAAAAGTCCATCATTGAGAGTTGTCGCATAAAGCATATTTTCTACAAAAAAGGATTCCTCGCTCCCAATGTAGAGAATTTTTTGGTTTGTGGCAGGTCTATAATAGTCAAGGATGATCGTGACAATCTGAAAGTTCAAGTGAGTTTAGAGCAATTAGTCGTTCTGTATAAACTATTACGGGATCTTGAAGCGAGCTCGGAGGAACAAGCTGCGAATAACACCATCTACCAGAAAATATTACCGCGGAAAGCTTATCTTATTGAAGACCTCAGAAAAATGGAATTCCAGGGAGAAGAAGTTGCTTTGCAAGCAGACGGTGAGGATATCATAGTCACGGGGACATTAACTCAACTAAGACAGATCGAAGATCAAATCAAGATCTTAGAGAGCGAAGAAGCTGAAAAGAGAAAAATAAAATGTCAGAAGATCCCAGGAAAAGGATATTTGGCTCGACAATTCGACAATATAAATGGGAAGAAATTTAAAGGCGATTCAATTGAGATTAAGGAAAAAGATGAGGATCTCGAGGTAAAAGCCAATCAATATGGTTTTGATTGGATACAACAACTGCTTCCATTGATGGAGAAGAAAGTAGAAACTGAAGCAGCTGCGGAATTCATTGCCAAAGCGAACATCAACAACAGCTTTAAGATTAAATTGATCTCGCCAGATTTGTACAAGCCGTGCCTCAGATATATTATGAAGTTCTTGAATTCGATAAAAGAGAAAACTACTATTGGAGCTGTCGAGATTGAGAAAGCACCTGAATTAGCCGAGGACATCGAAGAAGGTCCTTATATGACAATTATAATTAACAAGGCAACTGAGACACAGACTCAGAAGATAAAGCAAGAAATAGGCACTATTCGCAAATGCTATGATATTGTAAATGAAGTCAAAAAGAGAATGAGAGAGGCCTCCACCAACACGAAAATTTGGTACTCTAAATTTACGAATCCCGCTGACATCAAGCCAAGGCATGTAAGCGCAAGAAACTTATTCACCAAAGAATTTAGCAAGAAATACCAAGAAACATTCAACCAAAGCAGAGATCAATTGCAAGAGTTCCTCACCCAAGCGACCAAGGGAGAATTTAGGAAATCAAAAATTGATCTGAATAATTTGAGAAACACGATGAAACAGAAAGATAATCTTGAAGTAGAGATTCTTCAAGCTGTACAAAACTCTGCTGTTAGTTCCGTCAAAACTCTTATCAATAAGATGAAATTGGAGTTGCCAGCAAAAGCTCAGAATGGAAAGCAATACACCAACAAAGCACTGGGCGTGCTCAATAAACGACTTGAGGAAATGACGTTGGGGATCGATGAACTTATTTTTGGAGACAAACCACTAGAAGTCTATGACTTGATCTACCGGATTGATTTGACATTTCGAGGATTTAAAATCGGTTTGGCACTCTTTGAGGAATTGGAAGAGTTTTATGATAAAATCATGATTTGTGATGTTTTGCTCATTAGAAGAGGAACTGGTTCAGGGAAATCGACGCTGTTGCCTCCTCTTCTCATAGCAGCAGGGTTTGAAAAGATTTTGGTCACTCAACCGAGGAGATTACCTTGTAGGTTGATTTCTCGTCGAGTAAACAAGACATTTGGTGAGTTTACGTCAGGATGGGCCGTTGCTGGGAATTCTGAAAATCCCGAGAATGAGTTAATTTTCATGACTGATGGTCTTTTGAAAGAGGTGCTCTGTGCTTCCATCTATGAAAAGAAGAACATTCGATTACCTTACAATGTTATCATGCTCGATGAGATTCATGAAAGAGGGAAAAATGTCGATCTATGTCTTGCTTTGATCTCGCTGCAGCTCAAAAGGCAGAAGAAGGAAGAAAGAACCAAGTTAATATTATGTTCAGCTACTGTTGATGATAACATATTGAAAAATTTTGAAGGACTAAAGATAGACACATTCGTTGAAGAAGATATTGTAAACCCTAATATTCATACAGAGAAAAATCATTCAAAACATATCCTTGAACTTGCAGCTGAGCTTTCAAAAAGAATGGATGCTGACCAGCAGCTTTTGTGTTTCCTTCCTTCCACCAAGGATGTGCGTGAAGCCACAGAAATTTTCGAGGAAAAATTCAATCGAGTAGGTTATCCATTAACGGCAAATCAGACTCCTTTGCAGCAAGAAGAAAGCATCAAAAAAGGACAGATCTTCTTTTCAACCACAGTCGCAGAGACTTCCCTTACTTTCCGAAACCTTGTTTATGTTCTCGATTCTGGGAAAATTAGATCACCTTACTATGACCCTGAACGAAAAATCACATACCTAAAAGAATTCGATTGTGCTGAAAGTACTCTTAGGCAAAGAAAAGGCAGACTAGGCAGAACTGGCTTCAAGGGAACTTATATTCTCATGAACGATACTGTCACTAACCGGCCGAAATACCCCTATTCAGACCTCGAAAAAATTGATCTAACTGATATCTATTTTGATCTCCTTCGATCGACCTCCGGCAACATTTCAGAGGTAAACAAAATTTTGGAAGCAGTTCCCACCGCTGAGCCCGAAAAATTCAAACTCAAGATCAAAGAAGCAAACAAATCATTGGTTGCTCTCGGGATTCTCAGCTCTGAGACTTCCGTTTCTGATGAAGGTGTGAGCTGCTTCTTCCTACCGATTCGAGGCACTGCGAAGATGTACAAATCCGTTCTCGCAGGACTTGAGAACAAATGTGGCAGAGACATGATTATCATTGCAGTTGCTATGGTCGTCCTTGAACAGAGTCTTCAACAGGTTTTAAAGGCTGCAGGAGCCCGCATTTCCAAAAAAGACGGAGACTTCATGACTCTAATAAAATTGTTTCGAGAAATTTTGAAGAAAGAAGTTGAAACAGGCCGCCTCGATGAAGCCTTGAATCAGCTTGGATTTCATGAGGATCATTATATAACGAAATTACTAACGCAATGCGTTCACAAACTCCATGCAATTGAAATGCAATGTCAGAGTCCTCTCTACACCTCTAAAATCAAGAACTTTACGTATAAGATGTCATTATCGGGAAGTTGGGAAAACATTGCCAAGGCTCTCCTCGCAGGACATTCTAGCCACACTTTCGTCAATTCGGCGTTTCTGGGTGAATCAGATGATTATTACTGCAGATTGATTGATAACTTTGACCGAAAGGTAATGCTAGTCTCTGATTCAGCATTAGCCGTGAAAAAAAAAGGCAATGAGCAACCAGTTCCATTTTTACTGGCCCGAGAGATTAATTTTGTGCAACTAGACGATTTGCTTGAAGATTACGGCAGAATCTCAATTGTAGGAAGAATCGAAAGCACCTGGATTACACACCCTATCAACAGAGTCTGCACTTTGAGCGAGAAAGACTTTGAGACGTGGTTCGAAAAAAAAGGTTCGAGACCTTCTGGACTCAAAAATGTCAAAGAGGTCGTGAAGGGTGGCGGCAAGCTCAGTTTAAGTGGTCCTGCAGGTCAAGTTATTGAATATGAAAAACTGATACAAGATACGATTAAAACTCCTAGTCATGTGATCGATTTAGCCGAAAAGATCGAAGCGCTCAAAAAGAAGAAACCGTTGATGGCGACAAATTATGAGGAGAATTTTCAATCTATCAAAGATGATAATGGCAGGATTTTCAGGAGTTTTTTCAGGAGATGGGAGGACACAGCGAAAGTTCAAGTCAAATTTACGAAAAGGGACGGAAAAATCACAGTCAGCAACGCAAAGAGATCCGAAATTGAAAAGATTGAACAGCAAGTCGAAAAGTTCGTCGCCTGGTTCAGAGATTGCAACCTCATCAACTGCAATGTTTCGAAAGGTCCTCCTCAGGTCCTTGAAAAAAATAAATTAGGATACAAAGAAATTCGCGAACGAATCGACAGAATCACAAACCCAAACAAAGACTCATTTGAATTAAGCAGTTATGCCTCAGGACCGAAAGCGTCAAGAGTGTCTCGAATGGAACTTGTAGCATGGATCTTAATAAATCAGTTCGATTGCACTGTTGAGGGAGGGTTTATTCGAGATTGGGTAGTCGGAGGTCGCGACTCTTGGGTTCCCGGCACGAAATTATCAATCATGTACGGGAAACTTGATTTTGCACATGACGTTCAAGATAAAATTTCTCCAAAGGACCTTGATGTGCACATGTCGTTGAACAAGACCTTCGATCGAGAAAGATTTAGAAGATCGGTTACTAAATTTGGAATCACTGTCGAGTTTGATGAGGCAGATGGATGGAGAACCTACTGTGTCTTTGATAAAGACGTGAAAGACCCAAATAAAGGTCCTTTTACAGCTGATTTGATCGAGCCGTTCCAGCAAGTTTGCCAAGATACAGTGGATATGGACGTTTCAAATCTCTATGTAAAGTCAGGGTTTACAAATGAACTCGGGCTGAGGATTCCATTAGACAATGTGGGGGTCAGCGATGGGCCCATGGAGAGCATAACAGTTGATATGATTGTGAAGAATATCCAAAATAAGGTATATCATGTGCTAAGACCGATAAATACTGCCCCGAGGATCAAAAAACTAGAAAGCAGAGGCTGGAAGGCTGGACCAAAGAAGTATATTCTGCTCCCGAAATCCGAAATTTCGACTATGAAATTAAGGGAAGATGATCATATGTATAAGTTTGCATCAGATATGATGAAGCCGTTGAAAAATATAAGGATCCTTGAAATTTTGCTTCTTGGAAATAAAGCTCATGAGAAAATTTACGATGGACATCGCGAAAGCATGGCAAGAGCGAACAAAGGATTCGTAAATGAGAGAACACTGTTCCATGGAACAAGTGAGATAGGAGCTATGGGGATAAGAGAAAGCAGCTTCGATAATCGGTATTCGAAAGATGGCGCTTGGGGATATGGGTTTTATTTCGCGGATGATCCGAACAAGTCCCATAACTATTCCCCTCCCAATAATGAAGGCATTAGGCATATGTTTATCTGCAGAGTGCTCCTAGGGAAAGAAAATATTATGAATGGTGCGAAAAATGGACTAGTTTCTCCTGGTATTGGATTCGATTCGGTTCGAGGAACAGGGTTCAGTGTTACGGAATATATCGTGTACAGATTTGGACAAGCGCTGCCTTTTATTATGATAAGGTACAAAAGTAACTGAGTTAAAAAGAAGTTAATCATCAACCTTTTCTATTTGTGTTGGATCATTTAATTTATTTTGACTTGTAAGTTCATCATTTATTCTAGATTTAAATTGAATATGAATGAAAAAACATGGAAAAAAAGCTTTGAGAAATAACCAAAACAAGACATCTCTATTCCCAAAAAATGATATGTTATATATATTTCCATACAAATTTAAGAGGAAATACAGATAATAGCTGTTGAAACAAACATATTACCATCCTGAACGAAGACTGAAAAAGCCACATCCAAAAGAAAACAGCACATCACTCCCGAGAATTGTTAAAGCAATAAAATCACTTATTAATCTAAAATCTTTACCAAACCACAAAACACTTGACAAAATTAAGTTATTTCGAATTAGCAAAACATCAATCATAAGAAAATAGTTGTATTTAATTATCATACGTTAGCAAATTCTCATAAATCTTATCTTGCTCATTTGATGAATTCTTTTTCATTGCCTTTAGTCAATGATATTCAACTGTTTATTTCGATCTCATTCCCATTGGCTAGCTTCTGCTCTAGAGAGCGCTCAAGGACGGGCTGAGGCTTTGGATACTCTTTTTCCTGATCAGTATACTTTTCTTCTGAGATTTTATTCTTTGCCTGTTTTTTCCCTTTAACTTCTATTTCTCAAAGTCACCACCAATAGTGAAAGATTCAATACTTTTATTTCTTTTCGTTACTATCACGCTTTCGACTTTTTGCAGCTTTTTCGGGTCATCTGCTTTGCCTCTCTTTGACAAATCGCGAAGGAAATCCGAAGTTTGAGTGAAATACTCTTTTTTCACGTAGACATACATCGCCTCGGCTAATAGCACGCAACCAAAGTTCAACGCCGTCGCTAAATAAAACTGCGGAGTGCGAAATACCACCTGAATCGTTTGGTACACCTGGAAAACATCGAACAGGTTCGCAACCCATACATAGACCGTGTATAATCCGACACTCAGGACAATCAACGCAAACCAAGACAGCCATGTCCAATATCTCGTGTATACAGCCAACTTCAAGTTAACAACCTATTGAATGAATGATTGAGTTAGTTTTACATGTTTTTTATGATGTGATGTTACCAGTATTATCGAAGTGTAAACCGTGACACTGAAATACCACATATCAGCGATTTTGCCACTGCTATCAAACGAAGCTTTTGTTAGCGTCAAATAGCTGACAACGAAGATCATAACGGCATGGACCGTGCCCTTAAACACCGACTTAAAGAAATTTGGCACGTTGAAAATGGAGTTCGTTTGACCGACGTAATAGAGAAGCGGATACGTTTTTTTAAGGTTCGGCTGCTCTACCATGTGGACTTTTTTCGTCTTCCCTACCTTCTCAACCATTTTTTTCTTATAATACACGTCTTGGTCTAAGCAAGCTCGAACAACCAGCGGAACCGCCGTAAACACCATGTTATAAAAGGTGATGTAAAAGTCATCATAGATGGTTTGAGTTCCCCAGGCAGACATACAACCGAAGAAAAATTGAGGAAGCGTGAACACCATGTTTTTGTAGAAGAAGTAGAGGATAACCTCTGAAATCCTGATATATGACCACCTTCCATGCACAAAGAGCAGACGCCATAGACATTGGAATTCAGGGATAGCGAAATCGCTCGCTTGGACAGCTCTCATGCCTTCTTGACCGTAGATACCAATTCCGATGTGTGCTTCTTGGATCATGTTCACATCGTTCGCGCCGTCACCGATAGCAAGGGTGATCTTATTCATGCTGTTTTTGATCAGACGGACAACTTCTGCTTTCTGCTTGGGAGTTACTCTGCAGCAAATAACAGCCTCGCAGTCTTTCAACATGTTGACGGTTTCTCTCTTATATATTACGTCATCCAATATCACAGCTAAGGGTAGATTTGTGAATTAAGCTATTTAAAATGGGGTTTACCTAAAGACTCGCCTTCAATTAATATTGCTTTTGGTTTCCCAGTCTGCTTGCATTCGAGGAACTTCCATTTAGCTTCGCGGATCGCAATTTCAACTTTATCTTTTTCTTTTTGTGCAATATGCATTACTTCGAAACCTGGCTGAATCAGATTGCATGATCTGCCGATATTCTCGGCTGTTTCGAGCTTATCTCCTGTTAGCATCCACACTTTGATTTCTAAAGAGTAGAAATTCCGTAAGCACTTTGATTCTCTTCTTAGAGGCTATATAATTACTTGCTCTGATTAAATCGTAGATGGTTTGTGGCACATTATCTTGAAGTCTATCTTCAACGGCTGTTGCACCAATAAGAGTCAGATTCTGTTCGATTTCCTCAGCGATTTCATCTATTAAAGGCAAATGAATTATTCTACTCAGCATATGATCTCGTAAGTCATTATCAATTACTTATTTTATCTTCACGGTTTGGCGCATCAACGACTTTAAGAATTTTTGCCTCGATTTCTCGATATTCTTCAACGCTAATGATTCTCATCGTCATGAGAAGTGTTCGCAAACCTATCAGCGAAAATTTCTCGATCTGCTTGTCGATGACTGGCAAAAACGGCTGCGACTCAGCGGCTAGTCTTTTTTTGATGATGGTATCAGCTCCTTTAGTAAATATCTTAATCGTGTTATCCGAATCTCGTATCATGACTGACGCTCGTTTTCTATCACTGTTAAACTCAAAAGTCTGAAGCACCTCAAAGCGTTCTTCCTCGCCATCGATTTCGACTATCTTGAATCCTTTATCAGTTCCTTTGAAAAAATAACGATTTCTCCTTGCAAAATCCACCAGTGTGATCTCATCTGGAGACGGACCCTATCATAATTGTGAGCAATTCTCTTAGAAAATGATTTTATAACGAACTAAAGGCTTACCTGGTAGTTCAGACTTCCATCGCTCTCTTTTTGAAGCACGCAGTCATGGCACAACGACAAGCATTTGAGAAACTCTCTAATCAATTCGCTCTGGCTTTGAATAGCGTAATTAGGCACTCCTGTGACCTTTAGCTGAAGCTTTGGGCTCGTGGCTTCAGCCAGATCTTGATCCAGCGTTTTATCCTCAAATGTATAGTCGACTCCAGCTTTTTCATCTGTGAAAGTAGGTCTTCTTCTGCTACTCCGACCTCCCTCAGGAGTTTTTGGCTTAAGGATGTCTTTCTCTCCATAGAGCCTATTCCCGATCACACATAGCTTAAACTCCATTCTATTGCAAGTAAGAGTGCCGGTCTTATCACTGAACACGTAATCAACCTGCCCGAGCTCCTCGATTATCGATGAAGTAGAGACATTCGCATATCGCCCATTGAAAAATAGATCTTTATCCTTCTTCACAAAGTACGATTGAACCACCTTGATTACCTCCAGCGAGATCACCAAGGAAATTGGAATCATTGTATTTAGAAGCAAAAAATACGAAAAAAAGAACAGAACCGCTTGCTTCCCGTTCCCATAGGTCTGGCTTAAATAAACGATGTGCCTCTCAATCCCGTCAAGGTTGATGATTGCCCATATTAGTCCAGCAACAGCGCATAAAGCGCATAAAAAGATCTGAATTCCAAGGATTGCAAGAATGCACCTATTAACGGTTTTTTCAACATTAGAGGTTTTCTCTCGCGAAGCCTCCGCGTTTCTCATTATCTTAGTGTCGACTCCACTATACACGACGATCCCTATGACCCAGCTCGTGTTTTTGAGCTTTGCGCCTCGCAATAAAAGATTTTTTTGATTCAAACTTATTTTTTTATCTCCGAAAATCGTCATAAGCCCATCGAACTGATAAAGCATAGGGTTCGGAAGATCGCAGCGAACGGTGCCTGTGAGCCTGACAGTTTCGGTTGTACTGTTGAAAAATGGCATGGCTTCTTTCGGAGCAACTTTAGGTTTTAGGTTCTTCTCTCCGTCAAGACTAGCGGTTTCGATATAGCACATGCCGTTTTCGTTGCTGCAGCTGAACACAATTAAATCCGCTGGGAAGAATTCTTCCTCTTCGACTTTGATAATGTCTCCAACATAAAGATATCGCCATTGCTGCTTCACAAATTTGCCTTCTCGATAGACAGTGCAGACGCTCGAGTTCAATTCATTGTCAGAGACGTGTCTGAAGTAATCTTCGTAGCCTTCTCGTAAAATTGAGAGGAAAAGAACGAAGAGAACTGGTGCGACTGCTGAAAACGGCGACAAAGGCGAAATAGCTGGGATGCATTGCAAAATGGCAGTGACAAGGAAGTAAACGTTTGCGTATTTTGCGTATTGCAGCAGGATGCTCTTGGGTAGAAAGGTGATGATGTTATATTTTGAGGTTTTGATGAAATTTGAAGGGTAACGGTACGGATGGTTCAGTTCAGTGTTACCAAAGTGAAGAAAGCGTTTCTTTTCTTGGATATGATCGGTTTTCTTTGGTGCCGCGTTGTGCATTGGAATGGATGGATGTGATTTTCAAGGAAAAGAATAAATAATTCGAATTACTCGAATTGATACTAATGATATATTTTTAATTCAGTCAACGCGAATATAGCTGTTACTGAGATAAACAGCATCTTCTTTGAGTCATTATTTGTTGATGTGTATCAACAATAAGAATTTTATTTGGTGCTGTTGTCAGGTTTTAGTGAAAAGGAGCAAGGCACACCACTTTGAGAAAACAAAGAGGTAATCAAGGCATGATAATCTATGATATTCTTGCTTTACGAAGCGTTGAGTTTATCTTACTGGACAAATAGCCGTTTCGGAAATTGAAATTGTAAGACAAGTTTCTAAATAACCGCGGTTAGGTATTAATCCAATGACATCTTTCAACCAAGAAAAACAAGTTTTAATGGAAGGTTTAGCTCTAAAGAATATTAAAGAAATCTCAAAATAATAATATCATAAAAATCTCTTCGATTACATTCAATACAGTTAGTTACAATATATAAAGATACATTATATTTTCTTTCTTTTGGTGCTGAAATGTTATACTTACTGAACTAAAGTCATTTATTGTAGCCTTTGAGTTCAAAAGTCTTTGGAAGAGCGTCTTTCTCGAGATATGCTTGATACCACTCATCCTCTTTATCTCTCATGTGATTCATCTCTATAATAAGCAACCAACAATTCACCCACGCTTTTTTCAATAGCTCTTCTGTTGGGTCGATTTCTTCCTTAAATTGATGTTCCTCGAAGTCAGCTTTCCATGCCGGATGCTTGGAAACAATATAATCCATTAAATCTTTATACCATTCTACCAGTCCTTCATCGTACTCGGGATCATCCTCATCGACTTTGTTAAGGTCTCGTTTTGTAATTCGATGTGAGTATGTTTCTCTCGATAGACAATAACTTACAACCGGCTCTTTTGTTCTATGATACCTCCATCCATAGAACCCAGGGATTAGATGCTCACACTTATGATCCTTGTGATCACCTTCATGGAAGCACTTGCCACCACATCTTGGACATCTGGCACGACAACCTGCTAGATCTGCAAACACCAAATCGATCTCCTTCTCCAATTGCTTATTGAATTTGATCACTATGGAGTTGTAATCAACTGAACTGAAAACTTCATGCAATTTTTGTTCAAATTGATCCTTGAATTCCTTCCAACTTTGAATCTCATATAAAAATTTAGAGAAGAGAAGAGAATATATTCTTTGAGCTTCGTCTTATTCAACGCTTCATTAAATTGTTTCAAGTTCTTCGTGTCAGGAGGCATCGACTTTAGAACCTCTCTGAAGGTTTGCTGAGTAGTCTTAATAAACTTACGATAATTAGCTTCGAATGCCTTTCGGCATTCTGAAAGAAACTCTTCAGACTCTCGTTGGAACATCTCTTTCATAAACAAATTGATATTTACCACGAATTTGTAGAGGTTTTCCCAGATCCTCGCTTCAAAACTCACGGCAAAGCATTTTTTGTACAGTTCACGTTCTGAACTCATTTTATTTCTCACGTTTTTTCCCAGCTCGGATTTTAGAGATTCCACAAGTAAACTTTCGTAATTCTTGAAAAAACTTTCAAGGTAATGACTTGTAATCTTTTTGCCAGGCTCATGGGAACTTTTTCTGTGTTGAAAGATCTCCAAATGTTTATTCTTACACTCGGAGAGAGCTTTAACAAAAGTTTGGGACTCTTCCTCTCGTAATTTTTTGGAATTCTGCATATATTTTTTGCTGATTTCAAGCAAAATGATAAAATAACATCTTTAACAAGTTGATTGTGGTTAACCCAAGACCCATTCTTTATTGAGAAATCACTTTCATTAAGACAATCGATGGCTACAAAAATCGCAGAATTCAATTTTTCCACGCGGACGGAATCATATGACCGAATTTCTGCAAACGCTCGTTTAATCATCAGAAGTAGTGTTTGGTTCTTCATTTTTATATGAAGGGCCGCCAACTTTTCATTGTTTATTTTGTCTGATGAAGCCACAAACATGTTCTTAACGTGTTAGCCAATGCTAACTTTTTTGTACCAATTCCTCACCTCAATGTATTTGGACTGAAAAATATCCGCTGTGGCGACTAATTCCTGTAATGTTATATACTGTATTTGGTCAAGAAGAACAAAGTAATCATCCTTTTGAGAATGAACGATTTCGCGAAGGATCTGGCTCTCACTCATGTACTTGCTATCGATCTGTGACTACTTCTCTTCTTTGATTTTGTTTAATTCCTTATCAATCACCGACTCGAACTGTTGCTCACTATCAGGATAACTTCCAATCGGTTCAGCAATGTTACAATCGCTTCTTCGATCTTCATGTCAATTTCAAGATTTTTCTTTTTATCTTCCAGGTAAGCTTTCTTTCTATTCCAATCAACTAGTAGATTGAACTTCTTGCGCTTAAGAATAGAAGTTATGTTTGCTTGGAATTCGTTTTTCAAGCTTAAATTATCTTCATGCTTCATGAACTCGGAAAACATCTTTTCTGCTTATCCATTGTATTTTAGGTAGATCAGTTCAATGATGTCAGTTAACTTGTCTTCCCATGGTGCCTTGAAATCCCTTTCAATTTCAGCGACTGTCTCGTTTATCTTTTGAGTAATCTTGTCAGCCATCAGATCAGAAACTTCCCGAATAATTTTTGCTGTCTGCTCCTCTGCTTTTTCCCGCTTCAATATTTCTTCAATAACTTTGAAATTCAAAAGATTTTCACGTGACGTTTTGAGTGTCATCCAAAGAGTCGAAGCATAATCATAGAATTTGCTTAGTGATGTAAAACCCTTACTTACTTGAGATTCAGATAATGCTTTCAGGGAAAACTTTCTCATCGTATCGATTAATTTCCGCTTTAACAAGAAACACTCATCGCAAAAAACGTTTGATATTTTCCTGAAATAAGAGCCATCGATTGATTTGTCTTCAATGATAGCGGTGGGTAACATAGTAAGTTCCTCAAAATCTAAATCAAGATAATCGTTGATGTTATTGAGTCCAACTGCCTTTCTCGAGGCCATCAGTTTCATTCTCAGAGCTTGGAGGGCTTCTTTTTATTTTTCTTCTTTTCGGTCTGCTTGGTCTCTTAGAACAAAATACACAGTCGGTTTGATGTCAATTACGCTCAAGTGCTTCATTGCATACAAGCTTATTTCAATCAAGTTCTGCATTTCTCTTGAGATCTCTAATTCTAATAATTCAGAAATCACTTACAAACCAGTTTCTGTTTTGAAAAAATAATGTTTAATTACATGAGAGTTTAGGTTTGCTAAATATTGAATCTCCTACTATTGGATTTACTTCTCAGCTCTCAGTTATCAGTAATAATTTTCCTTCATTGACAACAATCAAAGCTTACTTCTAGTTGGAATCAGTCAATAATTTGCTGCTTTGTCAGTACAGTTTAATTAGCGTTTTCAAATTTAGAACTGAACTAGCATGAGAAGCACCAATTTCCTCTCTGCGAGAAGCGCCAACAGCTGAATCCTTTGCTGTCAAGCGAAAAGTTGCCATTGAATGAATATCTAAACCCTTTGCTGGCAGCATTTTTTTTTTTGTAAAGATAACTGACTGAGAATTTCTAATTCTAGCATCGAATCTTTGGAATATTTTGAAATTAAGGAGTTACTTGTCATACAGCAGGATTTCATCTCACAATGAAATTCAGTAACTTCCGTTTGAAAGCTAGAACAAATCGATATCAAAAGATACTATGAATTGTCTGACATTCTCTTACGCTGGTTCTAGCAAAATGAAGAAGATACTGCTTAAATGAAAAGAAAAATAATATATTAGGAGTTGTATACTTCTAATTTAGAAACTGTTCTGGATACAAGGCATAGGAGGAATATGTCCCATTCGTTTGAATAATTAAACAACTCGATCTCTTCGTTCAAATGTTTCAGTTGTCTCCCACGGTAGAAACTGCTATGAGAGTTTATATTGATCTGTTCGATTATGGCCTCTATTGACATTCAAGATGCAGAAATTTACACCACCACATATAGCTAATGACCGTCTTTTAAGTCGTCTTCTGATGCAATTCGGTCAATATAACCATTATGAAGAGAGGGAAATAAAGGCCATGATGACGACAACACCTTGAGGAGCTTCTGCAGATCAATAATAAATCAATTACAAGAAAAGCTAACTCTCGAAATACACATGAGGCAAGCCATACATTGAAACTAAAACAAGGATTCATATGAGTTGCAACCAAACTGAGGAGAAGACCTCTGTCGAATGCACAACCCCGCATGACTGTGTGAAAGTGGCTGAAAACATGGAATAGACACGAGAGGAGGAGGATCGAGGGACTTAACCAATCAAAGAGGAAATAGAGAAAGAGAGTGAAGATGTGAATTGTCAAAAAACTGTTCATCAGAATACTGTACGTGGCTCTCAATCATTCCAAACCGAAGTCCGAGGGTAAAGATATATGTGAATGATCAGCCATCGACACTAACCTGTTCGCTTTATACCTTTCTCCAGCAGCTCACTGAAAAAAATAATAATAAATTATCACACTGTGGATTTTTAATTTTTGGCTTGATATTGTCTGTTATTTCATGATCTTCACATGATGAGCCTCAACGACAAGTGACAAAGTTCTATTTAGATATTTTATACTTATTCAAACTACCACAATCAGAACAAATTTTTGATAAAATTCAATCTGTTTCAATTTCATTTGCGATTATGCATCAAGTAAGTTATTAAAGCACAGTTACAATTTATGCAGGACAACGCTGAATACAAGCTTACAAATCTTATATCTTGGTAATATATAGCCGAAGGACATGCAGCAATTACTTCTTAAGTACTTTCCATCCCTTAACAACTTCAACAGGATCTTTCGCTTGAGCGATGTCCATGCGACCATCACCATTGAGAACGTTTCCATCTTTGTCTATGATCAAGAGTGTTGGGATTCCTCTCACGCCATACTTGGTGTTCAGCTTCTCAATTGTATCTTGATCATCGTAAGGTACGGCAAGCCAAGGCATTTCTTTATAATAATCTTCAAACTCAGGCTTTGACGAGTCAGAAGAAATAAAGACAATTTCGAACTCCTTGTTCTCTTTGTTAACTTCTTTGTATACTTTCTCCAGCATTGGAGTAAATCGACGACATGGAGGACACCAATGAGCTGAAAAGTACAATCCTTTGATATTTGCTTTGAAGAAGGTTTGATCTTCTACTGTATTGCCTTTGGTATCACAAAGGAGCTTGGAAGGAAGAAGTGATTGTTGTTCCATCATTTCTTTTTTGAGTCAATTTTTTGATTATAAATTCCTAATAACAATTTGGGTATATAAAGAGTTAAAATCTAGCTATTATGATAATAGCATTTCTTTACTACTCATCAGAAACTTGATTTATCAGAACTTTATTCATCAGAAAGTGTACTACTCCCGATGTTGGAGTAATGCCGCACCATAATTGACTCATCCACACAGGATGAGACCTCAAAGACCTATTCAGATAGTTTCAGCTCCTTCCAGCTAAAAAATACTAACGACACGTATGGATTCTCTTCTTCTGCTTCAATTTTCAATTGAGAATATACTCTAATTAGCAATAATCATAACAGCTTACAGTTTATCGAAGGAAAACTCTTACTTCAACTTGAAATATCCCGGTAATTGCTCTACTGACCTACAGCTAATTAAACTTTTCAACACGAGCAATGAATAAAAAAATTTTCCATTCCGCGACAATTCAACAAGATCTTCCTCTTAAGCGATTTCAATTTAGCCATCATCATTGATGCCATGATCATTGGGGAGCTAACTTCATTGCATCTTGATCTAAAAGAGAGAAAAATAATTTTAATTCGAAGAAAAAAGGCACTTTGGCATTTGCAGCAAGCGAATCCAACTCAAACATATCTATTATTGTTTCGAGCCGGAAAAAGTTAAGACTTATGTACAACGAATTCCTCTGAAGGTGGGACGAGGAAGTTAGGAATGGCCCAAATGTTTAATAAATAATAGGTTCGGATGAATTAATATGTGGATTTAAGAACGCTTTTCGTAACTTTTGTACTGTAAAGAAAGCAGGTCACACTCTCAAACATTTTTTGGCATTTGTTGCGTATTATTTGCCCAATTTGTTGTTTCTAAAATTGAGACTGAACCAGAAATGATAAATATACATATTTTGGAACTTGGGCTTAATTGGTTACTTTGCTCATGAAATATTGTAATATTGTTGCGATTTGAAATAGTTCAAGCAGCAGAAAGGACAAAATCTATCTTTCCAATGCAATCACAGCAATCGTTGCTGCTGAGAACTGCATTAACTTGCAGAAAAATCGCCACTTGAGGATCTATTAAATACGACATAAGGAGCCATTTTCCTTGAGATTCAGTTTTATGTCTTTCAATAGACAGCAATACTAAGAACTCTATTCTGTTGCAATCTACAGCCAAATCTAATGCTTTCCGACCCTGAAAGAAAGAACAATTTGTATTGGAGATCAAATGTGTAGTGACTAAGTAGGTATGTATGTAGAAAGTGAGCAACAAAACAAGCAAACAAGAAACAAATCTAATTTAGTTAAATCTGCAATTTTTGTTGCTTGATTTTAAAATTTCCTTCACTCACTCACTTTTAGAAATC
>ENA-UOTZ01001360-UOTZ01001360.1-compost-metagenome-genome-assembly--contig:-NODE-1360-length-17037-cov-16.985849_pt1 | contig 17037 bp, 10 predicted proteins | sample MGYA00238144_ERZ746983 | MGnify/ENA primary metagenome ERZ746983 (study PRJEB28759, sample SAMN06268863) | compost metagenome | isolation source: single cell | place: USA: California, Emeryville, Joint...
ATATAGCATGAATTTTGTAGAAATTATTTTTTAATGATTAATTCGGCATCTTCAGTCGATGAGAGATGAGCAATTGCCCTTCATATAGAAGGCTTTTTAGATGACTCAATAACTACTTAGCGTGATTATATCATCCCAAAATGAGGTTGATTAATGATAATTTAACATATTCGAGATGGAGGACTGAATACACTAATCGGTTTGTCCACCAATCATGAAAAGAAAGTTCCTTTCCAACTATTTTTAATTCAAAGCCGCCTCTTAAAATGTCATGATTTAAAGAATCTTGAGATCCTGAGACTTGAATCATCTTTTCAAAATTGAGTGATTCTAATTTCGATTATCACTCGTATTTCTTGGGCAGAAAATGGCTGATAAGAGTTGAAACTACATATTTTGCTTGAACAATACTGGTAACTCTCCCTAGCAACCATCTGAATGTCAAAGTTTATGAAATACCTAAAAAGGTATGATGTTTTGGATCAGATCAAGAAATACTCTATTAAGATTATCCATATTAAAGCTAATAAGATGTATTGAGACTTGACGCATCCTAAGATTGCTTTACAGGAGGAGGTGTACTTTAATTGTAGTGGTCCATTCCTCCTCCTCTTATTCTATTCTTCTTCTTATAGACCAATCGCTGAGTTTTTTCGAATCTTTTTCTTTATCTCTCTTTGTAGGCAAATTTGATAGAAGCTGCAGGCTCTGAATCTATTATTTCTTCGAAAATGAGAGTTCTTTTGGTAAACATAGGTGTTATTGAATGTTCTCCTGATATCCTTTTCAAAAACGAGATCAAATTTTAACTTCTGAAGCTAAACTCATGTTCTGGACTTCATAATTATATTTATTTTTCATCTGGTTAATTTTATGAGAAAACGAGCTCATTCTAATAATCACCATAGTGACGGGTTTTTTGGACTACCACAAGGGAACGAGGATACCAAGGCATTCAGAGCCACAGCTAGAGCGTTAAGACACCAAATTAACTCAAAACAGCTCATTCTCATGAAGCAACTTTCCCGAAAAATGTTTTTTCTGTCCTTTTCCGATCAGCATCAGCTTCATTAATTTGCTATTTAAAGCTCCGATCACGAGAAAATTTAATAAGAAATCACAAAAATTAATCGAAAGAAAAACACAAGCTATCTATGAGATCAGTCATTCTTATCCTGGCATTTGTTGCCACAACCGCATTCACAGCAGCAACACCAAAATGGGAGTGCTATGGCTATAATCAGAGCGTCGGAGCCGTCTTCGAAATTGAAAGCTTATCCAATACTCCAGGCTACGCAGTCAATGTGACTGGAGGAACCACTCTCCGATACAACTATTGCAGGAACGTCACTAACGTCAATACAACTTTTTGCAAAGTTGGGTCTTCCTCAGCTGTCCTCCAAAACAACTCCGATCAAAGCTGCATCAGACTTACTAACGGAACAACTCCTAAATTCTACGCTCAAGATCCTAAAAATCCCTTGGGTGGTGTGTTCCTTGTTTATCCAGGTGGAGATATCATCCCTGGAACTGGAAATGTTTCTTACAACTACACTGTTGCACTCCAATGCAACCAAACCGGTTCTTACAATTTCAAGTCTCTAAATATCACTGGAAATTACAGCCAGAACTACCTGATACAGGCTGCTGCTAATCAAGGCTGCCCAGTATTCGCGTTCTATCAGCTGGCGGACTTCGTCAACAAATATAAAGCTATTTTCATCATAACAGGAACTATTTTGGGAGTCTTTGTGGCTGTCTTCGGTCTTAGACTCTTCAAACCAACCCTCTTCTTGGTTGGCTTTGCAGTCATTTCCTTGTTGATGGCATTTGTCCTCTTCACTTTTGCTCTCGGCAACAATCCAACAGCAGGAGCTCAGTGGGGATGCTTGGCTGGTGCTCTGGTTGTTGGAGCCCTGGCAGGCCTTTTGCTTGTGAAATTGGAGAAAGTTGGAATATTCTTCTTGGGTGCTTGGCTCGGAACCTCTGGTTCATTCCTCCTCTACAGTCTCATATTGAGCCACATGAGAGCAGGAAATGCTGTCCTTATTGCCTTTACCGTTGTTGCTGCAGTGGTATGTGGCATCGTCGCTCTCTTTATCTTTGAGCATGTCATAATCCTTTCAACATCCTTGGGTGGCGCGTACCTCGCCGTCAGAGCTGTTTCGCTCTTTGCCCCTCCTGCGTATGCCTATCCAAATGAAATCGACATTGCCAGAGAGATTGAATACAATGGCTTGGCGAACATTCCTGGAATATTCTATCTGTACTTCTTCCTGATTATGGCCCTTGCTGCTGGCGGTGCTGTTCTTCAATACAAAGCCAAAAGAGCTAGGGATGCTGCAGAAGGCCATAGTGCAGGCGATTATCCAAGCCATCATCATCATCCTTACCATGCTCACCCTTAAATATTCTGCATATGAGCACTATCAATCCTACACCCGTATCTTCCCTTAAATCATTAGTTTCGTTTTAGTTTCACATTCTAAACGTATTAATGTTGTTTATTGGAAGATATTCGTTGTGAGATTCATTAAGTCATTAATCCAATTATAAAAGAACATATCAACATATATCAATCCAAAAGAAAATTGTCTCAGATAGTGCCAATTCGAAATTTAAACTTGTCCGTATAGTATCTAGGTCATAACTGCTTTAATCATGAAACTTGGCCACTTCAAATGAAAAGCTGCTCTGGTAGATTATATTCCGCCGCCCTCACGATGAGAAGATGAGTACTTATTAAGAATTTTACAAGCCAGTTTTCATTAGACAGGCTGGAAATAATGTAGTTGAGAAAGACCATTTATTGCATCCTGAACTATTTATTTTGTTATAACCTTGCTTGAAATTTATATTGAAGATTTCTGAAAACGCTGCGTTGATTAATTTCCCGTACACCATATGGATGTTGTGACATCTTAAACATTACAAATATAATTATTGGAGTTTGATTAAATGTTACTACCCTATCCAGGCAATATGCACCATCCCAGGAAGCCAGCGACACTTCTTTCATTGTGCATCTTGGTCAATGCGATCCATTGCATCATTCATTTTATTTTTCTCTGATCTTCTTGAGAGTTGATATACATTCGAAATACCAGGTTCTCTTATGCAAAACTGGAAATGCCTGTCTTAGATTCATCCTATCTTATCTTATGTGGTAAGGCTGTTGAAATCTATCCAATGCTAAGTGTTCTGATGTGGTTTTCATTTAGAATTCGATCTTACTTTCTGATATTGGATCAGAAATTAACAAATAATCAACAAATTCAAAAAAGCAAACTGTTGCATATATAAATATTTTAATTTCATTCAAAGTTCCATTCTATTCAATCTAAGACTGTAAAAAAATGAGCTTCCAGGTATGCCAGCTTTCTTAGTAAAAGATAGCTCATCGTTCACCTAGACAACCGAATCCACCAAAGAAGAATTCAGAAAATACCTCGAAAAGGCTGGCGTCATTGACCAGCTCACTCGTGTACTCGTTGGCCTTTATGAAGAACCAGATAAACCAAACAATGCTATTGAGTAAGACCTCATGTAGCTTTCAAACCCTGTAACATCCTTCCCAATAGCTACATGAAGAGATTTTTGGGCTCTCCAACCGACATTGATGTTGATAAACTCAAAATCGAATACGAAAAATTGAAAGATGAAAATCTAAAACTCCAAAAAAGAGTCAAGGAACTTGAAGACGAAGTAAATAATTCCTCCCTTGTCCTCAATTTCTAATCCGCATTCTTTCAGCTCAAACAACTGAGACCTGAAGACAACTAAGACGCATAGAAATTCTTTTTTCATAGTTTGAAGACCTCCCTTTAATTTCCAACTTTGCATAAACCATCTCTTCTCTGTAAATCTATCGGATGTATGAATTGGGCAGTTGCAAGGTTCGTATTTTTCTAAAAATGAAAAAATGAAACAATAAGTTACGAACAGAGTTTATTCGATTGAACCTTTTTTTTAAAAGAAAAGCTTTTCTTGGCACAAAGAAAGAAAACTTTAAATAAAAGTGCCAATCTTTGAAAAGACTACTCCAAATGTCATAGGGATTTGAGCTGATATTGGAAGTAATTCTTGAAAAAAATATGTTTCAACAGATAAAAGCAGTGTGATATTAAATCGTGGTTTAATATATAGTCCTAATTATCGAGGTATCGCAAACTCCTTTGATACACACGCACCCACAAAACACAAAAGACAATGTGAAACACAACGAATATTAAAATAAACACGATTTGTTTTATTTATTCACAACTTCAGATATAGAATTGCGGTTCAGTATTGCAATTCAATCCATTAGCTTCTAACGATATTATAATTAGTTCAGATTTGAATTTTATACACTAGATGGCATTCTGCTACCAAATTTCTCTCAAAATCGCGGCGTTTAATAATTTGCGAAGAGGTGTGAAGTCCCAAATTGGTTGTTATTAAGTGCAAACATATTGTCGACTGGTTCGACGTTGCTTCCTGGTCTGCTGAATGGATTCAAGTCATACATTGATTTAACGGGTTCTTTCGCCGGCTCAATTTTCATTTCTTTGGCAGGGTCACGTCTTTTCTCAGAAGAGATTCTCATATTCGAAAAATCTTGGTTCAGCATCCCGACACTTCCAGCTCCCAAGTAGTTTGAAAGTGGCTCGGAGAAGTTGAAGAGAGGGCTGTTCGGCCAGTGTTGAGCTTCATTTTCAGCACTTTGGATAGCGTTGAGGGAATTGCTTAAGTTCTTTTTGTTTAAGCTATTGACAAAGTATAATTCTCCCTTGGTGAGGTCAACCACCGCAAACTGCAAGTCGTTTGCTCCAACGACCTTATTCGCTTGGTCTTGGAATTCTCTAAGACTCTTTTCTTTGAGAATCAAGTTTGAGGCGTCTTGTACACCAGAAGGGACTATTGAAAAAGAATAAGGGATTTACAACAAAGGAAGAGCTTTTTACAATGATCTTGTGGGTCATCATTAGAAAGTTCCTTAATCACACCAAGAGAGTGACCAAGCTGTCGACCAGGAACGCTCTGCATCTTACGGAACAAAGGCAGACTTTGCGTTCCATCGTCTCCGTTGCTCGAAGGCATGCTCTTTCGGCTGATCATGGCCGGTCCGTTATTCTCGCCCATGATACTGTCCAAGCCAAGGCTCTGGAGGATCTTTTGGGTGTCGATATTTGTTTGTGCGTTCCAGCTTCCCTTTCGCTTGGAAGAAAAGGTTCCTTCCATATTTTGTTGCAGGCTCGATTGTTCATCAAGCATGTTCTTCTGTCTATTTTTAGGAGTTTTCTCCTCGATTACCAGCTCTTTAAGCAGATTCCTTTTGTTGAGGATCTGGCTTTCGCTGAGGCTGCTTTCACTCGAGTAGGATCTTCTTCTCTGCACTGAGGACTCCGAGATCGTGCTTAAATCTTGGAAGCGACGCTCGAGTGATGTCGAGAGGTCACCGTACTCATACTTCTTGTCGATGATACTGATGTTAGTTCCCTTAGCTGCCATGTTTTTAGAAATAAAATCAATGATCCTCTGAGTCACTTTTCGCTCTTTCTCAGCCTGGTTGACTTCTGAATCGTTGGAAGTTGATTGGTCATAGCCAAGCTCGTGCATGAATTTCTTGTAAAGTGAATTCCAGCGATTCTTCACGGCGTTCTCTGTACGGTCTCTCATCATCTTGGAAATGTCCGCCCACTTTTTCCCTCCCACACTCAGGAAGTACTTCAGCATTTTAAGGTCTTCCTCATCAGTCCAAGGTCCTCGGTTGATCGCTGGGTCTAGATGGTTGATCCAGCGTTCACGGCATTGCTTTCCGTGGCGGTAGACCTGTGAATTGCATCGAGCGTTCAATTCGGCGGCAATTTCTTTCCAATGATTTCCGCGTCCCTTTTCTTTCATGATCTGCTTGAGCATATCATCTTCGAAAGGAGTCCATGGCGCTTGTGTGAGTTTTGTTTTCAAAAAGCTCAACCATTGAAGCTTTATGTGTTCAGCTTTTCGCCCAGGGAAGAAACTCGCGACAAACTCCCAGTTGCTCTCAGCCAACGAAGCAAAGTCTTTTTCTTCGGCTTTGCAGATATATGTGGCGATAGAGACAAGGAGAAGGTTTTCGTCTTCATTCCAGGCTCTGCGGCCAGGTTTCACAGTGAAGGCTGTTCGCTGCAGGATCTTCTCATAGAAGTCAGTTATCGAATCAGCGTCGAGCACTTGGTCTAGTTTTAACAAAAGGTCTTTTTTCAGTTCATTGAAATACGGCTTTGGATTGACTTGAGCAACGTATTTGCGGTGGAAGTCAAAGAATTTTTCTCGAAGTTTTTTCATGTGGGCTGAGATCTCTCTGTCGTCTCTAAACTTGGATTCTTCTCCTTCTTCATCTTTCATGCAAGCGCTGGGTTCTGCCTTCAGATCGATTTTCAATCCTTCGTTTCCATCGTTTGCTTTGACTAAACAACAGGTTAGGCTAGGGTTATGGTTGGAAGGATATTAGTCTTACTTTCTTTGAATAGAGGGCTCTGGAAGAAAGGCTCTCCATCATCGTCAAGATTTCCAACTTCAGAATGTCTGCGCTTAAATGACATGGTGGGATGCGAGATTTTTTGGCGATTAATTAGCAAGTATAAAGATGACAATAATATTTGAGCAGAACTTAAATAAAAGGCTGCCTAACGCTACTTCCGAAGAAATCGAGCTAAAGATCAGTACTGATTCGAAATCAAACGATCCCACGGAGTTTTCTAACAATTTTCTTAGCAGCTATTCAGTCAATGTTGGCTGTTTAACGTATCTTATTTTTAATAATTCTCTCGAAAAATTTGATAAATTTAGCTTAGGCAAATATAGCCGTCAGAGCCCTGCTAAGGAAGCAGTAGACGTTGAGTACTCAATAGTAATGCGATTATTCCCAGCCTTTTGATTGAGAAATCTCGCTTCATTGAACTTGCAGCTAGCTATCAGAGCATCTGATTAATAATCAAGATTTTTTCTCAGGATAAACCTGAATGATGCTGGACATCGCATGGTTGTGCTGACAGCTGATGCTTAGCCCAAAAGACCTTAGAGAGATTGTTACCAGGGGCCATAAATTCGTTGAAAGAATAAAGGAGATCAATGCTCAATTTATTCTCGAAATAGTTAAACGTTTGATCAAATAACCCGCGAGAAAAACACTGAATGTTATAAAATCAATAATGATCACTTATTTCCCTGAGTTCAAATGAACATTATTTTCAGCGGAAAATTATTTAGGATTCAAGAGAAGGACAAACTAATCCAAGCTCGCAACAATTGAAGTAGCTCACCTCTTTTTTTGTGATTTTATGTGGGTACGTACACGGCTCTCTACGCTCATTCTGATGGTTAAGCATTTGAGTCAAACATTATTAGCATCTGCGCTGATTTTTTTTTTTTGGTTGCGTTTTCACTTACTTATGTGCATCTCCTAACACCTCGCGTTTTCATTCAATAGCGCGATGGAATTTGAGAATCCTTGACTCTTTTGAAATTAACCATTTTATTTTTTTTTGGATGATCCATCAAATGAGAGTATAGCATCTTATAGTATATCCACTCTGGCATCCTTCACACAAGTGCAAAGTACGAGGGCCATACATATATTTTCATGGCTGAAGTTGTTTTACAATGACATTTCGAGTTATAGTCTACTTTGCTCGTTTAACGGTTCCAATCGAAGTTCTCTATAGGATTTTTTTACAACTCTTCTCCTTGAAATTTCCTCAATGAGAGACAGCAGATAATGATGATGAGAGAGCAATACCCAATAACATGGCCGAGCTTCGTGTGCTGAAGGAGAAAAAATTTGATTCACTCATAAGTTTGTTGTGATCAGTAACTGTTAACCGTTTTGTTCGAAATTTACAGTGTTGCAACGTGAAGTCTAAGAAATGGAGTCGAAAGCATCCTGATTTCGCTCAGAAGAGGCCATATCCCTTCACTTACCTAAATGAATCGGACAATTCAGAACTTACTCTCTTTTTTTTGTGAATCATAATTTTTTTTTCACTCATTGATCCTATCTTGAGAGAATCTCCAAAGACAAATGATGATGAAGAAGGCTACTTAAATGAATTCCTAAATTTTCTTTGATATGATGGATGTTGTTGTTGGCTGAAAACTAACTAGTCACTATCTTATTTCCTTTGCAAAAAAGAATATCACCTTCATTTAAATTATTAATTGGAAAGAGAGCTTCACTACATAAGATCATTATTAAGTTTGAACCCAACATTTTTCAGAAACGAGCTAGCTTGGTCCTATGTAACAGGCAGCTCAGACGGGAAAATGTCTCAAATTAGCGAGCCAGTCAGAAAATTTTATGGGTATCCGTTTTGCTGAATCAATTGAGAATATTTGCTGAATTAAGAAGTGTACCTAGTTTATTTTGAGAAAATTTTTACGTTTTCCGTTATAGAATAGTTCATACTCTTTGGATATCTGACAATACTATCAGAAGTCACCTCTTTGAGGACGGCAATTCACGGTTACTTTGAATCTCATTACTAGTTACCTAAATCCATTGATACATTAAGATATTTACTATTCGAAAGCCTGAGAGTTTACTTTTTTTTGGAGTTTCCAAATCTGAAAGCTCTGTTCGAGATGTCCACTGTCTTCAGATATCATGAAGTTCTCTTTGATTTATCAACAGCTTTGACTTCTCTTCCTAAATGGTGTTATCTAGCACTGCAATTTGCAGATTTAGAGCCACAACGGATATTTGGAAAGGAGCAAACTGATTCTCTGTTTTGAAGATAAACACCTGAAAATATAATTCTTTGTAATTTCTGATGACTGCGATGAATTTCTTCTGCAGCAAAATAATTATGAGAAATGATGTAGTGTCTCAATCGGCACTAGTCTCGCATGATAATTTCTGGTTTTTGACATTGCTTCATAATTAATTCAGTTGATGAGAGGTAGTCTGAGAGATGGAGATAGATTTGTTAGCAAAAGGCAACAATTAGGAGAATTCATAGTTATTTAAGATTGGGAAGATATTTGGTAAGTAATACGATAATATGAAGTACCAAGAAACACATGATATAATAATTATAATGATAAATCAAGAAAAAGATATAAAATTAGTATTCCCATGATCAAGTAGTAATCTTTTTGCTTATTTAACTGAAATTTATAGCGAAAAAATGATTATAGGAGTTCGAATTTCAATAGTTTCTCCTTTATTATATTTAAGCTTATCGGTTTCGTGCACACGTCATCCATCCCTGCCGCAATTGCCTGATCAAGCTCAGAGGCATGAACACAGGCTGTGCAAGCAACAATTTTAATCTCAGAGTTAATTTTCTTTTCTGATATCAACTTTCTGAGAGCCTTTGCCGTCTCGAAGCCATCTAACACTGGCATATTGCAATCCAGAAACACAATTTTATATTGCTCACAGACGGCGCCGCAAGCGTCCTGTTCTTGACGCCTTTGTATTTTTTGAAGCGCTTGCAGCCCATTAAAAGCCCAGTCACAGGTTATTCTGAGTTTCTTCAGGTTTTGGTCAAGAGCTGTGAGGTTGAAAGAATCATCATCGACGATTAGAACCTTGGGGCAAGTACAGTTGGGTAGATTCGTTGAGGGAATGCTAAATGGCATTCTTTCAGTTATAATTAGTCCTCCACCTGCGGAGGAGACATCATCTTGAGAAGTCGCCTTTCGATCGATTGAACTTTTGCTTTTTACTGGTGAAATTTTGAGTTCTAAGTTAGGGTCATCGCGATTTTTCTCCATCATGTCCAGTTCAATGGATAATTCTTCTATTGCTAAAGGAATTCTAGCTTCAAGGTGTTCTCTATCAACAATATCAACCCAAAAAGTGGTCCCTTTGCCGAGAGTAGACACAAACTTTATGGGTCTCGTGTTCTGGTTTTCTAATCCTTGATTCAGGAGTTCGGCTAGATTATTTGAAATCACTAGCCCTAATCCAACGCCAGTCGCGTTAATCCTTGATTCTTTTCCCAGCTCGATCTTCTCGAAGGCCTGAAAGAGCTTTGTCTGGCTCTCTTCACTTATCCCAATACCACTGTCTTCACACTTAATTCTAACTCCTCGAAATCCAGAGATCAAGACCTCTTCAATCTTCAAATAGACTCCTCCTTCGAATGTAAATTTAACTGCATTACTTAAGAAATTGAGGATAATTTGCTTTAATCGATTATGATCAGAAACCAATTCTTCTTTGTGTTTTGATAATGATGACTCCAGTTTCAGTTCAATTCCTCTCTTCGCCGCTTGAATTTCCAACAACTCAAGGCATTCTTTAGCTGTTTCGACTATACTCTTTCGTTCAAACGACAATCGTAGCTTATTCGCTTGCATCTGAGAAAAATCTAAAAAGTCGTTGATGAGACAAAGCAGCATCCGACTGCTTCTCAGCGCGGGCAAAACATAGTTCTTTTTAGCAGACTGCGGGACTTCAGGATCACTGAGAGCCTGCTCGGCAAAGTTAATGCTTCCATTAAGAGGAGTTCTCAGTTCATGCGACACCGATGCAAAAAGTCGAGTTTTGTAATTATTATCATCTTGCAATAACCGATAAGCTTCTCGCTCGGTCGTATCGCTAATATTAGCAACAATAACTCTCTTATCGTTGTACACTGAACCCGCGAACTTGATCTGATAAGACTTCAGTCCTTCACTCTCTATATGATTTTTATACCCTTCAATGGTAATGAACTGCACCACACATTGAGCGTCTTTCTTTGGGTTAAAGAAATGATTTACAACATCATCAAAGACGTTCGCGACGCTGGTACCCTTGCAGTAGTAAATTAAGATAAAACTAATAAAAAGAGCTTACCTCGCTGGATTGTTCGTGTTTAGTGCATCCCAAAACTTGTTTAACTTTGATATCACAAAAGACTCGATCGATGTCTGGAGTTTTGTTTTGGAACATCTTTTCGGCAGTTTCATTCAAGTATAATATCTGCTTTTGGCCATCAATGATCATAATTCCCTCCATAACGTCATCTAAAACTTTCTTTATGGCCTGAGAGTCTTCATGGCATTTGACTCGTTTCAAGAATTCATCTCTCGTAAATTTTTCATTGAAATATGTCAGCAAGCCAAAAATGATAAATAGCTGGACCAATCTAACCAGGAAGAAATTAGGGACATCGTCTTTCGCGAGTACCATCACGAAATAAATAGCTATTTGTAAAAAACACGCAAAGACACGCACATGCCAGTATCCAATTATCATGACACTACATAGGAAATAAACACCCATACCCCATCCAGAAATCAACAAAGCGTGCTCTGCGAGGCATGTGTATGGTAAGATATCAACGGTGAATACAAGAGCCAACAGGTCCAAAATGAATAGTGTAAGTTTGGCTCTCTTGATGAACTGATCACATCTTTCGCATCGCTTTTTCAGCCAATAGACATAGCTCATCCATAATAAGCAGCCAATCCCTCTCACAAAACACCACGCCGTAATAGTCTTGTTTTTGTTTTCGAAGTTTATTCCATAGTCTAATCCGATCCACATTGAATTCATTATAAAAAGCAGTGTGACAACGACGAATCTCCTGCAGAGCTGAAGAGTGAAATTAGAATGGAAGAATTGAGAGTGAGCCTGAGATTTAAAACCTAAACACCAATCCATTTGTCGAGTGAATAAATATTGAAGGGATTAACGAAAATTTTTTATTTTTTTTTTTGGAATTAGTCAATTATTAAGAGCTGGAACCTGCACCGCTTAAAAGCTCTGCTTTTGTGCTAATTATCTTTTGTACCAGTATATTTTATTGATATTTTTATATTTATTGGATGGGAAAATGTTCAGCAAACGGGTGATTTACGATTTTCAAGGCATTTCTTTAATTCGCCTTGAATATAGTATAGTAATCACGCACTCAGGGAAGTTTCAAAATTTGTAAAAACTTAAATACATAGTATTCCTTGAGCAAAAAGGGAATTTGAACTTCGTAGAGAAATGAAAAGTGAGCTCACTCAAGGTCTCTGAATGCATCTGAGGATAGGGTGCATCTAAGGACTTGGGAGCTGGAAACAAGGCATTTTGAAACCATGTTCTTGATGCAGTGATAGAGAGAGTAGTTAAGGCACAGGTCTGCTTTGAAGTGGAGAGAACGAGAAGAAGATTAAGGCGAAGTCGAATCGAGCAGATATTAAAGCAAAAACTCACGCGATTACGTCGAAATTTAATTCATTCAGTATTGCGTTGAAAAGAATGACTCTATTCAGTAGTTCAAAGAATCACGGAATTTATTTTTGATAAGAACCACGATTTTAAAAAATTAAACTCAGAGCTGGTACAGTGGATTGATTCCAGAGGCTCTTGAAAGTAGTTAGAATAATAATGCGGTCTATGCAGCATCTGAAAAATATTTAGAGCATTTGTTATTGAAAAATTGCTTAGAGTTGAATCATTTGGATTTCGGTGCTTTTTTCTTTGGTTTTTTTGTTGTTAACCTGACTTTAGTGTCATTTTCGAGTTATTAGACTTGAAAGGAAAAATAATAAATCCAAGCGCGCGTATTTTCAGGCTGATTTTCACTTTTCAGAGGAAAACCTTTATCACAATTAAAAAGCGCACCAAAAGGACTCCTTAACCTCCAAAGTTTAACTGACAAAACTATGGAAACTGAGAAAGATAATGTGGCAGCTCTGAGCTCATGCAATCAAAGCACAGCGTGAATGCTCTTTCTCAAATAGATTATATCTCGAGGATTTCAATGAAATAACGATAGTTAAAAGTGATTGCATGATGATTTTTAGGCTATTCTGAATATACATCACTAAAAGAAGAGGATTTTTTCTCTGTAAATTAAGTAGACAACTTGCAATTATCGTAAATCCGATCTGTATAAGGAGAAAGAAGTAATACCAGAGAAAATAGTTACGCTATATAAATAGAAGCTGTGAAGTTTTACAGTATCGACAATTTCGCCCGTATCCAGACTTTTAATTGACAATGTCCATCATTATTGATATTTTATTAGGTATAAAGAGTCTGTTCCTTTTGCCAGTACTACCTTAAAATGATAAATTGCGAATCGTTCACAAAGAATAATTTAGCTCACTTGTGATATGAAGCCAAAGTTATTTAATTAAAATTTCGTGACACTTTTTGGCAAATTGCTGTCTTACAAATGAGCAAGGTCCTTGACTCTTTTTTAAACGGAGTGACTCCACAACATCAAAGAACGTCATCACGATCAACATCCAAAGATGGCTATTTCCCTGCTATCGGACAACCCTCCGCTTTCGATAAAAACCGTGTGCGAAACTCTCTGCTTGACATTGGCCCCACTCCAAAAAACGCTTTTAACCCAAATAAATCTCCTTCTTTCCAGAACCTGTACCTCCAACAGCAATCCACTGATAAATCAACCTTGCGGGAACAGCTTAACGCTATCAAGGAAGAGAAAGCAGAGCGAAATCAAGATGATGAGCCAATATCAAGGAGAAAAATGGACATGCTGAAAGTCCAGACGAATTTACGAGACCTAAACACTAGCAATTCCAATAACTCACCTCTTTTATTCGTACCTCCGGCTCTAATATCAGCAAAATCACGCCATTCTACTTTTAAAAAACCCTTTTTACCCTTCGATGAGCTGCTCTCCACTCATCGGAAAGACGTAAAGAACTTCGATGAGTCTCTGATTTCTCCTAACACAAGCAAAGATCAAATCATACGACAACTTGCTTATAATAAAAATCAGGAGAGAATCATTGTTGAATCCACTACGCAGTCAGAAAAAGAGTCTCATCGTATGATGGCAGAGAGTTTTAAAACTCAGAAAAAGAAGGAGCTCAAGATGCCGAGAATACATACTTACCCTTCCCGCTCTCATTTCTATTCAAACGACAAGATCGGCAGCATGAATGACACAAAATTAACTAAAATCGAACCAGTTGAGATTACTAATAAAGTTGGACTGTCTTCTGAGAATACAAATGGCCTTTTTAGCCGTCATCTTCGATTTTTTAAATGCAAAGATATTGAGAATTTCTCCTATCGTCCGAAAGCTAGAGAAGGCGCGACTTTTACAATTTTCGGGAAGTATGGGTACTTGTATGGAGGAAGATCGCAGCGAGCAGTAGATGAAATCGAAGTTCTGGATCTAACCACGGGAGCTTGGAAAACTCCGAATGCTGGAGGTGAAGTACCAGTAGAAGGGAGAATCGGTCACTCTGCCTGTTTGTATGAGCGCAATCTCGTGTTCTTTGGTGGAGAAAGACGCTTCAATGAGGCGCTTAAGCTCAGAGAGTGTCTGAATGATATAAGGATGTTTGTCATTGATACTCAAGAATGGAAATGGCCGCAGTGCTTCGGAGAGCAAGTTGAACCTCGCAGAAACCATGTTGCGGCTGTCGTCGGAAAACATATGCTGGTGTATGGTGGGATTGATAACTACGGCAATTTGCTATCTGATCTGAAAGCCTTGAATTTGGTAACAATGAGATGGCAGACCTGTTCAGAAGAAGGGAACAATGGGATGGGAATTGCCTTTCATGCTGCTTGTGCTGTTTTTCACCCAGAGAGGAGGAAGATTATGCTGCATAAAATTCCAGAGCTAGTAAACCCAAATCCTCCCACAATAAAGGAGGAAGGAATCTATGTTTTCGGAGGGAAGAGTGAAACCGGGGAAATTCTCAACACCCTGAAAATATTGAAAGTTGGCGATAAGCCGGCGAAATGGATAGTGCCTGAGACGACCGGAAAGCCTCCACTGCCTCGTATGCAGCATACCATGGACTACTACAGAAAACTGAACTGCTTGGTGGTGTTTGGCGGAAGGAACGAGCAGCAGAAATTTAGCTGTCTCAATGATTTTGGAGTCCTTTGGCTGGAGACAATGACGTGGATGCAGGTGTCTTGCTGGGGAGATGAGATTATTAGCCGATACTCGCACTGTGCGGGAATATTTGGAACAAAGCTATATATTTTTGGAGGGATCAACTACGGCTCGTATGTAGGATCAGAACTCGAATTGATCGAATTAGATCAAACTAACGCGATGAGAATGCAACGAGAACGTAACGAAGAAAGCGCTCAGAACCAATCTCAGGTATTAGCGTCGAGGGGAGGTTTCGTGAATGCTCGACCTTTACCAAAAATTAACAGAAAAGATAGTTTCGACCTCCAAGGATTTATTAGTTTCCTACCTAAACCAACAAAGGAAGAGTTGAGAGGCCCTGACTTTCTGCACGAGGAAGAAGAGGATGAAACTCCAAACAATAGAAGCCCAAATAAAAAAAAACCCGAGCTTAATTCTTATAAAGAGAGAGTAAAGGCACAACAACTTATGGTGATGTTATCGCCTAAGCATGTTAGTCCTAAGGCTGCAAAAGGAGGTCATGTAGATAGCTTTAGTACAGCTGCAGTGCGCAAAAACGTCCAAGTGAAGTTCCAATCCTTTGATACACCAAATCCTTAATTTCAGTTATTAAGAATAAGCTAATACACACACATTATTGGTTCGCAATCACGCTTTTTTAACAAAACCATTAGATAGATGCCGATGCGTTTAGCGGGTTTTGTTCCTTCGTCAAAATCACTATGATCAATCTCCTATAAAAATTTCTACATTGAGAGTGTTTGTCCATCAATAATAGCAAGCATTCATTGTTTATCGCTAATTACTCAGAGGCCACTTAGAAGTGCCTTCTGAGCTGTATATATATTCCAAACCTAGCTGAAGTACTAAAAATTTGTTAATTATAGCTCCTTATGAGAGTGCCAGCAATCTTTTCATTGTTTTACCTTTAATTTCATATGCTTTAGCATATACTTCCAAATAACAGTTTGATAAAAGCAAATTTAAGATCTACATAAATAAATGCAGTCCTTCAGAAATCCTTCTTTCTCTCTTCAAACTCTCCTCCGAAAGCGCCCTAAGGTCAAGCCAGAAACCATCCTATTAAGAAAGGAAATCAAGAGGACAAAAATGATCAACATTTTCACCCCAGATCATTCGGGTGAGAAACCCGTCCATGATTGGATGCAAGGAAAGAGAGTTAAGGGCGTATTTAATGCTTTGCAAGAATTCCAAAACCGCAACAGACACACCAACCCTGTGGATCCAAAAGATCACCCTCGTATGAAAAAGATCAGTGAAGAATTTGCGGAATATGCTGTAAAATTGTTTGAATTGCTTTATGGTATTAACCTTTGTAATTAGTACCGTGAAAAAAAATTCAGAGAATACGAAACGATTAAGAGGATGGAGATGGATCAAGTGATAGAGGAGGAGATCAAAAAGCTTCCTGGCCTCTTGAGAGATGAATTACAGCTATTCTTAAAGCAAACTCGAAAGAATGCCGCATATAGACCTGAATTGGACCCTTATCACTAGTAAAGCTCTGATATTTGAATAATGACTCAATGTTTTCTTAGCTATATGGAGCAATTTATCAGAATTGCACCAAAGGATATCGAAGAAAGATGGTATCTGGCCGAGCGTCTGGGTAGAATAGCTAATGATGAGCTTCCAGTCAATGAATAACAGGTTCTCGTGATAAATATTTGTACGTTTATGTTGTTGAAAATACGCAAAGCTGTATTTCTTTTTTCTGAACCTCAGCCACACATCCTGTGTTAATAGCAGTGGGAAAAAAATCGATTTGAATGGCTCCTAACGATTTTGAGAATAGCGATAGCTTTGAGTTCATTTTAGATACTCTGGAGATATTTTCGTTTCAAATTCAATGACAATAGCAATGTGAATGAAAATATATAAATAAATAACTAAATAAAACCAAGGCGAATCATGTTCTGTTTTCAAGAACTTGAGAATTAAATAAAGCTTTTTGATGTGTATGTATGATTTTGCAAAAGGTTGCAGAGTAGGATGCAGATAAGCAGTGCATGATTCTCAAATAAGGTATTTGTACTCATTTACATAAGAAAAAATTTAGTTTTGCTGTAATATTCTCCTCGATACTTGAATGTCAAACTTATTTTATATAGGATCTTGATTCTTTTCGAATTAATATTGAGACTTGAGGACTCAAATTTTGACTACTATAGAACAAATTTTTTTGGAGTATGGC
>ENA-UOTZ01001361-UOTZ01001361.1-compost-metagenome-genome-assembly--contig:-NODE-1361-length-17031-cov-3.611065_pt1 | contig 17031 bp, 13 predicted proteins | sample MGYA00238144_ERZ746983 | MGnify/ENA primary metagenome ERZ746983 (study PRJEB28759, sample SAMN06268863) | compost metagenome | isolation source: single cell | place: USA: California, Emeryville, Joint...
AGAAAGGAAGGAAAATATTTAATCTAGTGTTTTGTAGTTGCTTGTATTTTATGAACATTGTGTAGATTTCTTTCTAGAGCTTCATCAAAGTAGAAAATTGAGATATTTATTCACTGAAGAGATTAATCATGGTTTGATTTATCGATTAGCAAAACAAACAAAAATTATCATTGCTTGACACTGATAGGAAGCACAATTTAAGTTTTCCAGTACCCAAGGCAGGCTTTCGTTTTTTTTTATGATTTTTGCTGTAGATATTTAGAAAACTTAAGAAATTATAGCAGCGAAGATAAGACAGTTGTAAGTTTTTGTCTTTATAATGTGAAAACTTCTGCTGGATTTAAAATTTTTGGAAAGGGAAGATTGCCATTCATTATATATAGCATCTTCTTATTAATTTCGAAAAAAATGGCAGCGAAAAGTTAGAGAAAGGTTTAACAAACAATGAAAAGCCTGGGAACGGATGAGGTTAGGAGCCTGGGCACAATTTGGTCTAAAGGGATCACATTTTTACTATCGTTATCTAAATATTCAGTGAGAAACAACGGGTCTAATCACATTAGTTTCGTAGATTATATTTAATTTCAAGAGTGAAGTTGCCTCAAAAAAATGTCTTATAATGATGATCACTCAAATCAACGTTGATCAAGCAAATGTCTCCTCTGAGGGTCTCTTCTGTTTCTTCTGAACTCTCCAATGACAATACTAATAATCAAGGTAGCCAGGAGTCCAAATACAACGCCTCCAATCACAAGCCAGTATTTGTAATAGCCTGGTAAGACGAAGTTTAATAAAATCAAACTTCCAATTGGTATCAGCAACCATGGAATTCTTACAAATATTTGGCATCTGCTCATTTGCGAGATGCAATGATTAGTAATCGCCAGATAGTATAGGAGAAATTTGAACCATACATACGCCAGAATTATCTGCAAAATCCACATTGCGATCCTAGTATACCAATGACTTGCAGCATAGTTCGCAAAGTCTTCGTAAAAATATGCAAGGAGCATAAACAAGGGAATTCCCAAGAGGAAGTATAATATTACCCATCCACGATGAAAGACTCTGTACCATGAGAACTGGGTCCTACAAGCAGTGCATGTTACCATAGGGCAGCCTGCAAATAGAGTGATATATGTTCCGCAATTCGGACATTTTTTCGATGAAAATTCTTTTGTCAGAAATGTCTTGAACTTCTGACAAAAAGAGTCTGAAGAACCCCTTATCAAGGGATTTGTCCACTCGGAGTTACAGCGTTCACAATGAAATGGAACTTTGCATCCAAAATGTGAAGGAATAGAGAATCCTGCATACTTGCACTTTTGATTTGGACAATGGAAAACATCTGGTTTGTCAATCAGGTAGTTCTTTAGGTAAGCGTTGTTAAGCTGCTCAATGTACTCTCTGGGAAGATTTTCAGTGATCAATTTTACGGTAAGTGTAAATGTGCATCCTTGAGTTGGACAGATTATGTGGCTGTCGGAGTGAATACTCTTATTGAGAACCAAAGTTTGAAGCCAACCAGAGATGCATTCAGCGCAGAAACTGCAGACCCCATGGAGAGAGATGAGAGGTTTAGTATCAAAGCAAATAGGGCAATTCTCCATTTTTGTTGGTTTCTTATTAACAAGACGATCAGATGGTTTGAATAATTAAAATCACAAAATGATATCCTAATTTGTGCATCAATCCGATCAGATGAGATGTTTTTGTGCTCATGCAGATACCACTTCTTACAGGAAAAGAAAAAAACCCCAATTACTATAGCAAATAAACTTCATGTTACCCATTTCTCCATTAAGAAAGATTTAATCAACTCTAAAGTTGAAAGAGTCTTATGGCAGTAGTAAACGAGCAGCTAAGGCCATTTATTATAATAAAGTTGGTTTTAAATCTACTAGTATTTATGAAGAGATATGTTACACTTAGACGAAAGAAAAACTATGATTCTTCTTATCTGCCCACAAATGATGAATGCATTGCTAGGGTGAACCATCAATCACGTGTTCACAAACAATAGAGTTAACATTAAAGGGGAGCTGATAAGACTGTATTTGTCATAAAGTATGCAAACACCTTTTCTCCTTCATCCAACGTTTGCTATGTCTAATATTTGTTGCGAGAGAGAGTAAGAGAATCAAATTATATAATAGTCAGTAACAATAATATTTTCATTTTGATATTACTTATTTTGACAAATGAAAACTGAAAACGACATCTCCCCTTGAAATAACTACATTTCAAGATGATTGCAATCAAATACAAAACTTTATCTCTGTTATTTTTGCTGCAATGCTAATAAAATTATGAATAAATCTTAATTGAGTTTCTGCATGGTATTAAGGTTAACGGAACTCAAGTTTAAAAGGTGAACTCTCAAATTGATAATAAAATAAATAAATCTGCTTGTTAACGAACACCTCAGCTGTGTTTTTTTCTATTTGCAAATGATTGGCCTTCAGACAGAACAAAAACTAGCACATCTCCTCAAAACAATTTCTGATTCTGAAAAGGAAGTTGAAATTGTACGCCAACTTCTCGCTGAACAGAGAGATTTTGAACCATATACTGCTTTTAAAAGAATTGATTCTCTTTGCCTTGGCTACATTCGCCCCGAGGATCTCTACCGATTTTTGAAAGAAAATGGAATCACAGCCTCCGAGAAGGATATCGACTACTTATTACGTTTATTTGATGGTGCTGGATCTCAAAGGTTATCATACTCTGATTTCATCAGAGCAACACTTCCAGTTACCAATCCCACTCTCAGACAGCTTGTCACACAAAGACAAGCATACTACGTTGGGAAGAATCAATCCCTTCCCTCTGATGTCGAATGGTCTCTGGCTCGAGTGTTCGACAAAGAGATTGATGCTTATAGAAAGATCGAGCTTCTCAAGGAATCTCTTGCTGGAAGATTCGATTTTAATGCCTGCCAAGCGTTTAAAACCATAGACGTTGACAGGCTGGGCTTCCTTGACCATGAAGCATTATTTCAATTCTTCAAACGAAACAATATTATCATCTCAGATGACGACGTTCAAGCGCTTCTTCGTCGAATTGATAAGGACCAGGATGCACGTATCTCTTACGATGAATTTCTCGCTGCTATCTCTCCTGATGGGACAATTTCAAAGGAATCTCGCTCTATTGAGCTAACTGCTCCACGTTTCAACAGTAGAAGAGCATCTCCTCGCTCCACTGAAAAGAACCCTCCTCGTTCTCGTGACACTGTAACTTCAGGTTTGCCTGGCTCAGAGTATAAAACTGGAGGCCTGAATGACCTAGTTTACCACAATTATCTCAATCGATCTCAAAGCCGCTCACCAAAACGAGCTGAAAGGTTAACTTTCAGTAAAGAACTAGACACACGAGCAACCCCTCAACGAGTATCTATTGCTGAGAGAAGATCTCCAGAAAAGATCCTAAGTAAATCTCAAAAAAATTGGTCTCCGAATAGGTCTCGCAGAGTGGATCAATCTTTGGAAAGCTATAGGACGCCTCAACGCGAGAATAATCTAGTCAGCAAACGATCGGCATCACGAGAGAGGATATCACCACTCAAAGCAAAGGAAGAGGAAACTCTCGCAAAAATTTTGAAAGACCAAATTGATCTCGATAAAGAAATCGAAAATCTCAGAAATGATTTGGCTCTCAGAAGCGATTTCAATTTGCTTGACCTTTTTAAGATCTTTGATGTTTACGGAAAAGGTTACATCACCAGCAGCGAATTTGAAGATGGACTTCGAGAATTAAGCGTTTACCCTTCCAAAGATGACCTTTATTTGATTGTTAGAAAGTTTGACAAAGATGCTGATGGACTCCTAAGGTATTTTTTCTCAATAAGTTATTATCTCTCACTACTTAACAGATACTCTGAGTTTGCTGAAATTTTCACTCCTACAAACACTGATTATGCTGGAATGCTAACAAAAAGAATACCAAGCTACACCGAGACCAGAAAAATCAACGCTGTAACTTCAAACCATCATCAAAACTTAATCTAAAATTTTTCATATGATAGATCTTTGGTTATGAAACCTTAAAGCTGCTTAAGAAGTTCTTGAGTCTTCTCTTCCAAAATGAAGGCGCAATTGAAAATGCTCGTCAGCGATTAAACAAAAGGCCATTGTTTGATCTTTATGATGCATTTAAAGCTCTCGACAGAAATGGAAACGGATATGTTACTTTAGATGAATTTAGAGAGATTCTTCAGGAGAATGGAATTTATGCAACTTCGACAGAAGCCCTGAATTTGATAAAGAGATTTGATAGAGATCAGGATGGGAAAGTTTCTTACAAGGAATTCGTAAATGAGATTACTCCAAAGTCTCCAGCCAAATTATATTGAATTCCATCTAACTCCTTATTTGTCAATATATAACTAACGAGAGTTTAACCTCTTTTTTTGTTGGTTTTTTGTTAACATTAATTCTCTCCATACTGAATAAATTAAACGCAATTTGGAAATACGCAGTACGTACCTACATGACCTACTCTAATATATCTTCGGAGAAGAATTCTAAAAAAGCTTAGACGGATAAAAGTAAAGTATTAATAATTCGCAAGAAGCAAGTGTTAATTTGAGTGACTTTTGAAATTTAGTACTGTAAACAGCTCATTTAATTCTCATGTATAAAGTAGCTGTGTTACTACTTTTTAGATCGTAGATTATAATTTAGGCAGCTAATCAGCTAATCATCTAAGGACTATTATCGCATAATATATTGATCATTCTAACTCATCATCATAACCTTCGACATAAACGCCAATTAAGTTGTTGATAATTTGTGTTTCATGTCTCGGCGTCTAATAATATTGATAAACCTCCCATGTCAGAATTTTGCATCATGAGAGAATATTAGGAAGTTATTAATTCTTTCTGGGTTTTTCTCAATATTATCTTTACAGTGAAGAAATGTTTAGCTCGCTCGTATAATTATCAATACAGTATGACTGTATCATCACGAAGAGTAACGATTAGCACAGAAAAAGGTTATTTCCAGAAAATAATTCACCTTCGAATAAACGTCTTAATATAGAAAACTAAAATAAAAGAATCAAGATAACTTTGCAAGAAAAATGGAAGCCACTCAAAAACCAGATGACAAAGCGAACGACAAGCCTCAAAAGAAAGTTATTGTGAATAAATTGGTGCTTCTTGGAGATGTTTACGTTGGAAAAACGAGTATAGCATACAGGTATGCCTTAAAATGTCTGGCGTCTCTCAATGCAAAACAACGCGATAGGTTCACCAAAGGAGAGTTTTCAGATTTCCAAGAGAGTACTGTTGGTACGTCAATTGATTAGAGAAAGTAGAACAATCTCTTTTAATAACTTCAATAGGAGCAGTATTTATGACCCATGGTATCGAGCTACCGCATGCCACCGTCAAATTCGATATGTGGGATACTGCTGGCCAAGAAAGATATCGATCTTTGGCCCCGATGTATTATAAGGGTGCCAAAGCAGCCGTTGTTGTCTATGATATCACTTCATATGTAACCTAAATTATCTTTCCAAATAATGAAGCTCTTTCTTTTGTGCATTTTAGGAGACTTTTAGAAGAGCCAAGGAATGGTATGCTCTTTTAACACTTAACTTTCAGGTACCCATTTCAAACTAGGATAGAAGAACTGAATCAAAATGCAAGTCCAAGCATAATTATTGCGTTGGTTGGGAATAAACTCGATTTGGAAGAAAAAAGAGCTGTTCAGACATCTGTAAAGACATTCTTTTTTTGTCAGACCAGATTTGACTTTTCTAAATAATTAGGAGGCAAGTGAATATGCAGAGAAGCTTGGCTTGTTCCATTTTGAGACTTCAGCCAAAAGAAATACGAATTTAAACGAAGTTTTCTTAACACTGGCCAAGAAAATTCCTGAGAAAGGTCCTCAGACATCAAATGAGGCTCAAGTATTCCAAATCAAATCATATCTTATTCTTACGCATTCTAAACAATTCATAGAAAATCGACTCAACTAAACCACAAACTCAAGGAAGAGGTTGCTGCTAATGAATATTTTTTAGCCCAAAATACCACACATACACAAAAACACACAGAAGTAATCAGTTCACCTCTCTGAGCACATCAAAGATATATACTTAGAGTTTCTGTGTATTAATCATTTTTTTTTGTTGAGATGGGGTTGTTGTGTTTTTGTCTTGATCGAGTCATTAGGCTTTAATAACCCCCTCTTTCATCTTGTCTACCGCAAATTTTAGCCAACTGGTTTGATCTAAAAAAGTGTTAGAACTAACATATATTAGGTTATCTTGTTACTCTGAAATGTAAGCCGATCAAAGAAAATACGAGGCACTTGAGATCCTGTTCGCGTGAGGAGAATAATTAAATCAAAACTTTAGATGTTGTTGAATATTACTTGTACAAGATAGTAAAACACTCTCAGTCCTTCAGGATCTTGACTTTCTTGCACCTCCAAGAAAGAACCAATCTTAGAAGTTGTAAATGAAATGTGAGTTTTTCCAAGTCTGATTTCGAGCTCTTGTCTTCCGATTTTGTCTGGTGCTGGCCATTTTGAGTCATCCTCTCTAAATTTCCATTTAAGTAACGTCATCAGTCACACTAAATACTTCAATATTTCACAGTCTTCGATGATTCTCTTCAATTCCTTGAGAACGATATCATTTACATAGACTATTATTGACATCAGAAGGTAAATTTTGGAAAAGTGTTACCTTCTTTTCGAATGAGCACATCACTTTTGTAATTCGAATTATTTGCATAGCGCAATCTTCCATCAGGACGGAATTCAAATTCTAGGAACTCGTGACCATACTTGCCTTTATGTCCAACGCTGAGTAGGAAGGCAGTGTTAGAGAGATCCATTGCGATTAATTATCTTACTAGTAGCGGACGTAGAAATCACTGAGATCTTCTTCCATTTCAAATTTTCAATTGAACTTTTAGCTTATTATAAAAATTCTTGTTTATTCAATTTTAGAAATCTCATCTCTTACTCAAATATCTTTAGGTTATTGTGATTGTTGAGGCCAAATAGAATTCATTCTCAAAATGCTACACTTACTTTCTGAAGTAATTTTCTGCACAATTGAAATAACCAAAAATGTTTAATCATGTGTATTTATATGGCGTCAAAATAATTCCAAATGGTTTCATAGATCTTAGACCTTAGCAATCTTCTTTTTGCCTCTCAGATAAACTGCCTCCACTAATCTCTAGTCTCATCATCACTGAAATGGACAACTGACTAGGTACCCCTTCATGTAAATCATTCTGAGAGTGTTATCTTGCATCTTACGTATTAAACATATTAATTATTAAAAACATAGCTCCTGATATTATCAGTCATGAAGGCTCGTTGCTTACAAAGAATCATCGGAGTTATTCAACACAGGAATATTGATATAGGGATCTCAGGAGCAACTTAACACTATTTTCAGTGAATTCTCATAATATCTTTATAATTGTGAGAAATAATGTGATTAATCAGATAATGTAATAGACTCTCAGTTATTTCTATCTTTGTTCACTCAAACAACCAGAAATAAAAGAGGCAAACAATGTAAACTTTCTTAAATCAACTCACTTTGAACCAGGAAGTTTTTGACTTGTTTAACGTCAGTGCTTGCATTCTTACCTTCTCCTGGCATGAAAACGACTTTAGTGTTTCTGGCTTGTCCGAGAGCGGAAATAGCATCCAAATAACGAATCTGCATAGCTGCTGGAGTGTTAAGAGCATCAGAAGCCTCTCTCATCAGCTTTGCTGAATCAACGTCAGCTTGAGCTTGAATAACTTTGGCTTCGGCTTCTCTCTTCGCTGTTGCGGCTGAGGCAAGACCTCTGAGAAGATCCTGAGGGATAATGATCTCTTGGATAAGCACTCGTGTGATATCAACTCCCCATTTCTCAGTTGGCTTGTCAACAACTTCCTTGATCAGCTCAGCGATCTTTTCTCTGGATTCAAAAGCTTCCTGGAGCAAGACATTACCGAAGACGTCTCTGAGGGTAGTTTTAGCGATTTCGGCAATAGACATTGGGAGGTTGCTCACCTCGAATATCGACTTGTAAGGGTCATAAGTGAAGTAGAAGACAATAGCATCGATTTGGATATTGACGTTGTCTTTTGTGATGATACTCTGCTTCTGGAGGTTAATAACTTTTTCTCTTCGATCGACAAGAAACACTTGTTCAGTCTTTGGATTGATGTAATGAAGACCTGGTGGTAGAGTTCTTGTATATTTGCCAAACTCAGTGATCACAGCCCAATGAGCCTCTGGGATACGACGGTAAGGAGCTTCACAGCAGCAGCCGCACACCCAAGTAGCGAGCCATCCGGTGAAGCATCCCCAGCATTGAAGACAAGCCTGAAAAGTTGGATTCTCAAGGTCTGTGGCGAAATCTCCTTTGATTTCTGCCTTCTTCTCGAGTTCCGCAAGGAATTTGTTCGCAGGAATTTGGATTTCGTCACCGAGATTGATTTGATTTTTGCGCTCTTCCATTGAAATTTTTAACTCCTTCTCTTTGTAATAATATTTCAGAAAAAATTTTATTTTGAGAAATATCCTTGGCTTAAAAAGTTTCGTACGCGCTTTATTTCTTACGACAAAATCCATGTTTTCTATAATCAAACTCGCGACGTCTGTGAGACTACGTGCGGCCTAATGAATGAATAGGATTATACCGCAAAATAAATTGTATTTAATGTTGATTTTTTTTATGGAAATCGGACAGTGATAAATTTTTGGAAAAGCCTAGCGAAAAATTAGTTTTTTCATACGGCAAAGTTTCGTGTAAAACTGGTTCTATTTGCTGGAAGATGAAAGATTATGCATCTATGTTTGTTTTTTTTTGGTAAATTTGTTGCTACAACCTTTAAGAATAAGAATATTAAATCTATTCAACTCGCCGTATTTCAATGAAAAACACTGAAACCATTACAGGAAAGCGCTTCTTTCCTCGAAGATGAGAGGCATCTTCTTGCTAGGATCACTGTATCTTCTAATAAAATCTTGGAGAATGAGTTCCGCATCTTTGAAGTCAGAGGCATCGTGATTGTTTGCTGATCTGTGAACTTTCATCAGTGTTTCTCTGAAATCCTCGAACCACCAGACGAATTTTTTGATATCTAACAAGAAATGATGTTAATTAATCTTCCTTAAAGAAAACTTCACCTTCATGCTCCAAAAGATACTCATTTTGCTCGACAAGCTCTTTTGCTCTCAATTGAACGTATTCATCAAAGAGGTTAACCTTGAGAGTTTCAACTCTATTTCTCCTAAATCAAATCAAAGCCAAAACGTTATTCTAATATCCAAATGTAAAGAGTTACCAGTAGATGTCAGCGAAGATATAAAGATTAACAAATGGGAAGAGGTATCTGAAGGTTCTGAATCTAATATTGTAGGTAAAGTTGTTGTAATTGTAGGCGTAGAGAGCCTAGAAATGCACTTGAGATTAACCAAAAGTAATTTGGAAATATACCAAGTTCAAACCCAAAGCGCCAAGCTGGTAGTAGTATTTTGAGTGTTGGATGACTGGATAAGTCATGTCATCATCCCATTCGGCTATTTCAAATAAGGCCAGTTCGAAGAGCATTCAAATACGATCATTAGGGTTGAGGAAGAAGGCTTCAGATGGAATTGAAGGAGCAAGCTTGGAGGCAGTGTCAATAAGGTCGACCATCTTTCGGATTGATTTGTATCTCTTGAGTCTCGCCTCTCTAATGCCAAATTTCAATAAACAGGCTAGGGAATTGCTCACTTGAAAGGAGGTAGATTTGAATCTCTCAGACCCAAAAGGGCTATTGCTGTGTAGTAATAATCCATGACAAAACTGTCTTTACCGGGCCTTTATTTGAGAATTACTCTTTGAATTAATTAATGCGACGAAGGATAAATTCTAAGCAAATCTTCGTATCTCGAAAGCACATGGATTCCAATTGGTTCCAGGTACGATTTAAGTAAATATAAGGATCTAGCTATGATGAGTGAAGCAACCGTTTCATCAAAAATTATAATACTTAAACCAGTCAACAACTTGATATAAATGTGTTGGAAACCTTCACAATTATCTACCTCTTTCTTCAGAAATAGAAGTTCATTGCTAAATTTTCTCTTGAGCCAGTTATCTAACAGTCTTTGAAATATCAATATTCAATCCAATCACATCGGAGTTTTATGACTTGTGACTTTTTTTCTTGACTAATTCGAATAATTGCTAAGCAAGAAGAGGATGGATTATAACACGATTCATTGCCAATCTCACATCAGATAAACATACATCTCTAGCTTTGTGGACCAAATTGATAAATAAGCCGCGAAATATAGACTCGATATCCAGAAATTAAGTTCCTTTCTGAAGGGAATTTAAAAAATCAGAATGGAAAAGCTCAATAAATAGAGGAATTAAAGTCACCTACGAGACCAAAGGGCTTTTTTCATGATTGAACTTCCAAGACAATTTCCAAATGAAAATACGCATCTAGTTTATTTTGCATATTAAATTGCTGTAAGAGATTTAATATATCTAGGCTTAACAAATTATATCTTTTGTTTGGAATGGAGACTGATTCTGATGATGAACCTACATCAACAGATTTTGAAAATTCTGGCCTCAAAGTTGCGTATTGCTCAGAGAACAACCTCATTGAAATATATGATTTCAAAGAAAATCACACAATAGCCCTCGATGGACCTTACATGGAGAATAGCACAGGTAATCATTCTGTAGCATACAGTTCCAACGATTAAATTAACCTCATATGTGTTGCTCCATGAGCTTCCAGTTGATAATCAATCCTTCATCTCTACTTGGGCACAATATGGAGAAAAATCACGGACAGAGATTTACGATCTAGTAGGGAGTAAACCTCCAAAATCGCGATATCATGGGTTATTTGAAGGGAGTAAATTGATCTCAAAGAGGATATTGTTCTCTAATAATAACTTTCAGCCATTGCTGATATTGCAAGCAATTCAAAAACAGGGTATTTTGCATTTCTTTCCGTCTCTGGAAAAGCGAGTTATTCTATCTTCGACTGTGCAAGCTCTCATTTCATTCGAAAAGCCAAATGGAACCCGAAATTGTTGGGTAATAGAGATAGACTGCAATAATTTGACAATTCAAAGGAGGGAATTCCACATTTATTTCAATGAGGAGAGAGACATGTTTGCAATATGTACCGACAAATCTTCCCTTATGATATCTGATGTAAGAGCAGATACTGAGTTACTCTCCACAAACCTTCATCTCGGGGGTAATTTTTTCAGCGACTCAAAATATTTAGTTTCCTTGTAGAACAAGTGCATCGCTGTCGGTTGAATCCTATTGACTCGATTATCGCAGTCGGGCACGTTAATGATGGTATTCGTATGTTTGATGGAGAAAAAACAACTCTTACAATCAAAACAAGTAACAGCATTGCTGAGCTTTTAAAGCAATTCAATGGCACTAGATAGCTTTTGGATAGATTGGAGAAATGATGGACAGCTTTTAGCAACAAGTGGAATGGAATTGGGTCTCATCGATCGAAGAGAAGGCATTATACAGACTATATTTAGTCATAAAGGCCAAGGGATCCTATCAAGTGAAAATATGAATTCTTAACTAAACTCACCGTGTTGTGCTCAGAAAGAATCAATTCAGTGCGGTGGAGCCCTTGTGGGAATTTGCTGGTAATTGCTTCATGTATGCCTTCAGTTGATATATACGACCTCAAAGCTGGAAAAATTTTCAATACGTTGAAACCGAAATATGATGGTAAAGCCTTCACAATTTCGCAATTCTTATTCTTATGCCCAAAGTCTGAATAGATTATCTTACGAATGCTTGTTTTTTAAATTAATCTCTGTTCCTGTTGCTGATGAAACTTGCGTATTGAAGTTTCGGTTTGGCTTTGGATTGATTTCGTAATTATATGGAAAATAGTGCTTTTAATTCAAAACTCAACCAAGCAACTTAATAACCTTTCCGTTAATTCAGGCTGTCTTTGGAAAGATTTAAGGAAAAAAGAAAGCATGAGAAAATTTGTTGCGTTGACAATTTTCCACAATTTTCTTCTTTCACAAAGAATGTCATAATCAGCTTCTTTCGATTAGCACAAGACACAGATAATTTTTATTATTTTTCTAAGGTGTGGTTGATCTTTCAGTACCTGGCGCACAATTCGTAAGCTACTTCATTGGAAGAATTCACTCTTTCTCAGTTAGAATTGTCTACAGGGATTTCGCAATTTGGTTAATTAATGTGAAGTGATTTTATTGCACAGAGCTTCTCGAAAGAGGTTCCTCAACTAAAAAAAACACACTGATTTCTCAACTTAAAAGTATGAATGTATTGTCTGATGCTTTAGAAGCTTTATACATGATCATCTTCAACTGACAAATGAGATAGAATATCGATCCAAACATTGAATTGCTAAGCCTGATTGTATTTTTCAGTAGCAGCAGCTTTTTGTGGGCAGATACTTTTAGAATAATTATTTTGATTTCAAGATGATATGATCTCAAGATATAATAGTATAATACCTCCTGGAAGTTAAGCTAAATAATTAATCAAGAATTATTTAGTTTAACATTATCAAAAGCAAAAAATGTGCGGGAGAGTCTTTCAAACTCTTGGAACCGACCAATTGATCCGTTTGGCGGGCGCGGCACTCTGTCGCAACGGCGATCGATATTCTGCGAGCTATAATGTCTGTCCAACAAGCTACGTTCCCACGATTAGATATAATCCAGCTGGCAAACTGCGAGGTGGCGGTCCAGAAAGAGAATTACACTTGTTAAAATGGGGCTACGCTGCTCCTTTTGGACAATTCATCATCAACGCAAGATGTGAAGAGCTTCAAGAGAAGAGAACCTTCATTCCTTTGTTAAATAAGAGTCGCTGCATTATAATGGCGGAAGGATATTACGAATGGACCCCAAAGAAAGAGCCCTGGGTCTTCCGTCATAAAGACTACAAAAAAGACCTGAGTGACGGCGAAAACCCACCATGCTTCTTCATAGCGGCTCTTTTGGCTCCTGATGAGAGTGTCATTCTTCTAACTCGAGAAGCAAGACCTGAAGTTGCTCATGTACATGATCGAATGCCCGTATTCCTTGACGAAAGCGAGATTGACATGTGGATCAATACTGACGAATACAAGTTCGAAAAGATTATCGACAAATACATATTGAATGAGAAGTCTGAGAAATGGAACCAGCTTGCCTACTACAGAATCGGTCCTTGTATTAATGATCTGAAAAATAAAACCAGTGACTGCCTAATGTCCGTTGATGAACATAAGCAAAAACTTGACAAGACAGGAATCAAGAAGTTCTTTACAATGGCACAAAAGAAAATTGATGAGAAGAAGGCGAATTTGGAAGCAGCAAAGAATTCACAAGAGGAAAGCAAAGAGGATGCTTCCAAAAAGATGGCGATAGAAGGAGAAACGACCGACGGAATGCCTCCATTGGATGATGTTCAGAAAGCGCAATTGGAGGCATTGAGCCGTGAGAACCAGCTCACACTAGTCGTTGTACCTGACTCAAAATCCAAAGGCACTGGAATCAAACGTAACTTTAAAGAAACACCCTTGGGACAGCAGGCAATGAACGACTGCCAAAAAACGACGAAGTTAAATAGCAAAGACAAAAAAGGGCTTGAGAAAGGACAAACATCCCTGCTTCAAATGATTGGAAATGCTGGAAATGCCAATAATCAAATAGTTCCACCATAGTCTGCTTATCGTATGGACTTTATTCTGATCCTTAATTTTGTTGTTTTCATTTTGATGATGATGTTGTTCTCTTCAGAGTAAAATGTTGAAAATCACGTTGAGATATTAAATCCGAAAAAGTTCATAGATCTGAGTCGCCCTTATAATGCTCTAGTGTGTATTAAGTTAATTGAATGAGTTGGAAGAAAATATTTATCTCACAACCCAAAGCAATAAAGTGAAATAAATGAGAATTATTCATCATATATAAGTAAATTCCATCATTCTTACTGAAAACTGGTTTACTTTTTGTTTAGTTACATCTTATTAGAGAGCTCCATTATTGGGCTGAAATATTTTGAACCTATCTCTTTGGTGTGTAAACTAACTACTGGTATCATCTCGCCATTTGTAGCTGACAAATATGAGCGTTTTCTTTTGTTAGATAACTCCTACAATCTAAGGAATGGTAGATCTAAGCATTTTGGCTTTATATTTTGAGCGTAAGCTTAGGGAGTCGTTTTGAATCCTGCGATTCAATAATAAGCCAAAAAAACCGAGTTTATGTTTAACTCAAAAATAACCGACTGAGACGTCGATGAATATCATCCTTGGCTCGCTACCTACATACATTATCTCTAATCCGTGAAAAACATTTCATCTAAACTACCTTCCTACCTCACTAATATATGATTATTGAATCTACTTTTCTCCGATTGATAGAACTGATTACTTCTTTGAGACAAAGAAAGAGTGTGATTTTTCGATTTTGGATGCAACAAGCAGATTACACACACTGATTGCGATTTTGACGACAATTCCAATTAATTTCTTACACTACGTGCTGATTATGCCTTCTTAACTTGGGATCTGTCAAATTTGCTAACGTGTGGCTTTCTCTTTCCAAGACCAGCTCTGTGAGCAGCCAATAATTTTCTAAGAGCGAGTCTTCTCAAGTCTCTTCTAACGAACTCGTATTTCTTATTGATGACCTAATTTGCAATTTGTCATGTTTTCACCATGGTCAGTAAATTATTGTAATACCTTGCTGGCGGTTTGAAGGGTGTTGACTGGGAGATGTTCAGTGGCGAAACTATAGACTTGGGCAGGATTTCCAGTCTTTTTGACGTCCTTAGAGTCCTTCTTGGCAACCTTAGTCCAGTTTCTTGCCTTTTGGTAGTGTAAATTGTACTTAACACCTCCTTTATCAGCCTTTTGGGTGGCGATGGCGATGCCGTGGTTGTTAACAAGACCTATCACATTCTTCAAATCGGGAATTCGGTTTATGTGTTACCTGAGTGGGAGTAGGTGTTTCTGCCGGTCAGGTTGAATGGGTCAGTGGAGAACTCGACACCGTTTCTCTTAACGAGGAAAGCGTTGTTTCCCTTGGTCAATTCCCAGAGTAAATGGCTCATTTTGTTTTTGGGTCTCTTAGTTGTTGTTTTCTTTTGAGGATATTTATTTCCTTTAATATATAATTCTGAATTAGGTCTTTTTAAAGCATCTCAATCTAACAAGATGTACCTGACAATAAAATTTTGAATCTATTTTGAGTCCTTGGCATTCTTAGTGTTGTTGAAAGAATAACTACTGGGAACTCATTTTTTATATTCCATTCTATTTGGGAAACTTTTTTGAAATCAAAATATGAATGTAAAATTTGCTATCTTTTTGGCATTTTTCGTGCTGAGGAAGTAATTTCAACAATTATTTCAATGATTGAAGTGAAGTTCAATTGATCGGAAATTGACTCGTTTAAGGCAACTTGAAGTGGTGGAAAAAATCAATTTATCTGGAGATTCCTTGATCGGATTCCGAAAGAAATACACACTAATGTCTATGACTTATATAATTCAAGTAGAATAATCGAATTCACACAGACATTATTTCTATTCAAAGCGTTACCTGATAATAATAAAACTCAATAGTGGTGATTATTATTGTGCAGTTATTCGATAGGCTTGAGGTAACCTAGAGATAATATTTACAGAGTATCATAGAGAACCGTCTTCCTGATATTATCTCCATGGTTTACTGCAAAGACAATATTTCTTATATTGTATTCAAATCTGGCTGGAATCCAATTCAGTTTAACAAAATAGCTGCATGTTATAGATTAGAGAATTAATGGTTGTCATCACTAACAAGCATTATTCAATTTGTTTCGGTAAGCTTGAGAGAGTGTAGTTTATTAATCTCATCAGCAATTTTTTCATTTAATTCTCGTCAACAGAACTATTGGAGACGCTTTATAAGATTAATATCTAAATGATATTTCCTCTTGTCACTAAACTTTACGAAAAAGACTAGATATGTGTCGGGACAAATTCTCTGCTTCTCCAATTACTCACCTCAAAGGCTGAATTTTCCGTGTTTCGAATAGCATTTGAGATTATCAAATAATATAGACTGGCTTTCATATGCCTATATACAATGGGACTGTGAAGTTAGAGATTGTAGCAGCATGAAACCCCATTCAATCTCAATTTTCATTTTATTCAAATTTAATTAAAATTCTGCAGGAAAATATCCTTTATAGTACGACAAAGGGTAAAATAGCTCTCTTGTAGACTACCATAATAGCATTCTTGTTGACAGTATTATCAATTTTTTCAAGGAGGGTGCAGCTGCTTAAGATACTACAGATGAATTTTAAGAGCATACATTCAATGACTACAAAATGCCTCAAAAACTGCTCCTTAAAATCATTAATGATATTGCTGAAAGTACTTGAGGTTAAGTACTAATCGTTTCTATCTAGTAGAAAAATCCAAGGATCTTGCCACCGGTGTGTCTCTTTCTGGCTTCTTCATGGTCCATGATGCCTTTTGATTCGATGTTTAGCGAAAAAAATCGAGATAGTTAGAAATTACCATATGTGGTAGTCAACACCAAGAATCCGAATTGTCTGGATGGGAGGATTTGACTGGTCCACTTCTCGAAGTCCTACAAATCAAGATATCAATGACAATTCCATGTGATCTAGCTTACGCCCAATTGCAAGTCATATCTTGGGGAGATAGCACCGCATTTGTTAATTCTGCCGTTAAGTTCGACAACAATCTTTCTGGATCTGTGGTCATCAACGACCTCGAATTCTCCAATGTAACCTTTCGTAGTGGATAAGCCAATGTGAGGTGAATCATTCAATACCATGCTTTTGCATGACTCTTAAGAATTTGAGAATAATTTTGGAGCTGGGTCTGATGAGGACCTATGTCTCGATTTCAGGGTCAAATTCGCGAGGAGTTCATACCTGCTTCTTTCCTCTTCTCTCGGCGTTAACAATAGATCTGAGACAGTCAGCCAATACGTTGATTCTCATGCTTGCTTAGCTTCGGAG
>ENA-UOTZ01001362-UOTZ01001362.1-compost-metagenome-genome-assembly--contig:-NODE-1362-length-17012-cov-28.374373_pt1 | contig 17012 bp, 10 predicted proteins | sample MGYA00238144_ERZ746983 | MGnify/ENA primary metagenome ERZ746983 (study PRJEB28759, sample SAMN06268863) | compost metagenome | isolation source: single cell | place: USA: California, Emeryville, Joint...
ATCTCAGGATGAAGATCAAGTTAGAGAACAGCAAATTCAACAGCCAAAGTCTACTGTTGAAGAAAACTTAAGTCTTCAGAGAGTCTTAGTCGCTGAAGACATTCTCTATAATCAGGAGATTAATAGGAAATTCCTTCAGAAGTGCGGGATTACCGACATTACGACAGTCTCTAACGGTAAAGAAGCTCTTGATGTCTATTTAGCCATGGGACAGGATTATTTTGATTTGGTGCTTATGGACATCGATATGCCAGTCATGGATGGAAAAACGGCTGTGGAGCTAATTAGACAAGAAGAAAGTAGAAGAAACTGGCCCCCTGTTAAAATCGTGTTTTTAACGGCGTATTCCGAGTCGAAGACACAACAAGAGCTGCTCGATAAGAGAGGAAAGTACAAAGCAAATGGATTTTATTCTAAGCCAGCCTCTTTATCGACGATACAGCAAATACTCAAAGGAATTCCAGGTTTGCACTTGTCTCTAAAATCGAGTAATGACATCCCCTCTTCAAATATTTAGAGAAATGATGATGAGAGGACTTTTAGACTTATGTGATTGTTTGTAGAAAAATACTCAATGTGACCGTAAAAATTGATGAGTTTGTGATTTAAATATGAATTTCTATGTTGCTTCTCCAAATCTGTAAAAAAGAATATCCACAAATCTTCCAAAATTTTCATTCAGAAGTAATTTATTTACATTGCTTTGCCAACTGGGAAATTTCTCACATTTTTCGATAAAGAAAATAAGTTTCAGATACATTCCATTGCGTCATCGCATCAGCCAGAACGACTTTATTGATCGTTTCTTATCATCCCAACCGAGTCGAGTTCCATAACCTTTTCAAGCAGGTTTTTCAATATAAAAAATACACCAGAAGCATAAAACTTGAACAATATCAAAATCAAATGTATCATCGCGGGAGAAGTCAGTTAGTTCAACTTATTAATGATGTATTCTATGAACTGATGAAGTTCTCGGCTTTATGAAAACGGTCAGGATTTCTTTATTGCCATTACAAAGAATTTTAACAGTTTCTCTTGAATTTTGAACCAGATTTCAAATAACTGAAACTTTAACCCTAGCTACTCAGCTTGGACCTGAGTTTGAACCCACTCATCTAGCAGAAATTGCCTCCAGAAGTGGCAAGGCAATAAATATTTTTTCTTTAGCATCACTTTTCTCAAGAATATCCATTAGAGTTCCTTGCTTCAGCGATTGTTGCAATTGCTCTTCCTCTTCCTACTCGCTTTACGAGCATTACTTAGAGATCCACCACCTATACTGTGGTGTATTACTCTACTAACCTATGAAGAAAGATCATTAGCAAACATCATCTCCTAAAATTATTATCGGGACAGCTTAGTCCTATCATCAAAGGAACTGTCAAGACAAAACTAGGTAATAATCCATCATATTAAGCTCTGGTGTGAGAGATTCTGTCTAATCGATCATCTCTTATCTACTCAGTAAACAACTATTTTGGTTTAGAAAAGGTCCCAACATCCACCATCTTCAGCAAATAGAACGCAAAACAAGGCAAAGTAAATCAACTAGCACACGCTTGGATAAAAGCACTTTATTCAAAGGAAGAGCCTCAGCGTAAATTCTGAAATAAATTTATACAAACGAACAATTAAAGCTGGGTTTTTCAAGAAATTAATCCGGACACTTGAGATCAACTCAAAGCTCACAATTACTTGGGCTTCTTTAAAACAAACAAATTGAATCATAGCGGCCATCAAGATCTCAAAGCCGTATGAATGTACCTTGATTATTCTCATTAAAAGGTGGCAAAACTTACACCTTAGTTTATCAACCAGATAGAATTAATTAATAGAGTTAAATTGGTGCTTCTTAGAACTTTTATTTTCCTCGCGTTATCAAATTTTAGAAGGATTCTAAGTTCAGCAAATTATCATCAGAACAAATTGAAACAAAATTTTGCATCTAAGAAACGCGGAAATATAAATTTATTAATTCTTAGCTCTGAACATGGAAAACGATCATTCATCCCAAAAAATGATGAACGCCCGAAATGTCAGGAAGATACAGGTTCTTTTTGGTATATCAACAATCTATACGTGTCTCTGGTGGGCGGGGATTTTTTCTAATCAGTTCTATGCACTCGCCATTTTCTGCGATTCGATGTTTCAAATCAGTTTTTACTTGGAGATGACGAGTCCGAATAGCGCTCAGTTGCTGCTAGCCACGTTTTTGGGAAGCATTCCTGGGATAATCCTGGTGTATATCCCCAGCTATTTCATGATCGCGATCTGCGTTCATTTTATGGTCATCCATTTTGGATTTGACGAACTCAATTGGAAGTACATGCCTCATTTATTCGCGAGCAACACGTTAGGCTGGATTATCAGCTTGACGTGCTATTTCATTCCAAATTTAAATTTTGAAGGAGATCTGGAAGTCCAGCTGTTGAAGCTCTTGATTGATGAGAAAAGCTTCACTTATCAGGTGCTTTTGGGATTTGGAATTAACTATTTATTACTACTCGTCCTCGGGATAAACAAGTACATGGAGTCTCAGATCAGAGAGAAATATGAAGCGAAGCTTCAACAAGTGAACACAGAGCTTGAAAGCGCAAATGTACAATTGCAAAAGTCCAATAAAGAGCTCCAAGAAGCTCTCCAAGAGAAGGAGAACTTCATTTTGAGGTTTTCTCATGAGATCCGAAACCCGCTTAACAGCTTACTTGGGAACGTAGAATTATGTTATGAGAACGCAGTCAAGAAAGAGTTGAAAACAATGTTACAAGATGCCAAAGTCAGTGGAGAAATCCTCTTGCAACTCTTGAATAACGTGCTTGATGCAGCGAAAGTATCAGTAGGGAGACTCGAACTTTCTGTGAGCACTCAAAGCATTCGAGAATTCCTTGAGAAGGTATGGGTGATCTGCTCCGAGATTATTCGTAAAAAGAGGCTTTATGGATGCTTGTCAGTCAATGTTAATGTGCCTGACATGCTGGAGTTCGATCATCACAGAGTGATACAGATTCTAATTAATACGATTTCTAACGCGACAAAGTTCACAGATGCTGGTCACGTGAAGTTATTCGTGGATTTTATTGAAGGAAGTGAGATCAAAGTGGAAGATATGAGACCGAAGTACTTTGTTTTGTCCTCAGATGGGCTATATGATACTTTTGGACAAGAAGAAATTAATGAGAACCCGCGAGCAATATTCGAGAATCTGACTTTGCAAACCAAGAAGTTCCAGCTTGATCAAGACGCGTTCTTGAAATACGCTCAGAAAGATATTCAAGTTCCGGTTTCGAAGAAAAGAGAGCTATTAAAAAACCATGAATACATATATGAACCCTCAGAGGTTGATTCCTCGCAGAGGTTTCCTGATTTCCCTTGGCAACCCAAAGAAGGCTATATACGACTTGAAATTGTTGATTCTGGCTGCGGAATCTCTGAAAAAGACATCCAAAATGTCTTTGGAAAATTTAAACAAGTGAGTGAGACGGACTCTAAGAGGCAGATTGGAACAGGCCTTGGACTGTGGATTACAAAAGAAATTGTCGAGCTAATGAAAGGAAAGATCGAACTCTATTCAAAGGCGGGAGAAGGATCAGCACTTGTCATTATGGTCAAGTCCCAATCATCCTGCTCTCCTTCGAAACAACTGCAATCTCAAGGTAATGTACAAGCTCAGGAACGCCAAGTTCCCCAAATTCTCGAGAATCTAAAAATTGATGTCGCTAAGCCACATAGAGTTTTGATTGTTGAAGATATTCCCTATAATCAAGAGGTCAATAAAAAACTCCTTGAAAAGTGCGGAATAGAAGACATTGCAATAGCTTCTAATGGCAAAGAAGCGCTAGAAATGTATTTAGCATCCGGACCAGGGTATTTTGATTTGGTCCTTATGGATATCGATATGCCAATAATGGATGGGAAAACGTCTGTAAGACTCATTCGACAAGAAGAAACGAATAGAAACTGGGTCCCTGCTAGAATTGTATTTCTAACAGCCTACTCAGAATCGAAGACTCAACAAGAACTGCTCGATAAGAATGGAGAGTACAGAGCAAATGGCTTTTATTCAAAGCCAGCTTCTTTGGTGGCGATCCAGCAGATACTCCAAGGGAACTCGGGCATGCAAAAGCAATCATTAAATTCAAGCTCTGACATGATTATTTCGAATAAGCAGATGGCATCGACACCGGAGAACGTAGATGATCGTCAAAAGCTCCTTAAGGATTATATCTGCAGCCAGCAGTATATTCTTGTCGTGGACGACGATTTTTTCAACCTCGAGCTGTTGAATAAAATGCTGAAATTATGCTGTAAATATAGCATTTTGGAGGCTCATAATGGAGAAGAAGCGATAAGACTTTACGAAGAGAACTGGAGAAATATCCAAGTTATTTTTATGGATTGCGAAATGCCAATTTTAGATGGAGTGGAGGCGACTCGTAGAATTTTATGGAAGCACCAACAGAAAGCTATGTTTTTAAAGAAAAGTTTGAGGATCATTGGACTCACTGGCCATGTGGGAAGAGAACACAAGCAAAAATGCTTGGAGGCAGGAATGGAAGATGTTATTGAGAAACCCATAAGAATCGAAAGGTTAAGCGCATTATTGAAAGAAAATTAAGGATAGAAAATTACTTTTCAAAAGTAAGTTTCAAGAGGTTAGCCTGTTAGTCATGATATAAATTTAATCGACTGAATAGGCATTTGGAAAAAATTAAATGAATAATCTCGTTCATTAGAGTGCATCATCATTATTTTATATTTTTTTGCTTCACAAAACTAGTCCATTTTTACGATGAGAAATCCGCTGGTTCATATTTGAACAAATAAACCCAATTTTTCCATGTACCTAGTCTCATATACTTCAACGAAACCTCATATTGTTCAGATTATATGAAAAGCTATACATTATCTTTTAAGAATGAACACCTTTCATTCTAAATGACAAAATGAAACAGATACAACAATACGATTTAATCATAAATTATAGCACACCTCCAAAATTGCATTCAAACCTTTTTTTGGGGGTAGACCTCCTAAGACTTGCTTAAAGTTTGTCAAGATAGTTGTCTAGTGCAGGAATTTCTTCCTTCAGCCCTTTCTTCTTTCTTAGCTCAGCAACTATCTTGGCAGCCCTGCTCTCAGCTTGGAATGGATCGCTAAGAACTTGAGTCCAATGGTGGAACGCACATTGACCAGAGGCAAGACCGTTGGAGCTCAAATTCAAATTCGTTCGCAAACCTAAAATATTTGAATAAGAATTTATGAAAACCGCTTATGAGGTTACCAAAAGATTCTACGACAGGAAGATAAGCTTTAACCTTGATCAACGACGCACCAGCAACAGGTCCTTCTTCAATGATGACACCTCTCCTCTGACCCAAATACTCGTAGACACTATGCACAGCCCCATCACTCGCAGTAAATTCAACTAAGTAAACTGGCTCTTGTAGCCTTGGTGCAGCAGTAAGTTCAGCTGCATAAAATACCCTTCTTGCCGTGGAAAGTACCTGGCCAGGTGACCTCATACGATAATCTGTCGGAGTAAGAGCGTCCACAAGGTTCATTCTCACTGATCTCATGCTTTCACCAGTTAAAACGCCTTCTCTTGTGGTCCATTGAAAGGCCATCAGCAACGATACCTTTATCTCATTCAGATCTCGAACATTCTTCGTCATGTCGACGAAGACATTTGGGCCTTGGTTATCAGGACCGAAGGCCCAGATCTTTTGAACGTCATTCTTGTCCCACCCAAAATCGTCACAAAGGACTTTCTCTCTTCTCTTAGCATCGTCATTCGGTCCAAATTTTCCTGTCTCGATGAGATTAGAGAGATCGTCAGCAAGAGGCTGAGCGGTCATGTAAAGCCTAGTGTGCTTGTTGGGGGACTTGGACAAGCAGATCTGGCTTGAGGTAGTAGAGACGGTTTCTTTGTAAGTAACGAAAGGATCGGAAACCTTAATCCCGCAGTTAGCGTATCCGCTTCGCAGTTCGTTTACGCAATATGCAACGTCGAGGTCGGAACAACCCGCAAAGGTATATTGACCGCTTAAGTCGGTGTAGACGGTGACAAAAGGGTCAGATTTTACGAGTTTTCTCAGACCTTCACAGAGCTTAGGTAGATCTGAAGGGTTTGTTGGTTCTACAGAAACTCGCACGAGAGGTTCCACAGCGAATTTAATATTTCTGAAACAGCAAGAATTTACGTTGCTGCTGATAGTACCGTTTTTGAGAAGGTACTTGTCGATACCGACAAGACCGACGAGATTGCCACATGGAACATCAGAAATAGCTTCAAAGGTTTTACCGATTAGCATAACAGTTTTTCCAATGGATTTTTCGTAAAGATCCTGCTTTTTGCCAGGAACGTATTCAGGACCCATGATTCTGACCTGTTGGCCAGTAGAAATTGTCCCACCAAACACTCGGCCGAAAGCAAGGAACTGCTTTTGATCGGATGACGGCAGGAACCGAGAGACGTACATAATAAGAGGGCCTTTCGGGTCACAGTCTCTACAAGAGACCGTGACTTCATCGTCTCGTGGACCGTCATAAAGGTACTCGTATCGGTATTTTTGAGCGACCTTCGGTGAAGGAAGATGGAGAACCATCATTTCCAGGAGGATATCGGCAGAGTTGATCCACCTTGACATGACAAGCTGAAGGAGGGTGCTTCCAGGAAGTTTTGCTTCTTCAGAGCTGAGGGAAATTTCAAGGGAAGCGAGCATTTTATTCATTTGCTCAATGTTACCGTCCATAATGGAACGCGAGAGCTTGATGATAGGCTCCATAATGAAAGCGCAGAAACCTCGTTTAAGGAATTCGCTGTCTTCGTTTACAGCGCTTTTAAACCATTTCTTTGATTTCGGGTCGTAGTAGTTGTCACCCCAGAGCTTCTCTTTCAATATCTCGATATCCACCTTGAATTTCTTTGCGTAGATTCGAGCGAATGTGGCTAGTGTGAAAGCCCAGCATTCCTTTCCAGAGCCGAATGCGACGTTGCCCTTCACTGGATTGAGAAAGAGGTCGCTCATATCTGGTTGTTCATGTTTAGATATGACACCATTGACCGATTCGATGACTCTAATGAAATTCTTGTACAGGTCTTCAGCATTCACTTTGGGCTGGAGTATTTGCTTGTCTATTTTGTTAATCATTAGCGCAGGTCGGACTTTTTCTCTCATAGCTTGCCGAAGTATATTATCTGTTTCCAGGCAGACACCTTCGTTGTAATCAACTACGAGGAGTGCACCATCTGTGATTCGAAGAGCGGTGGTGATTTCAGCTGAGAGGTTGTAGTACCCTGGAGAATCTATTAAGTTGATGAGGTAAGCATCTTTGTTTCCTTTTTCAAAGATATCGTACTCGTAATATAAAGAAGAAGCTGCGGGATGGATGAAAGCGCTTATTTCCTTCTCGTCTTCTGGTGTTTTACTGTATTTGCTGTCATTGATTTGCTTGTTGGTGATAATTCCAGCTTTCTCGACTAAAGAACTAAAAATGGTGGTCTTTCCGTGATTAGTATGAGCAACGATAGAGATGTGTCGAATGTTCTCAGAGTTGCTCATGACTTTTCTGATTTGTTTAGGCGTGTAGGTGTCCATTCTGATGAGATCGATATTTTACCGAATCGAAATAATTTATTGGAATACAACCGAAAGCTAAATGGAATTTAGATATATCCTTGGAAAAATTAGTTACAAAAAAAAGAAAATGCATTCTATCATGAAGAGAATTATATGATATTTCTTCGGAATGATCACTAGCTTCCTTTCTTCTTCGATAAACAAATAAGTATTCTTGCATGTTAATTATCTATTGACTTGAGATCTGGTGCTTTTGCTGTCAGAAATTGAACTTTAACCCATTAAGCAATGTTGAGAATTGCATCATAGAAATTCGCAACTAAATCAATGGATTTCAAGCCTGAGAAGATGCTTTTATGCATGAATCTGGTATTGTAATAATTATTAACATCCTCCAAATCATCAGAAACTGCAATGTTCAGTCTGCTTTAGCTGGGCAAGGATGATATTCTTCAGTATAAGAAACCAGAACAAATATATTAGCATGGTTTCTCACCAGGTAAGCAATTTGTTTATAGTTGAATTTATCGACCTTATGACTTGATTTTGTGAGATCAGAAACTTTTGAAAAATGGAGTTAAAAAAAACCAAATGTGAGTTCAAATTAGTTTCCTGGCAGATTAGAGGTTTCTCTTTGAATCCATAACACTCTGAATCAGCCTGGTCAAAGTAATCTAATCTGAGCATACCATTAGTCTAATTCACTTAGTATACTCTCAATTCTCAACTCAAAGCCAAACGCGCAATCTTCCAGGAAACGACAACAAGAAAATTTACTGTTCCTTTCAATTCTACCTAACCGCTTTTTTTGGATTCCATTCATTTTTCCTTTTGAACATTAAATGCATATGTTTTATTAATACGAAATTTCAAACAATCTTCATATTTAAAGAATTCTTTTAAACTTTGTAATCGCTTATGCCTATTTTTTATAGAATCATGTAAAAAAATATTCGATATCATGTCTTATCGAATGAAGACATTTCTTTATCCTATCAATGTCCTCCTTGATTTCCGAAAAGTTGTATGATTCTCTGGTTGTTAGGATTGGTCTCTCCAATCCACATCGGGCGATCTCTCTTGAGAGTCTCCCAGAGCCAGTCACCAAGCATCGCATGGAACAGCTGACTAGGATGAAACCCATCAACAGGTTCAATCAATTCTCTGATATCAATCCCTTGCGCCTCGGCTCTTGCCATAATGTCTTCCGTAGGGAAATCATAGTAGACATGGTCAAAGTTCGCCCAAACTCTTCCTTCATTCATAATCGCCTTATACTGGTCATTGAGTTCGAATGCTCTTTTCGTTGTTGCTGCTCTAGCCACCGGATCCTTCGTTAACCAACCTACACAAGGATTCGACTGCTGACAAGTGATATATTCATAAAAGTCCTCATATGTGACTCCAATCGGATGCAATGAGTCATGCAAATTCTCATAAAGCAAACTTCCATTCACTAACCCAAGCATAACTACATGAGATCCCTTAGGCAGCGTCGAATTCAAAAGGTCAAGTACATTCAATATGTTCTCCTTGAAATCAGCAGGCTCGGTAGGACCATAGCACACATCATTTCCAATCAATTCCAAGAAAACCAGCATTGGATGGTCGTTCTTTGGATCTCTTTTGAACGCTTTCATATTGGAGATTGTCTCCAAGGAATCTCCACCGTTCACAGCGATGTTCTGGAAATCTCTATGATTGCAGAGGTTCATTTCGCGGAGGTACTTGTATACGCTTCTCACAGAGAGATTCTCTGTCGAATCAACATATCCCGTGTAGCCAGATAAGTGTGGGAGGTCGATTTCATTAAGGAATCTAGTAAGAAGGTCATCGAACGCTCCTGAAGCCCACTGAGACACGTTGAACCATGCCGAGGGGATCGCGAAATGAGCGCCTGCAGAATCTCCGACCACGGCGACGCCGAGAGGGTTGGTATTCTCGCAAAGAAGCTCTTTCCAAGGCTTTTTGGTCTGAGGATCAATGCCCTTGATTCCATTGCAATTGAAATCGATACCCGGGTTGAATTTCGGATTAATCTTCCTTCCAGGATATATACTACCATCGAGATCATTGCAGTCCTTGCCTCTCCAGTTCGATCCTCTCAGCCAGGAGACGTCACTAAAACCGTCACTGTCGAGATCGAATGCCGGTTGATGATCCTTGAAGACCTTATCAATTAAGTCCTTTATCCATTGCCATGGCTTCAATCCGTTTTGCTTTATTGGCATGCCGCGATATTTGAGATAACCTTCAATTGTGAAGGAGAGCTGAGGGTATGGATACTTTTTCGGCCTTAGGCGACATTCGCCTGAATCGCACAAGCCGACGAGTTGGCAGATTTCATCTGAAGAGAGCTTGCTCATCAGACCTGCGATGATTGAACCTCCATAAATCTTAATGAATTCAATGCAGGTGTCTCTAAGCAGCTCGTTTTTAAACAGAGTGCAGAAATGCTCTTCGATGAAGACATCGAAAGGCTGTGGATGAACAACCACGTACTGCATAAGGAGGTCGAGTCCGACCGAGCAGAGCAAGCAGCTCCATTTCACATCGAGCTTCAGTATCTTATCTGAAACGGTTGGGCTGGTAGGATTGATTCTGTGGGGTAAAGAACCAGAAGCCAGGCCCAGAGAAGAGCTCAGAACGAGTATGATGGCTAATGTTGGTAGGAGCTTCATAATCGCTCGAAGAAAGTAAAGATTGTGTCAGAAATTATTTTAATGGAAAGATTCTGGAGCGTTCGTTTTTGAAGGAAAGCCTTAAAACCATTGTAAAATTCTTTTACTCATAAAATTGTATTTTCTGTTGTGTTTATGTTTTCTGGAAAACTTCTGAGACAGGTCCTTGAGAAAAATTTGGGTATCTTGACTTTCTGAAAAAGTTTTTTGGAGTACAGAAAATACTATATGAAAAAAAAAATGTTTAAGAGTTGCAAAAAACGCTGAAAATACAAATCGTTAAAATCTAACTTAAAATAAGATAAAATCGAAGTTTTTAAGTAGTTAATTGTATCTACGATAGCCAAAAGAATTAATTTGATGGTCTCTCTTGTCTTCCGGAAAATATGTGCAGACCCACTGAAAATTTGTTACCTTTTGGAATTATGATATTGTGCAGAGTTATGGTATCACGGTGTTACCTAACGCAGTATTAACAAATAACTTGAAGTGAAATTTCCTGGGAGTAGAAGGCCTTGTAAGCGCCTTCAAAGAACCTATCACTTTCAATTTCAAACTCAAGATTCTAAATAGGATTTCGATGACAAGATTTCGAATTAAGCAATTCCAGAGATGATAAAATGCTTAAATTTTCTTATTCGTGAATTTATTGATATGAAATTTGAACTTTTTTAGTATTTGTGAATTTCGTAGAAGCTGAGATGAACAGAATACTGCCTCGGTGATTTCTGAAGATGGCCGATTGAGTGCTTAGCCAACAATCTAATTATTCAGACCACGGCTATTTATCTTTTATTCTGTGAATAAGAATATGAATTTGACTTGATCAATCACCATTAACAAACCAAGAGGCTTTTTATAGAAGCCAGCCATAAAATTTATTCGTACATTGAGTTGTAGTTCATTTTCTTTAGACCTTTCAAGTTCTGGCTCAAAGTTTGTGAGCGCTATATTTTTTTATCCTCTACTTTAGGATGAAAAATTTCACTCGTACTCCTAATCAAAGGCAAAGGAAATTATGATTGTGATTGAATGAATTGAGAATCCATTTGTAGTGGAAGTTCCCTTATAATCGAAAAGTTGGGTTTGTATTTTTGCGACTCAGAAAGTTAAAGAAAATTTTAAGGAGGAATGTATGAAGATACTCTTAAAAGGAAGATTAGATTATAATCGTTGTCATACTTAGTTCTGAAACACTATATTCATTATACCCAATAACGATTCTCCCAAATTACTTCTTGTAGCTGCTTTCCCCTTGTACAATTATTGACTTTGATTCTTTCTCAAATGAAACAGACAGACGTAGTATAGTCTAGTATTGATTAAATAAGAATAATGTAAGCTGACTAAACAGTGAAAATTTACGGTGTTTTGGAATTTCTCCAGTATAAATCAATTTTCCAGTCATTGAAATCCAATAATGCTGGCGCGGCTGAAGCAAACGCGAGCATATCACCGCTTGGGCTCCACCTCACACAGTTGACTGACCCTAGATGATAACAATTAGAACTCAGGAATAATCTATTAAACAAAAAAAAAAACATGCCTTGTTTGGAAATACCATCGAAAGTTTGGACAAACGTTGATTTTCGTTTGTCAAATATCTTGATAGTTCTATCACCACAACCTGAAACCAATAAATTTCCATTGCTCTGGCAAACATCAAGCGAGTACTTTGCTATTAAATAATGTTTCATGAATATCAAATCAAACAAAAAGCCACAAAATTCACCAGTTTAAAAACTTAAAATTAATCCTTTTACAGCATCTTTGGTATTTTTTGGTGTGAAGATATAGTGCAAAAATCATGGTAATTTTTTGATTCTTTAGTGGTTATTGTTCTATAAATAATAATTAGTGAAATAACTATTAATCTGTTAAAATAATTTTCAAAACAAATATTGCGGTGGAATTCATTGGTGATTGGATTACCCCTGATGAAAGTTTTATAGAACTAAAAGTATCCTTTCAGCCGTGATATTTTTTTTAATTATTTGACAAAATATTAAATTTATTCTCAGGTGATACACTGAGTTCTTAAATCAAGAACAACAATGTTGATGAAGAAGTTTACGCGAAGATATATTTTTTTCGATGAACGAATGATCGGTCATTTAATACTTGAGTTTTTCCTAGAGAACAAGCTGTATAAAGCAATTAAATCAATAGAGAACTTCATGAAGAAATAAATACCTATCATGTACATGAATTAAGCATATCCTACTGAAGCAACCGCAGAATTTGTGTAGGTATTCTATGCAGTCTCAATAAGAGATTGGAAGCACTTTTAGAGAGCAGGCTAGAAGCTACATCCTTCCTGTCTGATCGATCATATCAAAAAATAATAACATAAGCAAAAACTACTAATGTTAAAGAAAAAAAAGAGTATTGGAAGGAACCGATCCGACGAAAGACACTCCTCTCTCTCCGAATATTGATGGACGAAACAAAGGTGAACATACTCCTACTGCGTAGATAATAATTATAATACTTACTACTGACGGCTAATGTAGCTCAGATATCGCCAACTGGCGATTTAGTAATTGGCAGTTCTACAGAATCACGAGATGTAGATAACTCTACTTGAGCTTTGAAAATCATTGCAGTCGGAGTCAACTACATATTACAAGGGGAGTAGCATATATGCGATAGAGAGACTTTAATTATTCGATTAAAAATTTATTACTCATACATAGAAATTGGAAGGAGCAAATTCTGGGTAAATTTAGAAATTCTCAATTTGAGTAAAAATGAGATCGGGAAGACATAGGAGCACATGAGCGGGAACGATTGGTGAAAATAATACCTGGGAGAAACTAGTTAAGCTTGATTTAAGTTGATGATAAACAAATGATAATATTCATTTGTAGCAATGGGACTTGGAAAGCTCTCAAGTATCTCTACTTAGGATACAACCCAGCTGTCCTGGAAGCAACAGATGCTCTCAAAGCCATAGAAGACATCACTTCGAAGAGTTTGGAACAAATTGATCTGCCAGGCAAGTTTGGAGCAGGCATTACTGCAATACCTAAAGTATATTGGGACAGAAAGTGTCATAGAATTACCATTAGCGAAGAAAATATGTAATGTATTCCATGCGGAAATCATTGGACTCAACACAGCTTGGACTAGCCTACAAACACTTGATTTGAGAGAGAACTCGATTGGAGTTAAAGTAGCTACCGCATTGAGTCACAATACAACTTGGACTAACCTACAAATACTAAATTTGAGAAATAACAAGATCAGAGATAAGGGAGCTACTGCATTGAGTCAGAATATAACTTGGAATAACCTGCAAAAACTAAATTTGGGATACAACTCGATTCGATTGGTGGGGAAGGAGCTGCAAGTTTAAAGAAAAATCAGGCTTGGCCTAAAAAACATTGAAATAAAATACTAGTTCTATTCTAATCATGCTGATTAATATAGCTTCAGCTTCCATCTTTCGAGAGTATTGAAAATGTATTTTACCTACCAAAATTTATAGCAGTCTTCCTCTTTAACAGATGCCTTTGCTATTTAGAAATACAAAATTCATATTTCCAAAGTAGACACCAAATTCGTTCATTTCTGCTCTCCCTCATATATCAAATGATTTTATTAGAAAATATAAATGTAGTAATGTCTCTTTAGGAAGGTTCAAATTTCAATAGATTTTTCACAATTATCAAGAACCTGAAATAACGAAATCGATTCTTTATCATGAGAATATTGCAAAGTGTGAAATTTTCAAGGAATTCAAAGTATCTCGTTTTTCAGGATGAATTTCACGATCTGTTTCCCAATCTTTTGCAAGAATTCTGATATCTTAGAAGACTCCGATTTAAAACTGAGATATAGATATGCAAACCTAAAGTTTTCATTCCAAAAAGCAAATTATTTAGTTATTTATATTATAATCTTTGAGAAGGAATAAAGCGACCCGCAGATAACATTATAAACGTAAGTTGAGCTTCCGAATTTTTACAAGTCTTAATTAAACCTAGACAGAGAGAAAGAAAGAAAATAAATAAATAAAACAAGATGTAAAATACAAACGAGAAAATTTTCAACATCCAACTGCCTCTAATTTCGATTTCTACCAAGTTAGGAATGCCATTTTGAGGTTAAGTTTATTATTTAGCTAAATATGATATGATGAGAAACCGATTTTATGAAACTTCAGAAACATCACATCACAGCAAACTAAAATATGTGTTTTTGTCGATTTTTCCTATGAAAGTACCCAAACCAGTCTAGAATAAACTAGTTATTGCAAGAAATCTTTGAGAGATTCTCACATTTTTCGGTGAATTCACTAAAATGCTCGGCAGATATACCGATAATTAAAAAAAAAAAACCGCTTGAAATGCTGTTACACCTCTTTTACTGTCGCTCATTATCGATTTTTGAGTAAATAACATGAACAGAGATACAAGGCTTCAGAAATTCTGATTTCCTCTCTGAATAAAAACTTTCGTAACAGTTAGTAATATCTGGGTTCTACTCAACTCAGGTAATTAATTAAGACTTCAGAGAGTTATTAAATTAAGACTTAGGAAAGTTGATTGATTACTTAAGGAATAGAATTTATTCATACTCAAATCTCAAATCCCAAAACAATAAGGTTAACAGAAAACAAGAAAATGCTTCCAGCAAACAATGAAAAAGAGGATTCATCCAATCTCGTCGACGAGAAAGCAAAGCAATTGCAAGATGAAACGCTTGGAGACTCTCAAAAGAAACCATCAACGATCATTGGTATTATATTTTTCGTCGTAATCATTACATGAGCACTTTTTTAAAACAGATAGCATCCCTTCACAGCCGAAGCTACTTGCTTGGTCCTCAAACAGGGATAATAAGATCAGTATTGTTGAAATTGAAACCCAGCAAGAATTTGCTGATTTCGATGGAGTGCAACTTATCAACAAGAATGCGAGTATTTTTCAACTTTCCATTTCTGATTCAAATTCGGTCACAATACATTAAGACCCGCATTGGACTCATGTGAAAGAAATTGCAAATACCGGATTTCTTGTTTCTGTTCATCACAGCCCTTCAATGTCTGCTAATCTCGAAGTGTTCGGTGTCTCACAGAAAGAGAAAATTCAGAAAATATATCAAGCCACAGAAGTTTCTGGAAGTAGAATCATTCTTAATTAATATCAAGTTCCATTTTTTTCTCCTATGTTAGTTACTGGATATGGAGATGTGACATATAACCCACGAAGGAACTTTCTTGGGGCAATGAATGTTGCAGGGAAGGTAGCCTATCAGTTGTACAATTTTGACACATTGAAGTCCGATGACACCTTCACACTCATCCGAAAATCAAGTTGGCACCCCCAATATAGTACTGAAGAAGGTAGTTAATAAATTTATTTCCCACTGCCGACCCATGCTAACATATTTGCATCTAGACAACTTCATAGCTGGCCTTAATTTCAATCCTAATGGAGAGATTGCAGCAGCCATTGATCTGTATGGAGTCTGTTTAATATCAGATGTAAACACCGGCAGTTATCGCTTTCATTTGAACATGGAGATGAACCTAAATTGGGGTAGACAAACTTATTGAAATATATAATTTCCAGCGTCTCTCTTCCTCTAATGAAACCAGAGATATTCGTTTCACTTTTTGCAATAATTGCTTGACAGCACTAACATTCTCAACTACTATAATTACTCGTTAGATCCTTGTGCACGTTGCAGATGGAGCTCTAATCCTGATGAGCCATTATTATTTGTCAAGTATGATCGGAGACTTCTCAATATCCTAGACACTGAGAAGAAAGCTCTCCTTTTGAAGAATCCAATACAAATCGACTCAAAAAGTAAACAAGCAGATTTTATTCTTCTTCTCCTTTCAATTGGAAGATGAGGATTAACTGTATAATTTTACGTTTTGAACTGATTTATTTTTGATAATTCTCATTTGATTTTACATTCTCAACTGTTAGATGAGACACACTGGATTGATATCTGCCAGAGCAATGGAAGTATGTTGGCTGCAGGAGGTAGAGATAGCACAATCAAGATATTTGATAAACGAGAATCAAATATTGTCCAAACTTTTGATGGTATTCATACAAGTAATATTTGTTGTTTAATGAATTATTTCTGATTCTATACATTGTTCTTAGAGGATATCAATTGTGTGAGATGGAGTCCAACTGGTGATATGCTCGCGAGTGCTTCAGATGATAAGACAGTAGCACTATTGGACTTCAAGACTTGGAAAAAGCTATATACTGGAAAAACCTCAGATGAGAGTAAATTTTCACTGTTTGATTCATGAAGGTTATTCTGATTTCTTCTTAGTGCCTGCTATGTCAGTCTGCTTCATTTGAGAAAGAATCAAAGTTAATCATCCCCAACGAAGAAAGCAGCTACAAGAAATAATTTGGGAGAATAATGATCGACAACAATGAATAACAGGGGAGTTTTAAAACTATCATCACAGCGATTATCATCATTTTCTTCCTTATTTTTCAGCATAATATATATCATGCATTCTCTCTATCTGAAAAACGAAACAATTGGTTAAGGAAAACTGAACATTCACACAACAAACAGAAATGATATTTTCTTCAGTTTGCTTCCTCGTAAAAAGTGAACCCAGCTTTTCAATTCTAAGTGAACCCTAAACATTATATGATAAAATGATTTTGAGTCACAAAAATAATGAAGAGATTGAATGCTTCCGCTTTTCAGCTATCGCCAACCTTTGAAGAACATCCATTGACCTCGAAGAGATGGTACG
>ENA-UOTZ01001363-UOTZ01001363.1-compost-metagenome-genome-assembly--contig:-NODE-1363-length-17004-cov-14.539493_pt1 | contig 17004 bp, 12 predicted proteins | sample MGYA00238144_ERZ746983 | MGnify/ENA primary metagenome ERZ746983 (study PRJEB28759, sample SAMN06268863) | compost metagenome | isolation source: single cell | place: USA: California, Emeryville, Joint...
AGAGAGGAAAAAGCACTAGGAGTGTGCATCAAGCAACTGTATATTCATCATAACTCCTTTCGATATCGAAGTTCGATTTTCCACAGTACTCCGTAATCAAGAGAAATATCTCACATGCCATCAGATTGCTAATTTTGAAAATTTTGGAACTGATTTTTAGCGGAAAGACAAACGCTAAAAATTTCGGAGTGTTCTTGTTTAAGAGCTTATCGTTGGGATTTAAATTATATTTCCAATTTCATCAATTTCAAACGCCAACGCATTTGAAATTTTCTTCGGACTTCAACAAGAAAACACACAACCTACCTCAACTACAACACATGGAAGCCTCAGCAAGTGCTCCTCAATCGCCCAGATTTAAAAGCAGTCCAACTCAAACTTCAAATCCATTTGAGGTCAAGAATTCGAGGAATCCTTTCTGTCCAGTCAATAGAAAATCTCCAAAATTAGATAAGACGCAAATATTCGCCGAGATAACGAAGCCGTTGAAGAGCAGGACCTTATTCAACCAGAAAAATTCACTCAAAGAGGTCGAAGCAACAGCTTCAAATTCCATTCTCGAGATATTAAAGAAAGTTAGCAATCCGCAAAAAGAGGAGAAACACCACCTCAGAAGTCAACGTGAAAGTCAAGATTTAGCGGCAAATAAGGAGCCTGTAAAGCCTGCTGATCAGGCTAATCCAAAGGCAATAGTCGCACCTAAGCTGGATATTAGGGCAGTGCGTTTGATTGGCTTTCCGGTTCAGAATACCACAAATTCCTTTTCTTTGACTGCGAGAGAACGCAAAATCAAGCCAAAACCAATTCTCAAGCAATCTGCTTTCTCATTACCTTTGATCTTGACTCATCGCCCTAGATCTTCGATATTGTTGCCTAAGATCGAGAATCGCAAATTCAAACGCGTAAGGTTCGATATATGAAATTTGTCTGCAAATTAAATCAAGGAGATACGATAACGTTCAAGAAACTAATGAATTTGACAATTTCAATTATAAGTCACAGATTTTTTTTTCGAATAGCGAATATAATGATATAGATTTCCTTTTTTTTTGGAACTGCATAACGTATACAATGATTTTTTAAACAAAGTTTAAGACTATTTATTCAGCTCTACATAAAAAATTGAAAACCGCTTTATACACTGATAAGTACTCAAATACTCATCTTACATTGCTTCTATTATAGTTTAGCGCATGCCCTTGCTATCACCTTTGGACACTGCTACTCTGAAGGAAATCCACTTAGGATTATTTTCAGCGGGAGGTTGGTAAGTCGAACCTCGATTTCCTTTAATTTAAATAATACTTTCATCATCTGCCTGCAAATTCTCATAAATGACTGTAAAGAACCCTGAACAAATCAGATTTGATTTCTCGTTATCCAATCAGTGATATTTGCTCAAGAAATTGATTTTTGAAAAACCATGAACTATTGCTTGGTTTATTTATCCAAATCATTCTTCCCAATCAAGATTGATGGATTTTGGCGGATATTGGTTTTGTATTGCTTTTCAGCAAGATCTTTCGCAGAAGTAAGTATAGGCATTGAGCAAATCATATTTTCCGTTGGCATTTTGTCATTTGATAAAAATTAATGAATAAATGTAACCCATGGTCACCAACACGATTCTCAGTGACTGCTAAGCTCGAAATATACCATCAATAGCTATATAAATAGCAAATAGATAGAATGAAGTTTTTCAGAATTACCCTTTCTTATTATTGATAAATCACCAATATATAGGCAACATCATACATTTCATCTCCTCACAGTCATCATGACGGCAAAAAAGATTGCTTCCGGCGTCCTGTACTCACAAATCCACGTAATTTCTCTTAAGAAATCCTATTTAGTTTTTCAATTAAAAGAACATAATTTTTGATCTAAAAGATTTTTTCACCCGCTGAAACTTTATTCTATTTCTTAAACAATTCTTTCCTTTCATTTTTGATAACACGTCCCAACTTTCTATATTTTATCTTTGAAATTTTACAAATTAACTTTGATATTGCAGACGATGAGCCTCATTATAAATTTCCAATGGTATCATTTACCTTTAGCAGCCGTCCTATCCCTCCTCGCTCTCTTTATTTTCACCTTCATTTACAAGGCCCTTTGGATGCCTTCCATACGACTAAAGCACCTCCAAAAACAAGGAGTCAAGCTTGTCAAAATCTCAGGGTTAGATGCCCCAGGCGACATGGCCAGAACCGTCGAAAAATACGGCGATGGACTAATCTCTATCAAAAAAGAGATCACTGAAAATCCTGACACCAAAATGTTCGCTTTTCAGATTGGTCCAGTCATTGCCTTCAGTCCAGCCAACCCATCTTACATTAAGGAGTTCCTTGCTAAAGATTACACTCATTATACAAAAACACAATTTTCAGCTTACCATGGGTTAATCCTCGGCAAATCATTGCTTTTCAAGCACGGCGAAGACTGGAAAGTGCTGCGAAAGCTCACGTCTCAAGCATTCCAGTTCGATGTCATCTCTGCCAGCCTCAGCAAGATCGAAGAGACCGCAGATTGGCTCTATGATAGAGCTCAGAATGGCAACCTTGAGAAATTCAGAGCTCAAAATGAGTTTCAGATGGGAACTGGAGAAGTCGTTGGGAAAATCTTCTTTGGCGACAATCTCAGCAAATATTCAATAGAAGGCAGGTCTATTTGCTTGACGCTAGCGGACTTGGTCGGCGATATCACTCGCTGCAGCATGAACTTGCTTTTCTTCCTTTTCGGGATGAAACTCGTGAATTTGAACCTGTTACCGTCACATAGGAGGATTCGCAGGAACATCAATCAATTCAAGGCGGTCTGTCAGCAGATCATCGACGCCCAAAGAGCCAGCGGCAAAAAGACTCAAGGATTCCTTCAAACGTTCTTTGATGCTCAATCCGATCCAGAATTCTCTCGTTTCGTCACTGATGAAGTCATTATTGACCAATTCATCCTCATGTTTGTCGGAGGAACCGATACGACTTCTCATGTTCTTTCGCTATCAATGTACTACCTCGTGAAAAATCCTGAGATGAGAAAGAGAATTGAGGCGGAATTAGATGAGGTCTGGCCCGCAGGAAAGCCGGTGGATATGGGAACGCTCAATAAATTGGAGTTTATGCATGCGTTTATTAAAGAGGTGCTGAGAGTTGGATCTCCAATTCCATTGATGATTTTCCGAGAGGCGATGAAAAAGCATACTCTATTGGACATTGAGATTCCAAAGGGCACGCTTTTGGCTCTTCCATACATCGCGTCTCATGTGAATCCGAAATACTATAAAAATCCTGAGCAATTTGACCCGGATAGGTTCCTGAGGAAAGACCCTGAAGAAGGTTTCAACAAAGAGCCATTTGCCTTCATGGGATTTTCAGCTGGTCCGAGGAACTGCATTGGGCAGCATGTTGCGATGATTAAAGCGAAGATTTTCCTTGCGAAGTTGCTGAGAAGGTTTGAGTTCAAGCTTCCCGATAGTTATAACCTGAAGATGAACTTTAGTGACTTTTATGAGCCTAACGACCCATTAGTGTTTCATCTTACGCCAAAGGATAAGTCCAATACTAGCAAATAATTACACGAGAAAAAATAATTGATTGTTGAGTGTATGAGGTGAATCATAATTACGCATTAAAGCGAGAAAATTGAATATATTAGCAAAAAACAAGAGATATCATAACACAATCCATGAGAATTACCTAAGTGACCTAAATCTCAGAAGGGATCAAGTTACATCAACATACAGCATAATTCCTTTCTTTAATATAGTAAAACGCTAATATTAAGAGAAGGGTTTTATTTTGCATTAAATAATTAACAAATCGTGAAACAAGGCATTTTGATGAGAACTACCGGATTTCTTTTCGTTTTGGCTCTGCTGGTGGGATGTGCTTCGGCAGATTTTATACACGACTGCATCAGTTACCAAGTGAACGAAACCACACTCCAATATAATGAAATCGAGTCCAAGTTAAATTCAAATATTTTATCCTTCAAAGAGGCTATACAATCACTGAAACTGATCACCACCAGCGCAGGAAGGCTTATTCTGAAATGCGCTCAAACAGGAATCTTACCCCAAAAGCAGATGACTGGTGGTTCATGCATAAATGTTGCAGGTGATCAAGGAGATGCGATATCTTTGTTCACAGCTGATGCGAAGTTGAATTATAATAAATGCACGCAGACAGCCCACACAAAATACAATCAAAGAGGCAAAGAAGTACAAAAGCTTTATTCTTCGAAAGAAATCACGATGTCTGTGTTCACTCAATATATGAACGAAGCAATGAGCGACCTCCAGCGAGAATTAGAAGCTTGCAAGGAATTGCTGTCAGCAGCAGTCTTAAACTAAGCCTAGTTATTTTCTTTTTGGTGTGTCTTCCATTGTTTATGTGAATTGCATATATTAGAGAAGAGTAGCTTCTCATGCCGTACTCTTTCCATATAGTTGATTATCCAAGAAATTCTCAATAAATAGAACACATCACTCCATCTAATACAATCTCTGAAATGTTAAAAGCTCTTTCTTAGTGAAACAAAAATAATCACAGCCCGACAATGCTCTGCCAGGGACCAGTTTAAGAATTGTATTGAGCTGGCTTATCTTTTTGCCCAGTAAATGATAATTGTTATAGCAAGGCCCTACTTGCTCTCAATGATAATTGAAAGATGAGATAACTGATGCATCTCAAATAATTTAATGTGTATGTAATAACTCAAAAAATTCTGAATTCACATTTAAGTTAAACAATCCGCAGACTTAATATCTTAAACTGTAAATTGTGTAATTTATCAGAAAAAATCAAAACATTAGGCCCGGATGATAGCCCGCCCTTTTTTCTGTTTCATGACACGTTGATTGCTGACTACTATAGCTAGTGCCCTTGTAGTCATCTTGCAGAGCAATAATTTCATTATTTTCACTTTTTGCTTGCTTTGACCTTTACTGATCATCTTCAGCAGCGCAATGGTCAGGATTACTCTAACAGCTGGACTTATTCCAAGAGCCTGAGCCAGAGAAATCAAGTAGTTCTGTGCCCATTTTTTCGATTCTTCATCAGAACTGTTTGCTGCAACAACAAGCACTATGTAGTGACAAGCAACTACAGCGCATAGAATAATTATATGGCCGATGATCGATTTTATTTTGGCTATCTTTCGAGATCTATGAAGCTTTTTAATTTCCTTTTCACGTTTCAATGGATCACTCCTTGTGGCTCTAAGGATACTGTCAGTACTTTTCCTAAATTAATAAAATTGAAAGTTATCAATAAAAAATAATGGAAATGGAATTACATCTTTGAAATAAGCAAGTAATTGAGGATTGCATTAAGTGGAGTAACCGTCACCAATGGCATCGCCAGCAAAATTAGAGTGTCTGCTAGACCACTCTAAACAAACCGATTAAGAGGTTATTATGCTGAAAATAAAGGAAATGATTGATTACCATTTCAGATTTGTTGAAAATGGATGATAAAGCCATCAAGCTGAGAAATCGCACGTACAGCAGCAGAGCTCGAGGAGCTCTAGGGAACATGCCGTCTTCATAAAAATAAAGGGAGGTGAAGACATGTCCATACTGGATTATTATAAACGAAGAGTGAGCAAAGAAGATGGTAATGAATTGATTTTACTTTGAGACCATAGAAAAAAGTTCGGAAAAGATTCATCTCGACCTTGAAATTTCTGAGGTTGGTTGGCAAAGACCTCCTTACTCTATTATTGCTCAAAACATGTTCTGTTGTTGTGTGAACAGCCACGGTCGTATTTAATGATTTTGCAGTAGTATTATTATTTAAGTTTTTCAAAGAGGATCCTGGAGGTAGAGAGGTGCTATAACGCAGAGGTTTGACGATTCTTGCTTTAATACAAGTTAAAGAAATTAATAGCCATACAATCATGCCCCAAAGAATCCAAAACACCCATGATGAAAGATATTGGTAGGTCAAAAGAGCAGCTGCCTCCGCCAATTTAGATAAGTTTGACTTTTGAAAGATATTCAATGTTTTAGTAGAACTGAGGCTGTCGAGTTTTGGACATGAACATTCATAATATCCACCATTTAGTTTAGGTGTGCAAGCAGAGTTGGAGCAGTTGGAATAAGTTTGACCAGCTGTAACTGGATATGAGATCGTTGCGGCTACATTGCTTGAATATGAAGAAGACTCTGTTGAGTCTTTGGTATTCACAGCCACGGAGACCACTGGAGGTGTGTTATCAGCTTTTTGTGTTTGAGGACAGGCTAATAGATTGTACACCCAGAAGACGGCTTGAATATCAACAGGATCAGAGCCTGAAGAGCCACTGCTTGAACCACTCAACACTATTTTGGGGAGATTTGGCTCCTGGATGGTAAATCCAGCAAGATTACTGGGAGGTACTCTCGCTGAAAATAATATGAAATCTGTAGTATTGAGAGTATATGGTTTAGAATCTGCTGCTTTCCCCCATAATTGCAGCACTCCAAGTTGATTCAAACATTTAATGGAGGAATCATAAAGGGCTCTTGAGGTTGCCAGTTCATTATTGCAATCAACTCTAAAAATATATTGCATGCAAATATCGATGATCTGAGCAGCCACCTGCATTTTCTGAGGATCAAATACATGAGCAGGGGCCTTTACGTTGAAATCCTGTGCGATCAGTTTGGAAACTAGACTCATTGTACTGCTAACGACAGAATATGTGACTGGCACAGTGCTCACGATAGAGAGAATAGAATTCAGATAAGGAAGTGATTCGGAAGTGGTTGTGAGACTCATTGGTACTTGACTCATTTCATTCAACACACTTAATTGGAGAGATTCCAATTGAGCAGAATCAGTTTGCTGAACATCACAACAAATTCCAAGCCATCCATTATCACACATGCACAAATTGGTCAAATAGACTTCGCTATATTGGAAATTCCCGTTACCACTGCAACTCGGACAAGCTGATAATGAATTTTGATAATTGCTTTGCTTATATTGATTGATTGTTTGAGTCATTCCATTGAGTATACTTGAAACATCGGAAGAGCTATTAGCTGATGCAAGCTGCGAGGTGAGCAAAGGTTGGAGGTTCTGAGTAAGTGTGGTCGCATCTGCTTGGGTTATTTCACAGGTTTTTGATGCTAGTACTGGACTATAAGGTGAAGGGCAAGCACTTGTACAGACTCTTTGAGCTGTCACATAGTAATAGGAAGGTAGGCATGCAGTACAGCTTGTATTTAGTGGACCTGTACAGGTACTACAAGAGCTGTGACACTCTTTTCGTTGGAGGTTAAATGTTAGGGCGATTACATTATAACGAATGATTACTGTTGCAAGTCATGTTCTGGGACTCTGGATATGTGCCATTGGGACACGTTGAAAAGCAGCTATACTGATAGAAATAAAGAGTACTATTGCAGATTCGGCAGTTCGTATCCAATGGACCAAAACAAGTCTTACATGACGAATGGCAACCTATCAAAAAGTTTTATAAATCGAATGTTTTTTGCAATGCACTTACCTGAACATATATTGGAAGAAGTATCTGGAAAAGTTCCTGTGGGGCAGATGCCCAAGCAAGTCGAATCAAATAAATAAAGACCCATTGCACAGCTTGTGCAATTATAATTGGTACCACCAGTGCAAGTATAGCAGATAGAAGAGCAATCTAAGTTTCAACATATGGGTTCAATATAGAAGAGAGGATTTGGTTACTAAAGCATGTCATCGATGAATTCGTGAAAGTATTTGATGGGCACTCATCTAGGCATTGGTTCATATAAAAGTATCCAGGCGAGGTATTGCAAGTCAGACAACTCGTGCTGGTGCTCGAAGTGCACGTTTTACAGGTTGAGTGACATGCTTTCAGATTAAAAATTAAGGCATTATTTTACAGAAACAATACCTTCGCAGGCTTGGCTTGTAGAGTTGGGAAAAGTCCCACCAGGACATTCTGTCATGCAACTGTTGCTATAGAGGAATCTCGGAGATGCACAAGTCATGCAGCTAGTATCGGTGCTTGAAGAACAAGTTTTACAATTCGAATGACATGCTTTCATTCAAACTAAATTAATTTATGATCTTTTTGAAGGCCATACCTTGGCACGTTTGATTCGTAGAGTTGGAAAAAGTACCACTGGGACATTCAGTTAAGCAACTGTTACTAAAGAGGTATCTTGGAGAGGCACAAGTCATGCAGCTTGTGTTTGTGTTCGAAGAGCAGGACAGGCAGGTACTATGGCAAGCTAGAAAAAATGATCAGATACTGAGAAAGTGTGTGATAATAGTTTTTTACGCTGACAAACATGATTGACAGTGTCTGGGTAATATCCATTGACAGGGCATCCCGCATTACAGATCGCATTAAGAAGAAAAGTACCTGAAGAGCAGGCTGTGCAGACTGTTGCGCTTGTGCATACATTACACCCTGCTGAACAATCTACAATCAAAGGAAAAAATTAAATCTAATACTAAATTTCGAATGTTTTTACTTAAGCATTCCGTCGCCGTTGCGTAAGTGGTGAGAGGACATGAACTCACACAAGTGGTCAGATACAAACGGTATTCTGTGGTGCAGCTTGTGCATTGGTTGGATGCAGAACCAGTACAGCTATTGCAATTATTTGCACACACTAAAAAAAAAAGTCATTAGAATTATAAACCAAAAAAAGGAAGGCCTACATGCGCATACGGTCCCAGAAGCAAAGTATCTCAAAGGGCAAGGTGAGTAGCAGGTATTTCCTAAGAGGTAGTAGTTCGGCTTGCAAGTGACGCATTTCGTTATATCGTTCGGATGACAAGTAGAACAATTGGCATTATTGCAAGGAAGTGTAATTTGAACGTTTCTCAAAGCAAACCAAGCATATAAGGAGTCCCAGTACAGGCTAGCATTCCAACTCAAGGTAATACTACTGCCAGAATGAAAGGCATAAACCGAATGGTCCACGATGCTTTCAGTAAGATTGTACCAGCCAGGATTATATCCAATTTCCCATTTTCCACAATCAGTCGTATAATTTTGCTCGTATTTATAACCCATATTCTCCCAAACCTTGACATCATTGGCATAAAGGTAGGCATAGTCTCCTGTGACCCAATAATCTCCATATACAAAAGTGAAGTTTATCATGACACTCGTGTGAGTAGGAAGTCCTGTAAATGTTTTTGTGATTTTGCTTCCTTTTGCTGAAATATCGGCTCCTCCGAAGTACATTACACCTGAACAGGAATAGTGCCAAGTTGCTGATAGATTCCCATTAATAGTGTATCCGTCTCCATTCTCTATAGCTGTGTCATTCATAAGGGTGTCAATCTGATATATTCCTAAAGTTTAATTGTGAGTATTCTTAAAATCAGATGATAAGTGCACCATTCACGAAGAGAAACATGGAAGCGAGTGAGATAGCAACATATCTTGTGTTTGTTGCTGGAAAGAAACGTGAATTAAACATGGAATGCGATGGCTTAAATGCTGTATTAAAGAATTCAATTAAAGTTCTGACTTAGAATTCATCTAAGACTCAACGCTTCATTATTTTAATTCAGATTTTAAAATCCTTTTTCCCAACATTCTTCTTGAAACTGATCCAGATAAATAGAAAGTATTCAATAGTAGGTCCCCCCCTAAGAATCAAAAGACGCTTCCAAAGAGGAATCGCAGCTATTGTGTGGAAATTTGATCTTTCAATGTAAAACAGATTACTTCTCAGATTCGATGATCTCGATCCACTTTTTGGATGCGCTCTCAATTAAATTTAACTTGCAGCACGTACTCTATCGATTGTCTCAAATTGTCGTTCTACTGTTAAGTACTGAAAAGATCTGCTCCAAAAGCTTTTATATCTGTATGCGCTGTTCATTTAAAACAATTACTGTTTTCCAGAACCATATTTTAGTAATGTTTTACCTTTTGTAGAAACTTATGGAAAATTTGCTCAGAATGTGAGGCTTCAGTACTTAATATCAATCATAGATCACAGAGAGAGAGCAGCAATACACGTGCTACCCTAAATAATCGAAAAAACTTGGAAAAAATGAATCGGAACTTAGTACCCTAATCAATATACATTAGGGTATCATAGGAAGAGCTATAAAAAGAACACCAAATTTCGAAAGTTATTAGCCATTTCTTATTTCTGCTTGCTTGAATGTTCAAAATTTGAATTGCAATTCTCTCTGGAAGAATTAATTTTGCTACTTTGATCTCAGTAATGTGCTTGCTGAATTAAATAATTATGAGCTTACGTCACTAAAGATCACATGAGAAATAATTCTCAGTTTCCAGAAGCCAATTGGATCCCCTGATAATTGAAGTTTCAATACGTAGCTGTGAGATAGTCAGCAAAGTTCTTGAGCTCTTAAGAAACGTTCGTTAAAAAAAGTGAAAATGTTAGGTGAGGAGGTTAAAATTCAGTTAGTATTCGAAGTAGCAGAAGATTGTCCTGAATAGGAGATGAATTCTTCAATTACCCATCTAGATATCTATCTCTGCTCAAAATAATTCTCCTATGAGCAAATGAACAGTATTTTAGTACAGATATACTCCATGAGAAAAAATTTTGCAAGGAAAGTAGCCTTATTTACATTTAGAAACACGTTATTGCTTTCTGATCAGCATTTCAATTCAGAGGTCTGAGACCCTGGAAATAGATATTCGAGGCTTTTTGAACTCACTTAATCTTTCATAATTGAGCCTATCGAATTGTAACAATATCGAATTTATGGAATCAACAAAGAAATTCTTGAAAGCATAAATTTAGCATTATTCCAAGCATTGAGACTTGATACTTTTGTATAATAAGAAAAAACTCTCAAATAATAGGACACGAAATCGTGGCGAGAAACTTTCTTATTTATTTCTCAGCAGTTTTTTAGAACACAGAGTTTTCAGACTCCAATCCACTCAAATTTTCAATTGAGTTTTTATTGAGTAGAACTATTTCCTCCTTCGGCGATATTGGAATATTGAAAATATGAATTTCGTAAAACTGGGTTTTTCGCCATATTCCAAGGGACAATGAAAGTTCTAAATTATATTCCTGCTATCAGATGTAAGCATTGTTAAAAGAACGTGTTCTTTTCCACTTGGTCCTCTTAAATGACTAAGGAAAGGAAAATATACTGCGAGTAAGTAGTTTGCTATCCTCTCGTGTATTGCAAATTTTAGGATTATCAATTTTGATACGCTTTGTAGTAGCTAAGTAGGGGACGGCAATGATTGTGCGTCTTTCTTGGGAAACACAGAGAATAAATATCGCCTTTTATTTCTGACCGTCAATAAGGAAGCAAGGAGGCCTTGAATTATATAGCACTGGTAATAGCGTAGAATTACTCTAGCGGCCATTGTGTCTCACAAATTTCAGACCGAAAGAATATTTTATTTGATAAAGCTAAAATTTGAACACAATTAGATTAAACAAAGCCTGAGACACTTTGGGGTTAACTTTTATGGTTTGCAAATAATGAATGAATGGCGACATAGCTGTCAATCAGTATAGATATAGTTAAGAAGCCTGAGTAATCTGAAATCTAGAATCAACAGTCTCCAAGTAAAAAGAGATTCGGTTCCTGTTATCTGTTCTGTTCTGCATAGAGAAGGTTACTTCTTATCAAAGCAAATAATTAAAGTTAGTGGATCTGCTTTTGCTTTTGTTTCACAAGTTATTTTTCAATTTGCAAAATTTAATAATATTGGTCTTTTTGCATTCATCCTAGTGAAAGAAGAGTAAACACATTGAATTCATTATTTTCTTCATGTTTTCTGTTTCCTGCTAGTTTTGCTAAAAAATTTTAAATAGCTCTTCAAAGTTGTTGCGATGAATAAAGTCCTTTTTTCAAATATTTAAGAAACATTTTCACTGAAATGGAAGTCTGCTATTTACTGCAATTAAATTTTGATAAAATAAATGAAATATGCTTAACCAATGACAACAAAAAATGTTTAAAATATCCATTGTTTAAATCGGAGTGGGAAATCGGCTTCCTACTCTCGATATTTCAACAATTAGATTGGCCCATCCAATTGAGATATTTTTTTATTGACTGAGAGAAGAATCTTATTTGGTTTTACTGTCGAATTATTTCCTTTGCTTCTGGCTTTATCTTTTAGGTTGCTTTGTACCATTGCGAGAGCCCTTGTCGTCATTTTGCATACCAACAGCTTCATTATTTTCACTTTTTCACGGCTCTGACCTTTACTAATCATCTTCAAGAGCACTATCGTTAGAAGGACCCTAGCAACTGGACTGATTCCCATTGCTTGAGCCAGAGAAATCAAGTAGTTTTGGGCCCACTTCTTCGATTCATAATCATCACTACTCGCCGCCACAACGAGCACAATATAGTGACAAGAAACTACCGCACCCAAAATAAGGAAATACCCGATAATCGATTTTATTTTGGCTATCTTCCGAGATTTACGAAGCTTTTTGAGTTCCTTTTCGCGTTTCAAGGGATCATTCCTTGTTGCTCTAAGGATACTGTCAGTACTTTTCCTAAATTAATAAATTTTTCCACATGAACGATAAATAATAACTATGGAATTACATCTTTGAAATGAGCAAGAAATTGAGGAATGCATTGAGTGGAGTCGCAGTCACCAATGGTATCGCCAGTAAAATTAGCGTGTCTGTTAGAGAACTCTAAACGCAACATCCAGAATTAATTCTCAAAGGAACAAATAATAGAGTTATTACCCTTGCAGAATTATCAGATTGATCAGATTTCTTGAAAATTGACGATATAGCCATCAAAAGGAGAATTTTAGTATATAGGAGTATTGTGCGAGGGGCTCTTGGGAACATACCATCTTCATAAAAATAGAGAGATGTGAAAACGTGTCCATACTGGTTTTTCAATCATTAGTGCATGGAAGGTAAGAAGCAATTTACTTTGAGAGCATGTATGAAAGTCTTGAATAAACTCATGTCGAGTTTGAAGTTTCTCAGATTTTCTGGTAGAGGTCTTCGAGGTTTTTCTTGTCGAGATTGGAAGAGGTTATTAAGTTTATTGGTATTAGCATCTTTGATGTGGCCTAAGAGAAACGGCAACGTTGAGCTATAGCGTAATGGCTTAACAATTCTTGCTTTAATACAAATTAATGTAACCAATAGCCAGAACATAAGACCCCAAAGTATCCAAAATACCCATGATGAAAGATACTCATAGGTCAAAAGAGCAGCTGCTGCAGCCAATTTGGCAAAGTTCGATTTCTGAAAGATGTTCAATGTTTGGCTAGAACTGAGATCATCAAGTTTTGCACATTCACATTCATAGTATCCACCAACTATTTTAGGCGTACAAGCAGAGTTGGAGCAGTTAGAGTAAGTCTGACCAGCTGTCACCGGGTAAGAGATCGTTACGGCTGTGCTGCTTGAAAATGAAGCAGGATCTAGCGAGTTTTGTTTGTTTATGGCGACAGAAACAACAGGAGGTATATTATCCTTTTTCTGCTCCTGGGGGCAGGCTAATAGGTTGTTCACCCAGAAGATGGTTTGAATTTCAACGGGATCTGTACCTGATGCGCCACCATTCAACACTACTTTAGGAAGGTTTGGTTCCTGGATAGTGAACCCAGCAAGCGCATCAGGAAGCACTCTTGCTGAATATATTACGAAATCCGTTGTTTTAAGAGTATAGGGTGTTGCATCTGCAGCTTTCCCCCATAATTGTAGCACTCCAAGTTGATTCAAGCTTTTCACGGAAGAATCGTAAATGGATCTTGAGGTATCCAACTGATTATTGCAATCGATTCCAAAGATATATTGCATGCATTCGTCGATGATCTGAGCAGCCACCTGCATTTTCTGAGGATCAAAAGTATTTGCAGGGGTTCTCGAGTTGGAAAAGTCCTGTGCGATTATTTTTGAGATTATGTTCATTGCACTACTAATTATAGGAGATGTGACTGGAACTGTACTCAGGAGGGAAAGTATAGAATTCAGATAAGGAAGCGAAGCGGACGTGGTTGTGAGACTCATTGAGACTTGATTCATTTCATTCAGGACTCTTAATTGAAGGGATTCCAACTGAGCAAGGTCAGTTTGCTGAACATCACAGCAAGTCCCGAGCCATCCAACATCACACATGCATAAATTGGTCAAATACACTTCGCTATATTGAGTTTTCCCATTACCACTGCAAGTTGGACACACAGACAATGAGTTTTGATAATTACTCTGTTTATATTGAATGATTGTTTGAGTCATTCCATTAAGGATGCTTGAAACTTCTGCAGAGCTGCTAGCTGACGCAAGTTGAGAGGTGAGCAATGCTTGGAGGGTCTGATTAAGTGTAGTGGGATCTGTTTTTGTAAGTTCACAGGTTTTTGTTGCTGGTACTGGACTGTATGGGGATGGGCAAGAACTCACACAGACTCTTTGAGCTGTCACATAGTAATAGGAAGGGATGCATGTTGTACAACTTGTATTGAGCGGTCCTGTGCAAGTACTACAAGAACTGTGACACTCTATTAGTCATGTCAATGTTAGGGAAATTGCAATATAATGAATGTTATTCGTACCTTTGCAAGTCATGCTTTGAGAATCTGGATATGTGCCATTTGGACATGTTGGATAGCAGCGATATTGATAGTAATAATTTGTGCTATTGCAGGTTCTGCAGTTCGAATCCAGTGGACCAAAACAAGTTTTGCACATAGGGTCGCAATCTAAAAGATTTTAAGTTTAATATTTTGTTGTTGCAGTGCACTTACCTGCGCATGTGTTTGTCAAAGTATCTGCATAAGTTCCTGCAGGGCAGATGGTCAGACATGTCGAATTAAATAAATAAAGGCCGTTTGCGCAGCTTGTGCAATTATAATTGGTTCCTTCATTACAGGTATTACAAATAGCAGAGCAATCTAGTTTAGATTATTAATTAAGCTAAATAAAATAGGAGATTTGATTACTATAGCATGTCATCGATGAATTTGTGTAAGTATTTGATGGGCAAGTGCTTAAACATTTGTTCATATAAAAGTATCCAGGCGAGGGGTTGCAAGTCAGACAACTCGAACTGCTGCTCGAAGAGCAGGTTTTGCATGTTGAATGGCATCCTTTGAATGTCCAATTAGTTTGTTGTCTCCAAGAAAGCAATACCTTGGCAGATTCGGGTTGCCGAGTAGGGAAAAGTTCCATCAGGACAATCAGTCAAACAACTGGAGCTATCAAGAAATCTCGGAGATGCACAAGACATACAACTAGTATCTGTGCTCGAAGAACAAGTTTTACAAGTCGAATGGCATGCTTTCAAAATGAATTCGATCAGTTTACTATCTTACAAAAACTATACTTTGACAGCTTCGACTTGTAGAGTTGGGGAAAGTCCCACTAGGACAACTAGCCGAGCAAGTGCTACCATCGAGGTATCGTGATGATACACAAGATAAACAACTTGAACTTGTGCTCGAAAAGCAAGTTGCACATGTAGAATAGCACGCTTTTAATTCAAAAATTAATCCATTATCTGACAGAAACAAATACCTTGGCAGGCTTGGCTTGTAGAATTGCCAAAATATCCATCAGGACAATCAGTCAAACAACTGGAGTCATAAAAAAATCTCGGAGATTCACAAGTCAAGCAGCTTGTATCTGTGCTCGAAGAACAAGTTTTACAAGTCGAATCACATGCTTACATTTAAATTCGATTAATTTATCATCTTTTTGGAAACTATACCTTGGCAAATTCGACTTGTAGAGTTGGGAAAAGTTCCACTAGGACAAGTTGTCGAGCAAGTGTTACCATTTCTGAGGTATCGTGATGATCCACAACTTGTACAACTTGAACTTGTGTTCGAAAAGCAAGTTGCACATGTTGAGTAACATGCTTTCAAATTAACAATTAAGTTATTACCTTACAGAAAACAATACCTTGGCAGGCTTGGCTTGTAGAATTGCCAAAATATCCATCAGGACAATCAGTCAAACAACTGGAGTCATAAAAAAATCTCGGAGATTCACAAGTCAAGCAGCTTGTATCTGTGCTCGAAGAACAAGTTTTACAAGTCGAATCACATGCTTACATTTAAATTCGATTAATTTATCATCTTTTTGGAAACTATACCTTGGCAAATTCGACTTGTAGAGTTGGGAAAAGTTCCACTAGGACAAGTTGTCGAGCAAGTGTTACCATTTCTGAGGTATCGTGATGATCCACAACTTGTACAACTTGTACTTGTGCTCGAAGAACAGGATAGACAATAAGTATAGCAGGCTAGGAACAAATAATGATATTGATACAGTTATAATAGTTTCTTACACTTGCAAATGTTATTGACAGTATCCGGATAATATCCATTGGTAGGACATTCCGTATTACAGACTCCGTTAAGGAGAAAAGTACCTGAGGAGCAGGCGGTGCAAGTTGTTGCATTCGTACATGTAGTACATCCTGTTGAACAATCTGCAATCAAATTGGAAAAAATAAATCTAGAATTAAGGTTCGAAATCTTTACTGAGACATGCTGTCGACGTTGTATAGGTGGCAGAAGGACATGTGGTTACGCAGGTGTTCACATATAAACGGTAACCCGATAAGCAGCTCGAGCATTGGTTTGATGCAGGACCACTGCAGACACTGCAACCTGTTGAACAATCTGACATTAAACAACAAGATTAAATATAAATGATGGCTCAAATCTGTTACTGAGACATGCTGTTGACGTTGCGTAAGTTCCCGAAGGACATGTGGTTACACAAGTGTTCCCATATAAACGGTAACCCGAGACGCAGCTTGTGCATTGGTTTGATGAAGAACCAGTACAGGTATTGCAATAACTTGCACATACTAAAACCCAAAAAAACAAAAGGGAGTCATTATAACTTCTATACCAACAAAAAAGACAAATTTTTACTTGAGCAATAGGCCCCATTTGCAAAGTATCTCAACGGACAAGGCGAGTAGCATGTAGTTCCCAGCAAGTAGTAGTTTGGCTTGCAAGTGACGCATTGTGTAATATCGGCAGAATTACAGGTAGAACAATTGGCATTATTGCAGGGAAGTGAAAGTTGAACATTTCTCAAAGCAAACCAAC
>ENA-UOTZ01001365-UOTZ01001365.1-compost-metagenome-genome-assembly--contig:-NODE-1365-length-16986-cov-36.376663_pt1 | contig 16986 bp, 15 predicted proteins | sample MGYA00238144_ERZ746983 | MGnify/ENA primary metagenome ERZ746983 (study PRJEB28759, sample SAMN06268863) | compost metagenome | isolation source: single cell | place: USA: California, Emeryville, Joint...
AGTTTTGTGGTATTTCTGTTCAAAGTCAAATTTTGCTCTGGTTGTTCTTTCTGTGTAGAGTTTTTGCCGATATTTGATTTCAAGAAGACTGGTCTCTGAGCAACTTTTTGTTGATAATTCGGTTTGAGGGTAGCTTGAACCTCGATTTTCGTTCTGTTGGTAAGAAACTCAAATTCTGGAAGAGGAACAGCTGACTGGGCTTCGCGAATAATATTGAGAACGAACTCTTTGCTGTAGACTCTGGAATGCTCTTCTTTATTGCCGATTTCTTCATTCTGGTTTTGCTGTTCGAGATTTTCATGGCGAGTTGTGATTGCTGTCTCGGCTTCCGGTGATTCATGTACTTTGAGACATTGAGACTCTTTGATGCCTTCGCTGGTCAGTTCCTCACTGTTGGGTTGAGGTATGACTTTTTCTTCAGCTTTTTCATTGAGTGCCAGCGAATTCTGAGGACTTGGATTGCCGGTTGAGACCGAACAAGTCGAAAGAGTCTCTATTTCTTTGGGTTTAGGCTTGGGTTTTACTGCTAGCTTTATTTTGGGTTTCTCTGTGACGAAACTGGGCTGATATTCATCAAAAGTAACAGTGTTGTCCTGTTTAACTTCGTTCGTGGAACTCTGGTGCAGTTCGAACTTAGTTGACTTGACAGTCAGCTTATATTTCGGTTGTGTAGTTTGCATGGTAAAAGGTGGTTTTAAAATAGGTTGTTAAAATTATATAATATCCCAGCTTTAGAGCATTTATATGCCAGCGGCCTATAGGAAACAATTATTGTCTGACCAGAATTCTACTTTATTTGGTATTAACTGAACTGGAATAAATTTCCTTATAATAATGTTGAAAATTCTAGGGCTAATCGATGTGGAACCTTGAACGCCTGTACAACCTGATCGGAGCATTCTCTATCAGATTCATTTGATCTCGATTCTAAAAGGCAGCGTTACGGTCAAATTTTGTTGTAGTGAGCATGCTAAGGAATTCTGACGCTGTTAATAATTTAGTAGAGAGATTAAAGGAAATCTGCTCAGATATTTAAAATAGGAATATAAATCGAATTCTACTTCTTTTCTTTCAGAATTCAGCTAAATTCAATCTTTAAGTAACTAGCTGTGAGTGAAAACTCGCACTCTGAATCCTCTCAAAGTGATTGTTCATTTCTTAAGGCTTCTCAAAGTAAAATAATATTATTCTAAGCACTTGCTCTTTTTACTACCAGATAATTCAGGACCTCAAATATAATTTTTCACTAAAGTTTCCAAATCATGCTGAATATTGCAGCAGAGAGTGCGCCATGATTGAAAATTGCTTATAGATTCGATTATTATTTCAGAAAGGCTTTTCAAGGAGAGTACTTATCCAATTCACATTTTTCAATAAGCTCAACTGGATAATCGGGTTCTTCATAGGACTAGCTTTTGTATTTCAATTATATTTTTCTGTTTGTCAAACTTCGAGGAATTCGTTTTGAATTGAAGGTTTGCTTTAAACAATCCAGCTAGCTATGTTTTGTTAAGCTTCAATCAGACTGCTAAATGTTGTTTAAAGTAATGTATTTCTTTTTATTTTCTTTTTTAAACAATTTAATCTGTTGAATACCAACGTGACTGAATGTGTCGTTAATTTCAATTGAGGTACCAGTACTTTTCATAAATTGTAGCGAGAGAAAAAAACCATTTACCAAATTTGTTGCTTTATTTTGAAGACATTATTTTCAATAGAGAAATTTGAAAGATAAAAGAATTTTAGTCAGGTAGGTAGGTAGATTGAAGTTGAAAGTTGGAAATTTGAATTTTCAAGACGAAAATAAATATTATAAAATCAACAACTTTGATCTTTATTTGATTGAGAATTACTAAATTACTCATAATTAATTTACTTTCCAAAATAATTGAATTACTCTCAATTTTCATTCGATAATTTAGTTTATGCTATTTAGTAATTCTAACTGTTTCCAAGTAATTCTTAATGGAAATACTATAGTCAGATAGATAATGTCGAGGTCGTCTGCTACAATGTTCAATAGTCTAAACTGGAAAATGCAGCTATCATCGGCATATTATAGCAAAAGTATCGCACTTCTCTGTCTGCAATAAAAGATAAATACCTTGAATCAAACTCAAAAACATGTCAGTATCTGCTTAGCCCAACCAGTTAAAGAGTAAATTCTTCAAAAATCTCTCTGGGTCAAAACTACGAACCACAAACATATAATCAAATCCCACGTGTTAATGATGAGTGGGAACTCTGAGGCTCAAGCCATTAATATAAGATAACCTCTATTATTTGAGTTTTTTATCTGCTTCGAGCTGTGAATATGATTCAATAAATATTGGGATCTTTGGGGTTTGAAAAGATCAATGATCACGTGTAACTCTGGAATTATGGGCACCTTGTAATTGTGAAAGCCTAAGGAAAGATATTGTTGCTTTTTTATTAAGAAACTCATTTGTAAAATCAGGCAATAATAGAAAATTCCAATCTAGCTTAACAGCGGTGTGTTAAAGCGGTCTAGTCAGATAATTTGAATAGCATTTAAGCTCTGATATGTGTATAAACAATAAAATAAAATCGGGCGCGTTGAAATAAAAAACTAAGAGGGAATATTTTTGAAATTTCATAATGAATCATCGTCTTCCTCCGGATTCAAGACCAATCTTATGTAAATTCTTCATGTCCTCGTCTTCAACTTTCGATTCTTATCCTACGTCACTCTCTAATTATCAACCCCACTCCTGTGATTTTGCTCTAATTATCAATTTTCTTCAGACGATCCACACAGAAACCATGTTGTCAATCCAAAGGACATCACAGTAAGGCCACAATCTGCATATTCTGGTTGCTAACACTCTCTTACAGAACGAGGATCTCATGCCCTACCTCCCTGATCTCTACCAGAAAAAGTTTCGTCTAATTGAGAGAGTAGAGAGAGTTAGGAAAGAGTATTTCATCGACATGAAGTCTCTTGCTGAGAGAGAACAGTCAATCAGCCTTCAACGAAAGAAAACTCCTTGGGACATTGTGATTGAGGAAGCTAAATGGGTCGCTATCGATATGATGGAAGAGCGCAAATCGAAAATAGCGATTGCTCACTACTTGAGCAAGAAACTCAAGAAACAGCGGATTAATCGAGAGATAAACCAAAACAAGGTTGCGATGGTGCATCGTTTGATCTCAAGCGAGCTCGCATCCATGGTCTCTCGTGGATTCGACTGTGTCTATCGTAACAAGCAGTTTGCTGAGAAGAAAGAAATGGACGTGGAATCAACAAAAGAGATCAAAAGAGAAGAAATGGATATCGAAGGCGACGGAGCCAGCAAAATTGATAATTTTGTAGAGTCCACGATAAGCTACGAAAAAGAAAAGAAAGAAGAAAAGCCAAAAAAACTCAAAACACTGGGAAAATCCAAAAAGATGGATAGCCGCGCAAATTTCGACAGCGAAATCTTGGATGTGGAAAAAACGAAGGGTGACACCTCCACAGCAGACATCAATCAAGTGTTTAAGAACGCATCATCGGTGAAAAAGCAGTTACTTGAGAATATGTTCAACACAGCCGCCAGAGTTGTGGAACAGAATCTCGATGTGAAAGTAGCGCAGCAGTCAGAAATCCAGGCTGTGATTTATCAAAAGAAGTGCAAGATCAATCGCGCCCTGTGCGTAAAAGAGCTGCAGAGGTGTCTCAAGAAATACAAGAACAAAGTTTCAAATGAGCCATTGGAGATACTGAATAGGATCAAAGAGAAAGATTCAAATGCGGAAGCTGGAGTAGATCCTCTCAAAAGCCTGCAAATTGCTCCAGAGATATCTATACGAGATCCCGCGCTTTCAAACTTTGCTCTGACTAGAGAGATCTCAACGATTTCCACAAGTGCAGTCTCAAAAGAGGATATCAAGCTGAAGAAAATTACCTCTACGACGATTCCTGTTCCAAATCCTAAGGAAGTTGCCGCACAGAACGCCAAAATAGCCGAGCTATTTATGGAAGGCGCCTATACATTCAACTTCAAAGATTTGAAAAAAATCCGAGAGAAGGAGAACAGCGATGAGCTGCTTATACTCTTTTATGAGGAGCCGATGACTGACGCAGATTACGAGTCAATGTTCAAGATCTCAGTATTTTCTTGCTTTTTCTCATTGGTTGTTAACAGAAATTTCTGGTACTGTAGATTGAAACTAATAAAGCTTTCCCTCCCAAAGTTGATGCTATTCCACTCGAAGGGTTTGGTCCATCAATTGAAAAGAATCCATACTACGCGGAGCCTACTTTTAACGATAAGATGGATAATCTCATCTATAAAAGCCACAGCGACTTGGAATCTTTCGCTAACTATATTCGGGACAAAATGGTCGAGTAATCAATTGAGTTTATCTGAGCTCTATATCCTAACCTTATGTTTCAACACAGGTTGCATCATGATGGGGAGATTGCGAAAAAGAATCCCCCTGCAGAGAGATTGATGGTGCAAGATTTCATAAAATACCTGCCAAGAACGCCTGATGAGTCCTTCTTCTACTATCAAAAAGAAGGAATACGTTGGGGAGCGAAGCGCGGTCATCCCCATATTGACAGAATCCAATGGCCTCCAGTTGTGAATTTCTTGATTGATTCGTACGTCCAGAAGTATGGAAACCGCTGGAATTTGATATGCGACTTCCTGCATATGAACTTGCTGTCAAAGGGTATTCAAATCGGCTTCCTGCCACCATCTAACAGTGTTATTTTGTTTTAGGAAGTCCATATATTAATGAGAGAGTGGTGGAATTGAAATGGCTGGCAAACCAAGCTGATAGTCGCAAGAAATTGTTCAATTTAGAAAGAAAGAGACTGCCATACTCTGGCAGCAGCAAGGCGTCTACTTCCACTTATGATAGCAGGAATGGCTACGTAAAAGAACCCGCAAAACAAGAGAAGAAAGAAGGAGAGAACATCGCTTTCAGATTCAAACGCCTTCAGAAAAATTTCAAAGGCTATTTAGAGCAGAAGAGTCCCAGCGGACCACCTCATCATCATCAGTTCCAGCTGTTTTTAAACATCAAAGAAGTTCTGAAAAAAGAAAGAGAAATAGTTTTAATGCCTCAACCGTCTCAAATCATCTATCCAAAGGAGATGGATCCCGTTAGCGATCTTCGACGCATTCCTCTTCCTGAAACAATTAATCGCGAAATCAATCAGAGATATAAGGGTGCAGAACCACCTCAACCTATGATTAAGAAAAGCAGAGGTAACTTCCTCTTGTTCTTGAATATTCTAACCTGAAATCTGTAGTTTCCTACTCCAATATGGGTAAACTGATCGAAGAAATCGCGTCGTTGACCGGAAATCAAATGGTATGATTTGCTCATAGAAAATGTGAATCTCTAACAAATTTCCAAGCAGCAGCAGAGCTCTCAAGTTCATCCAATGATGAACCAGCCAAATATGATCCCCGGCCAACCGGGTATGATGTCGAAAGCAATGCCTGGCCAACCAGGTATGAATACTCTCTCTCGTATTTCCTCTGGAGGAAGTCAGCCGCCGATGATGAATCCGCAAGGAATGCGACCTGATATGCGACCTCATATGGATGGACCTCCACATGGTATGGAACATCCTCATGGAATGCCTCATCCTTCAGGGATGTCGTCGGGACAACCAATCCCTCGTGGCGTGCCAATGATGAGTGGTCAACAGCCTCCAATGCAAAGACACTACCCTCCAAACACGACCCAACCGCAACAAAGAGGAATGATGCCAAACCCTGGAATGCATGGAGGGCAAATGATGAGTGGGGTCCCTGCTATGCCCGGACAGCGGATGGGAACTGCAGACCCTAGCATGCGCATGTCATACCCGTCGATGCCAAGTATGCCTACGAATGTGATGAGCGGTCAGCAGCCAACTCAGCGAAGAAGTCAAAATCAGTAAAATATGTATTTATCAGCAACAAGAATTCAATTATCTCTATCTGTATTAACCTTGCATTTCTGTTGATTGTGCGTTTATGAATTGCTTGTTTGGAAAGAAAAATATACATGCAATATTCTTGAAAAATGCACTTAAATATGATGACCAACCCTTAGCATCATCAATCAGTATAATTGTATATTTACTCAAAGGATATTCTGAGTTGCTTTTATTCGATGAATTTTCCATCAGGTACTAGCTAGCCTGAAGCAGTCTGAGATTAAATCAATTCGAGCGAAAGTAGTCCGCAAACTTTAGTGAAATTTTGAACTGATATAAACTCCCCAAAGTCAAGTATGACGACTTGAAATAGCTGGTGCTTCGCATTAATAAATTTTACTATTTTGGGTAAAGGAAACTCAAGTAGATCTCTAAAGTAAATAACTAGTTGCTATTTACAAAAATCGAATAGTATTCGAAAATCAAACTAGTAAACATTGGTTGCGAGCAAGGAATTAATAACTAATAGGCAAAATGTTGAACAGAACTATAAATTGAGAATAACTACAGTTGAGAAGTGTTCGATTATAGTTTTTCAGCTATGAAAGTAATTGAATAACTTTTTGCCAGATAGTGAATGCAGATTTGTATAATTTGTGATATAGAATCTAAGACTAACTGCTGTAGCTAGTTGAAAATCAATTAAATGAGCTTAATAGATAACTATCTTTATTTTGAACTCAGAGATTTATTATGAATTATTTCTTTTAATGTCATTGACTGAAGTCTTAGACTTTATAGATTACCTTTAATTTGAGAAGTCATTTTGATCTTATACCTATTAACACGAATAGTTCAAGCTAAAATTTGGAATACAGATTGAAAGCAAGCTATTTTCTTTTTCATTTTCAACACTATTTGACCTGTTTACTAATAATTAAGGAAAGGAAATCTATTCTAACAAATTTGCTCTCAAATCAGCCAACTGCGACTCGTTATTTGTAACCACTTTGAATTCGAGCTTGCACACAAAAAAGAATTGATTTGAATAAGCAAATTTCAATTTTATTAACTGATTCACTTGAAATCAATTTTTTATGATTTGATTATAAATTTCAAAAAATATATCTGGAAATACCACCTAAAATGAAATTTCATAGAACAAAGTATATGGTTGCAGAAACCTAACATAGGTTTTCTGATTGAAATCTTTAGAACTTTATAACCATAAAGAAATGGCTTGTCCTGTTGTCAGTTTATCTGATCATGAAATTTATTTTGAGTGAAAATTATATAATTTTCGCAGACGTTCAGATGGTACTTGTTAGAATGTATTGATTCATGAATTGCTACTCGGGATTTTTCAACAAGAAAGGATATATGTATAGACCGCTATTAAGTTTTCTCAAAACCAATTATTACTCTTTATGTAAATTAGAAGTAAACTTGGGATATAACGGTAGAATAAGTAAGTTGCAAATACAGAGACTTTTTTGCCTTAATGGCCCTCATGTTTGGATTCTACCGTACCAGGAAATCAAAAATTGCTGCTTTTCATAAGCGCGCAGTATCGTATCTCTTCGTAAATTTATTGATAAAACCTAGGGTGAATTTTTCAATAAGATTAGTCAAAATGCTGAAAACTACTCTTCAATTGTTAAGAAAGAGGACTAAAGGGATTGATCTCTTTAACAAATGTACAATGATGTTTAGCAATACTCGACCTCCGATTGATCAGATCCCTCGTTTGGATGAGTTCATGAAAGGTAATTCTTGCAAAAAAGCGAAGTATGTATGATAATCGTTGGATAGCACAGAATGTTTCATCATTCAATCACGATGAAGTTCCCCTTCAGAGCTCTTTTGACTACACAACAAATTCCAATTTAAACAAGGAAGAAATAGAAGAAAACGAGAAACTAGCTCCAAAAACATTTTTTATTGAAACATATGGTTGCCAAATGAATGAATCAGACACGGAAATCGTGAATTCGATACTCAAAGAAGCTGGGTACATTGCAGTAAAGGACGTCTCAGAGGCACATATCATCTTGCTAAACACATGCGCAATTCGTGAAAACGCTGAAGGCAAAGTTTGGCATCGCTTGAATGAGTTGAGAGTCATGAAATCGAAGGTGAAAAGCTCTACAAAACTGGTCATCGGCGTGTTAGGTATTCATATTATTTGGAAAATTAATGAGTGATCGAAATGATAGGATGCATGGCTGAACGTCTGAAAGAGAAACTTGTCGATAAGAACAAATCTGTAGATATTGTCGTCGGTCCAGATGCATACAGAGACTTACCGAGATTAATACAAGCTCTCAATGTAATCATATTCGGATTTTCGAATTCTCATTACTGGATAGCCCGATCGCAGCAATTTTGGAATTAATGTGCAACTGTCTATTGACGAGACCTATGCCGATGTGGTGCCTGTGAGAGTGAATCCTGACAGCGTTAGTGCGTACATTTCAATCATGAGAGGATGCAACAATATGTGTTCTTTCTGTATCGTCCCATTCACAAGAGGAAGAGAAAGAAGTCGTCCCATGAATTCTATTCTTGAAGAGGTCAAAATACTTCGAGACCAAGGAGTGAAAGAGATTACGCTCTTAGGACAAAACGTCAACAGTTATCATGACACAAGCGATCCGAGCATCGAGGTTCCACATGAGAACCCTGCAGGTTTTAGCGAACTGTATAAGCTGAGAAAGGGGTCCGGGCCACGATTTGCGAATCTTCTCAGAGCGTAAAATGAAGAAATTTATGTAACTTTAACTTGAAATGTAGTGTGGCGGAGCTTGCACCAGAGACGCGATTCCGATTTACTTCTCCTCATCCAAAAGACTTCCCAGATCCGGTTATCGATGCTATAGCCGCTTACCCTAATATTTGCAAAAAGTAAGGATTTTTTCAAATGATTTCTTTGAATTTTTGATTGTATTCGTTTTGATTAGTATTCATATGCCTGCTCAGAGTGGAAATACTGAGGTCTTACAAAGAATGAGGAGAAACTATAGCAGAGAGGCTTACCTTCAGCTCGTTGACAATATACGCAACAAAGTGCCTGATATGACTTTTTCAAGTGATTTTATCGCCGGATTTTGCGGCGAAACGGACGAGCAGTTCCAAGACACGTTGACTCTTATTGAAAAAGTCAAATACGAAATAGTAAACCTATCAATTTTTCCATATCTAAAAAATTGTTTGTTACCTTAAAGGCGTTCTTATTTGCTTACTCACTCAGAGAAAAGACTCATGCCCATCGAAATCTGGTTGATGATGTTCCTGAGGAAGTCAAAAAGAGCAGATTAAATGACATGATTCAGGTTTTCTTAAAAAATCAGCTCATTACTACTAAGAAAGAGATCGGAAGGTTGATTTCTTCTTATTAATTTCGAAAGCCAGACTATTTTTTACAAAATACATAGATATCACCTCATTCTGATCGAAGGAACGAGCAAGAAAGGTAACCAATGGAAAGGAAGAACAGACACTAACCGAAGCTGTCTCATTGATGCGGAAGCACTAGTTTTGCCAAAATTAGATGAATCCCTCAAGGAGCTTGTTTCCAAAAAGGTGCTTTCAGGAGTTGGCGATTCATTAGCAGAGGCAATAAAAGCCACTCAGCAGAGCACTGACCTAGCGAACCTGCAAAAGATTCAAAAAGGTGATTTCGTACTTGTTAGAGTGAAAGATGTTTCAAGCAAAACGTTATTTGCCGAACCTTTAGCTAAGTCTTCTATTACCGAATTTTCCACCCTTTCAAGAGGCCGTCCCTGCTTCGAATAATTTTATTTAGTCCATAACTCACCTCTTTGTTAGTATTTTATGATATTCTTTGTTTTTCTGCATTTTTATTGATGAAATTCATGTTGCTAGTCCACCCAGGTCCCTTTATTTAGGTCAAGTAGCAGTTCTGTCTTTGAAAAAAGTTGTGCAATAATTCTAGCAATTTGCAAAATGAGAATTGATAGTTTTTATCACTTCTGGACTTTGTTACATAATGATAACTGATCAATTCTCAGCTATCCAACCGATAAAAATCGTTCATTAGCTATTATCTAAGTCCTTTCTGAGAAAATTAGTTCAATTATCTAACAAGAATCTTAATAATTTTTAATCAGAAAGAACTCTTACGCAGAAAGCATGTCGATCAGAAAGAAAATCTACACTCAAGCTTATTTCCTCATCAATACTAACCACGCTTTCGAATACTCATTCGGAGTGAGACTGAAATATGTTGGACTCAATGGAATGGTTGCCGGTTACGCTCTTGGCAGAACCCTCTTCGATTCAAAGAGAGCAAAAGCTGCCTATGATGAAGAATTCTAATTCTTCAACCAAATCCACTGTGATAGTGCGTCGGAACGTTCTGCAATGAACTTCTACTGGTGAGCTCAAGGGATTTTAGGAGTATAAGCTGACATCATTTGGTTTCGCATTCCATCATCTTTCATTGTTGAATTGTATTCAGATCTATGGTATTCTCTTTGAGTTTGATATTAAAGACTACACTTTGTAAAATGTTCGATGCATTACCAAGCAGTGTCGAAAAACTCTAAGTTTGAACTGAAGCAGATTACTTTGGAATTATTTCACACAGATGTAGGGCAACTGCAAAATAGATCGAGTCATTAGCCTGACTATCGCAAAAATTCTTTATTTTCCTCCATATTGTGTTAGTTTTCGAATCTCGCAAGGTCAGCAAAGCAAACAGAAGTGGCTACCAATTGAGAAAGTTAACTGCAAAAATTCAGAGAGATTTGAAGAATTCAGCAAAGAAATTAAATATCATTCATATTTATGGTTTTGCCTGGTAGAGTGAACATAGATAAGGCAAGACAACTAACTTTTTTGAAGTTTTAGGTGTAATGTAAGCATTTTAGAATAAAACTTAAACAAGTCTATCTTTAAAGTGAGAAAATATGAATTATGCGCACACAGCGGCAGAAAAAATGCTTAGAGATCATAATTCGATCATTCATTATAGATGGTTCCTTGAAGAGTGAACTGCTTAATTCTATCGGAAAAATTTTGTAGTTTGTCTTAATTTAATCGAATAATTTGCTGGCAAGGGAGTTTCTATATTTTAAGCTCATTTTGAATTAATCTAAAGGCTATGTGCTGAGTTTCTATTTCGGGGCTAACCCGCCTCAGGCAAGTGCAAATAAGCTTTAACTTTCAAGGAATCAACACTCTCCGAAAAGATACCCTATTTCAACAGATTATCTTTCGCCAAAGTGATGAGAACTCATCACAATGTATTATTATTAGACTGAAGCACGTAAAAACGGATTAAATTCTTTATTAAATGACGTGAATCACTTCAAAATTCCCAGAATCATGAACTGCTGATCTAAAGAGCCAAAAAAACAACCGGCCAAGGTCTCTTTCGTCTATTGCTCCATTGCTACTTACTATTAGATTTCGTCCATGGCAATAATCCAGAATTTCGAAAGAAAATGTGGTTATTTTCTATAAAACTCTGTCGCTTTCAAATTTAAGTTACTAACTCAAATCAGCATCAACTCATTTTAAAACGAATTATTACTACTGATTAAAGGACTAAGAATTAATAAATCAGTTAATTGCAGACCAGCTGTGCGAATAAGCATTATTCCATAAATAAATTATTACATCCTCTTTGCTGCTCCCAGGTTCTGGTTCATTTTCCCGTAACGCATTTGATTAATATGGCTCATAAATGATCAATTATTTCAGGCAAATCTGTGGACTAAAAAATTCTCGCATCGAATAAAACTATATTCTACCGGATAATATGACAACTAATCTCAAGATTGGACACTATGCACTCGGCAAAACCATAGGCACTGGTGCTTCCAGCAAGGTCAAACGTAAGTTTTCTTCGACTTTCTATCAAAGAGTACTCATCACTACTGCAAACCGTTTAGTCGCTCGCCATGAACTGAGCAATATCGATGTCGCCGTAAAAATGATCAATAAAAAGAAGATGAAGAGCGCGAATATGAGTTCGAAAATCAAGCGAGAAATCCGACTGCTTCGATATTTCAACCATCCAAACATAATTCGACTGTAAACTCTGAACCAAAATGAATGAAATTTATGAAAATTTCCTTTTTTTCTTGAAATGAAGGTATGAAGTGCTTGAAACCAAAGAAGATATCTATGTTGTAATGGAGCACATCAGTGGAGGCGAACTGTTTGAATTAATTGGGCGTAAAGGGAAGGTAAGAGATATTCACTCACATCCAACAGGACTAATTGTATTCTGCTATCATTCATATAATTCTAGATGCCTGAACCGATCGCAAGGCACTACTTCCAACAAATTATCAGCGGCGTTGAATATTTTCATTTGAACCTTGTGTCACACCGCGATCTCAAGCCCGAAAATGTCCTTGTGGACCATAACGAAGTAGTGAAGATCGCTGATTTTGGTCTAGCGAACCTCATGAAGGATGGAAAGTTCTTAAAGACGTCTTGCGGCTCGCCAAATTACGCTGCTCCTGAAATCATTTGTGGAAAGTAAAACGATATTTGTTGATTATGATATCATAACTGCTAATTATTAAAATTAGAAAATACAGTGGCGTTGATGTAGATACATGGAGTTGTGGGGTTATCTTGTTTGCATTAGTCAGTGGTTTCTTGCCGTTTGATGAAGAGCATATCCCTGCTCTGTTTAAAAGAATACGAGAAGGTGATTATCACATCCCTTCACATGTCCCAAGTATGGCCGCAGACCTAGTTCATCGGATGCTTCAGCCAGATCCAATGAAGCGCATCAATTTCAGTATGATTAAGAAACATCCGTGGTTGTCAGATACAACGCCTCTTTACACGCAAATGAATCTGGCAAGTGCTCGTGCGGGGTTCGACGGCAAAATAGATGAAGAAATTTTTCAAAAGCTAGCACAGATGGATTACAATTTCAGAAATTTCAAGGAGGAGCAGATACGAGAAAGCATCCTTAAGAGAAGGAGCTTGAGTTTTGTAATTGGCTATGATCTGATGATGAATGAAAAAATAAAGGCTCAGATTTCATCCACACAGAGTATTCCTCTTTGAAAATAGCTGAGTTTGACTATTCGTGCAGAAAGTGTGCAAGAGGAAGAAACTAAAAAGGAAGAAATAAAGAAAGAAGAAATAGCAAAAGAAGAAATCAAAAAGGAAGAACAAGCGATGCCTGAGTATTCAGCCATTTTTAAAAAGCATAAGGTTATAAACATTCTATGGTTCCTTCTTTTTAATTCTATTTTGCAATAGGAGATTGAAATGGATCCTGAGAACATAATATGGAACCTCGACAGGATTCAAGAGGCCAGTTCGCGTGCCGGTTCTTGGGTATATGGATTAACGTTTCCTGCTCCTCCCCAGCTTATCATGAAAACCGTCACCGAGGTTCTTGGAGAATTGGACACGGTATTAATTTTGATTGATGCTTATGTAATCGAAGCTTGAATTTAGACCTTCGTCGTGAAGTCAGCTGAATATAAAATTAAATGTTTCCACCGTATTCGTCACAGAATTTTCGAAGAACATGGCAGCACAATTTTCGATGCGTCGGCTCCTCCACCAATTCACCAAGAAAAAACGAGTCAGATCAAAGATAATAAATTCTCGATGATCGAGATCAATTTCAATCTTCATATCTACCAAGTACCTTGAGTTATTTTTTCGAATGATTCATTATTTATTTTTTATCTTATAGCTCCCGAATAAAACTGATCATCTTGTGGACATCCAACGAACGAAGGGCCATTGCATCGCTTTTCTTAATTATTGCCATAATTTCTCACATCTTCTGACGCTAAAGATGAAAAACTGCATCAAAGAGCTGCAACTCAAAAAATTTATTGATGAACCAGAGAACGATGGTTTTCTGTGATGAATTATTATCTCTTACATATGTCATTTGAAGAAAAAGTTCGTTAGGACCTTTTTCTTCTGATAATGAAACTGAACATATTTTCGCTATTTTATCATTCATTTTGTTTATATTACCAGTAAGATCTTCCTGTTTATATTTGACACCGTTGCTCCAACGTTTGAAATTAATTAATGTTGGTAACTTACATCTATCTTGCATGCATGTATATATTCCTAATTAAAAGTAAAATGTACAGAGAGTTGCATCCTTTCTCTTTTATAGTTTCGTAACTATACGTGAGAGATTAAACAGAGCTACGAGATACAAAACGGGTCATTACCAAAATTTACTGGGTTTGTAAGGAGACAAAACCATTTGCTGGAGGCTCGTGAGCCTTAAAATTCGGAACAGTTTCTTTCTTAGATAGAGGTATTTCCATAGTGCATAATAGGAGCTTAAATATTTAAATAAATTAGCAGAAAATTTCGGGAAGAGGATATTCATGTCTGAAGTAACACTTTTCATACACCTTTGATAAATGCTCAACGTCAAATCCTGTCAAGGTTGAAGAGAACGAAAAGATCGAGCAGCCTGTAGAAAAGAAAGTTCATAAAGGGGACGAAGGCGAACCCCGAAACCAACTTGCAAATCCAACGAACGATGAGGAGCCATCGAAAACTGGAACTTCAGCAACGAAAAATGAGTCGAAGCCACAAGAAAAGAAAAAGAATGGTAAAGCAAAAGACGATGCGAATGAAGAAGAAGACGATGAAGATGAAGAGGAGGAGGAAGTTGAATATGATGAGGAAGATGAAGACGACGACGTCATTGAAGATGACGGTAATTTCATACAGACTCCCCAGATCTAATTTTGCGTGATGATAGGCGATGTAACGTCTGAGCATTCTGACTTGAAGTCTGACGATCTAGCCGACTACTTGAAGTTTAGAGAAGCTGAACAGGCAAAAGAAAAAGGAACCACCAAGTTTGATGAAGATTTTGGAGAAGATGATCCAGAAGAAGCCGAGAAGAAAAAGAAACCATCAAAAACCAAAGAGGCGAAAGGCGAGAAAAAGAAACGAACTTTTGATCTCGAAGAAGATGCATAAACCAAAAAAACGAAGCTTTTATTAAAGATTGTTTCAATAGTGAAGTGCAGCATGAGAAATATGATTTATGATGATTATTTTTTGAGGATTTGTATCAAAGAGTTCGAAGTGTTGATCATAACTGTTATTTCATCGAGTTTGATGGTACTCTATGATGCAAGCTAATTTTTGATCTGCTTCTCTCTCTCACGTTCAATGTCAACTTAATTTTCAGCTTTCTAACCCAGCTCAGAGGTAATCAAAGACCCTGACTCCCAAAAAGAATGGCGAGCTCTTTCATTTAGAGATTGAAATAGACTTTTTTTATTGTACAATTCTTATTGCTATCATTCGAGACCAACATTTTAGATAAGATAGACAGCTCCATCGGATTTAAAGATCTTGCAGGATTAATTCAAAGTGATATATCCTGCGCTGCGATTCATCTCTTAGCCAAGAAATATAATATAAAGAGGACTCTCCTCTTACACTACATTTTTTTTGGTCATGTTACATATAGCAAATCGCTTCTAGCCGCAGCTTGTATTAAAAACAATAAGAATAACCCTAATAAATTTGGCAAGCTCTGCTCTTCTTTTTCGTTTTTGATGTTTTCTTATCTCCTTCGTCTTCAACAGCACTGTCATCTGAGCCTCCAAAATCTTTATCCTCATCTTCATCTTTCATTTTTTTCTTCTGCATTTGCCTTATCTAATTTATTCTCATTAATATAAGCTGTCCAACGCAACCATTTTACTTTCTTGCTGCTCACTTTAACATCAATTCCTGCCAGAACACATGCGATTTTTCTAAAACAGTCTTTCACCTGCCAAATGATTGTCCTCTGACGCTTATGAATATAAATTTTACCTGATCTCCAGTTCGAGCGCATACGAATTGACTATGAAGATTATTTTTCTCGCAGTACTAAGAAGGAGATGTCATGCACTGTCTGCTTATGTGTTAGTTTACGCTCATTTGCTCTTCAATCTTTATTGCGCGTAGATGAAATAAATCTGACTTGTTTCCAATCATCATAAAAGTCCTGTAGAAACATGAAGTCTGCTAATTATTTATCCAAGGAACGGTTCAATTACGGGAGTTTGGTTGGCCCATAAATCTTCTTCACAAGCTCTAAGCAGGTGTCGATATATTTGAAAGACGATTCTTTTGTAATGTCATAAACGAAAAGGATCTGTTTGTTTGGCCAATGTTGATGAGTGTGATGTGATAGTTAAATTACAGCGTTTGCACCCATGATATATGTATCAAGCATTTTGGAGTTTATACTTGCCTCTACACTCTCGAGTTAATGCCAGAAAGTTGCAGAGAGTTTACTTCCTAAATCCCAGACCTGCAAACTTGCTTGTACTGAATCCGTTAAATCAATCACCTGAGAGGAGATGAGGCTGAGAGAAAGCATACTACATGTAGCTCACTTTGGTGTAGAATTCGCAACCGAGAGTTGGCTTGTAAACGGTTGTATGAACTTCGTGAATAAATTGATAGACTAAAGATGTTTTGCCAACACCCTCGTCTCCCATTAAAACCAATTTATATTTGTAAAGCTTGGGTTCATCTGCTTCAACCATTATGCAAAGTTTTCTGTATCTTCCGGAGCAATAATTAGAGTGAAGCTTAGCAAATAATTTTATTTAGGATTTCTAATAAACATTGAAATTTAGGCGTCGGATGAGCAGGGCAAATATCTTTTGTCTGATGTGTGCCATACAATACTCATTTTCATAATGAAGTTCTCTATACCGTTCAACAATACTCTTGCATTTCAATATTTTGGAACACTTGCGGCTGTTTTATTTCAAAAGGAAAGATTCCAAATAAGCAAAAATCAACACGAGAGAGAGAATACCTTCCTTATCTTTTTGATTGAAAGAAGTTTGAAAAAGAATTTTTGATTCCTCTCTCCACCTCTCTCTCTCGACTTCTCTCTCGGGACTCCAGCGCAACGCATAAATTTCACAAGCAGACTCCAGTTTGAAAGAGGGCAACTGCATCGATATTACTGGTAATGTGATGCATAAAGCTTGATATTCTTCAGGAGAGATCGATATAGCAACTTCCGATGTGGTGTAAAAATGTGTATCCAATAAATAATCTTTTGACACCTATTATATCAGTTTAAAATTCAAAAGTAA
>ENA-UOTZ01001367-UOTZ01001367.1-compost-metagenome-genome-assembly--contig:-NODE-1367-length-16968-cov-14.379078_pt1 | contig 16968 bp, 13 predicted proteins | sample MGYA00238144_ERZ746983 | MGnify/ENA primary metagenome ERZ746983 (study PRJEB28759, sample SAMN06268863) | compost metagenome | isolation source: single cell | place: USA: California, Emeryville, Joint...
TGATACTCGAATAGCTGAAGAAGAGGAATCGAAAGACAGTGGGAGCTCAGAGCTGGTAATAAGCGAGGAAACGCTCAAGTTTCGGCAGACTGTCTTTTTCTCAGAGATAAAAAACGAGTTTTTCGGCTTTAGTCTGGTGAATCTGGCGCACATTGTCACTCAGAACCAGCCGCTATCCTCGTATATTATCCCGAAGGGGCAGCGAGCCTTGAATTTGTCTAATGGCAGGATTTTTATGGTCGGAGGAAACGAAAAGGGCGTGAATTTCCACGAGTATGATACGTCGAGAAGGAAAGTTATCGATCTTAAAGCAATGAATGAGAAATCGCGCTTATATCCATCTCTATGTGCGACAAAGACTCATATTTATGTAGGCGGTGGCCAAGCTTTGAGTGGAGAACAGCTGAGCTCGTTCGAGGCTTACGAAATCGAAAGCAACACTTGGAAGAAGCTTGCTCCTTTATCCCAACCAGCGATTGATTTCGCTCTTTGCGCTGTGTATGATGCCTGGATTTACAAGATAGGTGGACGATCGAACGATACAATCCTTAATTCTATTGAAAAATACAGCATTGATGATAACCTCTGGATACCAGTGACACCTAAATACAGTAGTAGAGTAACAGGGTTCAAATTCTTGGCTGGCTCGCACGCTGTTCAGATCAATAAAAACGAAATTTTCATATTCGGAGGCTACGATGAAGTTGGGTCGAAGAATTCAACATTCGTGCTGAATTTCAAATACAAAGACGAGGAGCAAATTCTACATATCAATTCAAACGCTCCTAAAGATAAAGAAGTTCTCAGAGGAACGCTAATTCCTACCCAAGCTCTTTGCCATAAAGACGAGATTTACTTCTTAAAGGAAAGCGGTCCAATGCTTTGTTTAATGAGTTATTCTGCTAAGAATGGGTGGGAAGAAGTGAAAATGTTACCAATTAAGTAATATTGGAAAGTAAGATTCCTCCATTGTGTTCTCAAGAGCTTGGATTGTGAAATTAACCTACACTCATTTGTTATCAAGGCGAGTTTAATACTTATTTTATGAGTAGGTAAACAAACTTTCTTCCTTAAAATCATTTGAGAAATTCTCAGAATCCTAGTTGTACATAACCTTAGTATGTGATGGACATATGACTCGAAAAGAAATTACGGAATTGCACTGTACCTCAACTCTCCTTCATTAATTTCTCACTTTCCAAGCATTTTCCTTAGATTTTCCATAAACCGGTTGTTTTTAATCATTTTTCTCTTTTTTCAGATCTCAAGACAGCAAGAGAAACTCAATTATGAAATAATTATGCATAAAAACTCATCGACTTGAATTTGTTATTCTAATATTTTACCGAAACTGAAATTTGAAACGAGCGAAGACTTGGAAGAGAGCATACTGTCATTACCTACTTGCTTTTCTTTTTCAGCACAGAACTTTGGATATTCAAGCGCTAAATAATCTGAGAACGACTGCTTCTGTAGTTGAAAGTCGAAGGCAAACTCTTTCGGATTCCTCAGGTACTCTCTGCAGTAAATCTTGAAGAACTTTTCAATAAGCTTATTTGGATTGACCTCGTAGCTCGGGTCTATCTGCGATTTATCCTCCTTCGAACCCCTTAGCTTCATAACGTAGAAGAAAGTGATGAAATTTATATCATAAATCAATTGGCAAAATCCAGCGCCAGTGAAGTCAGTTATTTTGAAGTTCTTTTTCATGAGGAACATATTCAGCCCGTTCAAATCGAGGCTAAGCTTTTCGATATCGTTTTTGGATATCATTGTAGCGAAATCCTCGTAATCGATTTGAGGTTTCCCTCGGCTCTCGGATTGCAGATATCTGAGGCAATATTCAACCAAGAAAAGAGTGTATAGCAGAGATTTTTGAAGTAACCGGTTCTTTAGTTTTTCAGGCAAGAGAGGCTTGAGTATCGAATCGACTCTATCTAGGTTGTATATTAGCTGCACTGCTGCTGGAGATGGAGCTTTGATCTCAGCGGTGTCACCCTACACAGAAAAAAAATAAAATAAAAGAGGATCCATCTAGGGCTGAGCAAAAAGATTACTTTTGCAAGGTATTGCGGGACGTTTTCTGCAAGGGCTTTTGGAATCTTCCCAATTACGTGGTGTTTATTGAATGCTATCGCAAGCTTTTCGAGTTGGACGCTGACTCGCTGCATTATTGGAACCCAGCTAGATTGGGTTTAGAATAACATGATAGTTGGAAGGAAGTTTACATGTTGCTTTTTGAGTGCAATTTCTTGAATTTTAAATAAGAGAGGGCATTCAATTCATCGGTTAAAATTTTCGAATAGACATAGCTCGTAAGCCCTGTCTTCAAAAACTCATCTGATGTCGCAGCCGAAGCCATCAAATGCTATAGTATCATCCGTCAAGTTATCAATTGCCAAAGGTAACATACCTCGAAGTGTGAATCCCAAAATTTGGTTGCTAAATCCACGAATCTCAGAATCAGAGTTGCATAGAGATGAGCTGAAAGCACAGGCATTGTATCTAAGTCCACAGTAGCATAGCATAGGTCTTATATAATAATATATCATTTATAAACGTATAAGTAGGAGGTCTTGTTACCGATTATCGTGAAGAGGGAATTCCAATATAAGTTGATGCTTTTACTGAACTTGAACTCGAAGTCTTTGCTCTGGATGATCTCATAGACTTTAAAACGCTCGTAGTTTGGATCAATGTCTCTCAAAGTGAAATCTTTGGAGTTGCTGAAGCTTATTTCATTAGGCGAAAAGCTCATTTTTTGTGCGCTTCTTCTCCCGAAGTTTTCAGGCTCTCGAACTGGGACCTCAGTGAACAGGTTAAGTGCATGCGCTTCGTTGTCGTAGTCAAGCAGATCGACGAGTTGATGCATGAAAAAGACTTTCCACTCTTCGTTTAAGAGACAAATGCGTAAATTTTCGGACATTAGTTCAAACATTTCATCCAGAGAAAGCTAACATTTGTTTCGACAAATGAATAAAAAGTAAATAACTTTTGACTTACTTCAATATCGGTAATAGGGAGTCTTTGAAAGAAATTGCTGATATTCATTCCGGCTTCTTCGATTGACGTTATTTGATCCATGACGACTTTAAAGAGACTCACTATATGCGTTGAAAATAACAAAAAGTCCCCAACTTTTGCTTAAAAAGTTACTTGAGGTTTCGAGAGTGTTTCCTCCGAAAATGAACGACGAAATGTTAACATAGAATTTCTGGGCTTCAGCATATAACCAAGTGGTAAAACTTGCCATTTCACCCTGTGGTGGCTTATCCTTAGACTAGCAAAAACTCGTCAATCAAGGAATCAAAGATAAAGATGCGCTCACAATGAAGAGTGACTGGAATTCAGTGAGGGATTTCTTCAAGAAATCACAAAAATCTGATGCCAGTTTCCTAAGTGCTTCGCTTTCGATTGCACGGATATTTTCTGTTGACACTTTGAAAATATCCTTCATTCAAAAGGCTTGGTAAACAACCACGGTTTTTCGTAAGGCAATACCTCATATCTTCTACTTTGGAAGTTTAGGTACGCAATGACCGCCTTTTGCCTTTGTCCAATTTTATTCAGTATTTCCAAGAGTTCTTGATAGTTGACATTCCCTTCAGTCGGTGATTCCTAACCATAAGTCGATATCATTCTCATCACTCCTGTAAAGAAGTAGCTATTACAGTGAGGTCAGTCATGATCCCATCAACAAGTCTGCGATAGCAGCTATCAATACTCTTGCTATTTGCAGATTGTAATCATTACTACTGCATCGTGCACTATTACCTCGTTTCAAAGTCTTCAAAAGCATCATTCGCATTGTTTGAAGTCCTAAGCTCATCTAGCTTGAAAAATATGCGGCTGCACTCTTTATATTTTTTCTCATATAGAGCAATTTCGAAGCTGTCCAACATCTCTCTGACCTGCTCGGTCAAATCAACTTAACAAACATTACGATGATGCTCTTAAGAGGATATTTAGGTCATACCAGAGAATTTCGTTGGGCTTGTGGAGGTAGCAAGCGTGCTTCTTTTCTTTTTGAGTTGCTCGAGGATATCTTCCTCATCAACGTCATCAATATCATCGTCGAAGAGGTCTGATTTCCCTCCCCTCTTCTTTTTGAGGTTCATGACAAAGCGTTTTTCTTCAATCAAAATATCCTCAAGTATATTCAAAACTTCATCGTATTGACTAAACTGCTTCTTCAGATTGCTAAAGAAGCTCTGGACGTTGCTGATATTATCGCTGAGGCTGATAAACGTTTTGTAATTGTTGTAAATCAGCAATTTGAGGTCCCTCTCAGCGTTTTGTTTCTCCTTCGAGTATTTTTCCACCATTTTCTTAACGTTTCCGGCATCTTTAAAGATATCATCCAGAATTCTTGGTTGGAAGATCAACTGATGAAAGAGTACGAGGGATTTTACGCTTGGATATCTTTTTGGTCGGATTCTTTTAGCTTATATTTCTCTGACAACATATCAAAGGATTTTTTTTTACGAGTTAAAAGATAGTTTAATGATTTTATTTTGCTACGAAACTAGTTAATCGAATTTCCTTCTTATTACCCTATGGAAATTCATTATGAGTATCTGTAATTCCTTATAATGCTCTATTTTATGGTGTACTGCAATTAAGAGAGAAAAGGAGTTAACATAGCACAGGCAATTGTTAGCTGCGCGAAAGAATCAAATCAAAGAGGTCCAGACATTTTGATATAGGGACGATGCACAGCAATAGATTTGCTCTCGAATCAAATTTTTCATGTGTACATACTCTTCTGAAAAATGCCTAGGATTGAAATTCATTTTTTTGTGGGAGGGGGGTCTTGTTGTGATTTCGTGTTCCTTTGATTAGCAGAAGGCTGAGACTTCTGACAGACTGAAGGTCCATGACAATTCTTGGTTGAGTTACCGGAGAGCCCATAATCCAGAAAATATTGCTCATTGTGAACTTGGGCTAAAATCTCTTTATCAAGTGAACTAGCCAAGACTTCTTTCGTTCGATTTCGAAAGAAAACATGCACATAAAAACACTATAAAAACTAAATGAAGCCATTAGAAGATACTACATATCTAAGAGTCTAAATAGGGAAAAATGCCAGACTGTCCTAGAAGCACTCACTTCATAGCAAAATATCAACTATTTCCCCTAAACTCTCTTTCTTTTTTCAATAATTTCGTTTTGGTAAATGCACTTCCCAAGTTATGATAGAAGTAATAAGAATGCTATAAAAAATTGCTGGTGTACTTTCGAATTTTAAATTATTTCCTCAGCTCTTCAATATCGAATTCTACATTATAATTTCACCGCAAATTTCAAAATACTAGCAATAAAAAAGGCTACTTAGACCTTGAAATTCTAAAAGAAATCAACGTTAATTTTTGGCGGAATAAAATGAACATTCGATACGAACCTGAGCAGATTCCTTCCTCGACAGAATCAAGGTACGAACTCCAACAGTTTCATGATGGAAGGCCAAGGAATCTCGACTACGATGCTGAGTCTTTTCTCTCAACTCTCCCTCCTGGTGACCTGGACACTCATGACGATCAAGGCGAATTTTCACAGGACTCAATCCCATTTGATGATGATAATGGCAACAAATCGCCTCTCACCTCCGATGACTCTCTTGATCTCGACCTTGAAGACCTTGCCGATCCAGCACCAATGCCTACTAAACATGACAATGAGGCATTGTTAAAAGAACTGATTGAACCAACGAAACCATTCGATGTGGTACTTGAAGGAAAACAGGTCTATTTCCCTCGTCAGCCGTATAAAGTACAGGAAGCTTTCATGAGAGAAATGATCAAAGGCATTGAACATGGCAAACACTGTCTGCTTGAGTCTCCCACAGGCACAGGAAAGACTCTGAGTCTTCTCTGCGCTGCTTTAGCTGTCCAAAACTCTACAGAAGGAAAAACAAAGATTATTTACACGACAAGAACGCACCAACAGATCAGAAACGTCATCGATGAACTTAAAAGAGTTCGGCCTTACTATCCCCATGTTAAGTTTGCTGTTTTGGGGGCAAAGCAGCATTGCTGCGTCAATGAGAAGGTAGCAAAGTACCGAGGTACCCGTTATTTCGACTCTATGTGCAAGATCAAAGTCGGAAAGAAAGCCTGCAAATTTTATGGGAATACAATGCGAATGAAGACTGTAGAAGAGGAAATTGAAGAGGTTATTAAAGCCAGCGGCAAATTAGAACTATTGAATGATGAGATAGCGAAAAAAGCCATTAAAAAAGAGGTCGAAAAGAAAAGAAGAGACAATAAGAAAGATACGAACCTTATCAAAGAGGTAGGGAAAAGGTTCGCTCAGTATCTCGATAAGGTTCGTGACATCGAAGATCTCAGAGTTGAAGGGATAGAGAACACGTTTTGCCCTTATTTTATGCAGATCGCTCTGAAAGATCTCGCCAATTTCCTGATTGTTCCTTATGATTATATCTTCGATCCGTTGGTGTTGGATACTCTGGAGATAAATATAAAGGACTGTGTCCTTATAGTTGATGAGGCACATAACTTGAAGAAGAAAGCTGAGGATGGCTTGTCGTTCGAGGTGAATATTAAGGATTTTGATGTTATGCATGACGATTTAGATGCTTTAAAGCACAAAATACGTAAATACGAGAAAGCTAGATCAGAAGGGTTGCGTCCGCCTCTGACGTTTAAAACCACTCTGGAAGATATTGAATACATAAAGTACAAGATCAATAGGATCAGGGCGAATTTTAAGAGGGAATTGGAAAAATTAAAAGCAAAGCACGGAAGGGCTGGCAACAATGATAAATTCACTCCACCAAAGACGGCTAATGGTAGAGGTGGTGGTATCCCAGGAAACGCATTTATGAATCGATTCCACAATGATACCTCTCAAACGACCTATATGTCAACACAGGCAGGTGTAATAACACAAACACAGCAACCGCTAGGAAATTATTTCCAAACATCAAGAGGGAAGTTTGGACATAATAATAGAAATTCGACAAACACACAAATTTCAGCAACGCAAAGTCCATACAAAAGAGAAAATTCTGGCTACGACGAAGAGAAAAGAAATGTTGGTGAAGCTTTGGACGGAAAGGTTATCTTCGATATTTTCGAGCTCAGCAGCAGCCCAAGCGGCTCCAACTTTTATAGCAGGGAACTTCTCCAGGAATACGTTACCAAAATGCAAGAAGAGAACCCTGGCTATAACCCAATGGGTATCATTGACACGCTGAAGAGATATTTAGACTCCAATCAACACAAAAAAGAGCTACCTGGAATTGCTGCAATCGGAGAAGCAGTAGACTTTATGTTGAAAGTTGACCATGCATGGAAAGAGAGTCTATACGTCCCAATGATTGAGCGAAAAATCAAATTGATGCTGGAATGCATTGAAAAGCTGCTCTTCTTATTCCAAAAAGACATATTGGGAGGTATCGGCAACAGCCAGAGAGCTGATCATTTCTCGTACATCAATGCGTTCAAAACTTATATGGAGTACTCTCCAGACGATCCAAACACCATCAAGATTTCCCTTTGGTGTTTCCATGCTGCTCCGTACATGAGAATGCTAGAGGATCGCAAACCAACCGCATTTATGTTTGCCTCAGGGACGCTAACTCCTTTTAATTTCTATGAGTTTGAGCTGGGTTTGAGATGCGATTATAAGCTAAATAATGCTCATGTTATTGATTCAAAGAAGCAGATTTATAGCGCAGTGATAAACAAAACCGCCCAAGGCACCGATCTCAAATTTACGTACGAAAATCGTAAAGATGAAAAAACGCTCCTTGAGCTCGGAGACTCAATAGTAAATTTCGTGCAGGTGATTCCGAACGGAGTCGTCGTGTTCTTCGCGAGCTATGACCTGCTCTACCAGTGCAAAAGGCTATGGAGCATAGAAAATACTACGCCTAGGAAGACGTCCATTTTTACAAGGATCTCTCAGAAGAAAAAAATCTATTTTGAGCCCAAATCGACGACTCAGATGAATAAATTGATGGAAGAATTCAAAGAAGACGCCAATAGCGAAAAAGGAGCAATACTCTTTGCTGTGTTTAGAGGCAAAGCCAGTGAGGGCATGAACTTCTCCGATAACATGGCGAGGTCTGTGATGATAGTCGGGATCCCCTATCCGCCGTTATATGATCCTAAAATAACGCTTAAAAAGAATTATCTAAACTCCATTAAAGACACTCCCAACATGGTGAAACCGATTCGAGGCGATGAGTGGTACGAGATGGAAGCGTTGGTTGCAGTAAACCAAGCTGTTGGAAGAGTCATCCGGCATAAGAACGATTTTGGGACGATTTTGTACTACGATTTGAGATATAGCCAGCAGAAATTCACAAAATATCTCCCAAAATGGGTACTCGATAACTTCGATCGGTCTGAGCAGTACGGGGCTGTGATCAAAAAGCTAAGTGGCTTTTTACACCAGAATCCTTATAGGTTTCCTGAAGCGCTTCCTCCGAGTGAAAACGAGAGACGAATAGAAGAAAAAGAAGAGGAAAAGCATGAACCTACAGAAAATCCTATGGCAACTCCTGTGAAGGATGCCGGTATTGTGTCTCAAGTAGTTCAGCAACCTGAGGTAAAATTCCAGTCTGCTACAGCTATGCTATTCGAACGTTCCCAAAGTCAACAATTGAAAAATGAAAATCTCTTAAGACGAGAGGCACTTTCACCCGGAGCTATGAAAAAATTCCAATTTTTATTAGTAAAAAGCCCAACCCAGATGAGTCAACAACTATTTAGTCCGGCTAAAAACTCGCAACTCTAATTATTTATTGAACTATTTGAGCTAGTTTATCCTAAGGCATTGGAAAATTAAAGGTTTCCTCATATTGTATATCATAATAATTGGGCTTAAATCTAATGTAAATATAATCTTCAAACCTTCAAACCAACTTCTCTCTATTAGTAAATTCAAAGGGTACTTACCAGCAGTTGCAGTAAGCTCTCTCGAAGCATAATGCATTCTTTTTAATCAGGTATAGATAATCGCAGAAACACTTGTTAAATGAAAAGGATACAAAAGTCACAGTAGAAGATAAAAAAATTAATTGGATTTTTTTGGAATGAGCTCATTCAAGCTTGAAACCGTAAAAGAAAACATTACTAAGTTGGTGACAGACAAGAAGACCCTCAAGGTGTTCGGAATCATCGGTGCCCTCTACGCCACCAAGCTCACCCTCGAAGGACTCTGCTTTTTTTACAAAACATTTTTACGAGGCCAACATAATCTCGTCGAACGGTATGGAAGAGGATCTTGGGTGCTTATTACTTCCCCAACCTCGCTCCTTGGAAGAGCTTTCGCCTCTGAGTTCGGTCGCCTCGGGTTCAACCTTTGCTTGGTTGGAGAAAACGCTGAAAGGCTCACTGAATTAGAGCAATCACTCAAAAAGGAATCACCAGCCATTCAGGTGAAATTGATAGAGCAAAAGTTTGAAAACTCCTTGGAAGAAGGCTTTTTCGATGCTCTCTTTGAGCAACTCAAAGGCCTCGACGTCTCGGTCTTAATAAACAACGCTATTTTCTCAAGCGCCTTGGATGTCGTGAAATCCCGACCTCAACTCCTTCTCTCGCAGTCAATATCAACGCTTGTTCCAACAACAATCTTGACACAGAGACTGCTGACTCATATGCTCGCGAGAGAGAAACGCTCAGCAATCATTAATATTTCTTCAATCGCAACGGTCAAGCCCAAGCTCTATTCTTCGGCATTCACTGCGAATATGATTTTTGATGATTATCTTGTGAGAGCCTTGAATCATTTTTACGGGTACAAAATCGACTTGCTCTCAGCGAGGTCAGATGAAGTTGAACCTCACAGTGATCCAATTGAGACCGTTCGAAGCACTCTTAGAAGCCTAGGAAGGGAAACGATTGCATATAGCAACTGGAAACATCAACAATAAAGATTTGGTATCTCTCTATAGAGTGAGTTGTCCCCATGATATGCATATAGAATTGATATTTTGAACACGTTGCTCGATCTTTTTATGAATGAAAATTTACGGACAGCATCAACCAATAATGTAACTAGAATGAAATCATTAGTGAGATGTGTAGGACCGGCTTTATCGTACATAGATTTCAAAAAAAGCTGTATCATACGTAGAAAGCTCTAAAAGAAGGATAGTAGTAAAGACGTTGGCAGTAGAAAGAAGAATTAAAAATTAAAATTGACTGAGTTATACAATCTGACATGAAAAAGTGGGAGGACCAAAACAAGGCTAAATTGCAACAAAAAAAGCAGCCAAGCACTAAGCCAGCGCTGCCCAAGCTCAACCAAAGGACTAGCAATGATTCGAAAGCAACAGAAATGAGAAAAACTTTCGGAACAGGCAATTTTGTTCATTCTGTGAATTCTCCGCAGCAAACGAATCAGTCATACAATTCGCGCAGTCCAGGATCAGGATATTCAGATTTTTTTGATTTTGAGAGTATCGATTTTGATGAAGTACCGATCTACAAGCTCTTGAAGCACTATGGGCTGCAGCAATATGCGAGAGTAGGTTTAAATGATGAGATTATTGTTACAAAATGTAAAACTAGGCGCTTATCTCACGTGATTATGGATACGACTTGGGAAAGTTCGCTAGACTCACAAATCAAGAGTTGGACTCGCTGATGCATGAGTTAAAAGTACTTACAAGTCATCGCCCGAAATTTCATTCGTTAGCTCGGCAGATTCAGCAGGTTTTGAGTCCAGTTGTGCAGGTTGCTTACTTTGGTTGGGTTATTTAGATCTGCAGCGAGATAGAACAAGAGGCAGCAGCTATTTTCAAAGGAACTAATCGGAACAGGAGCCTGCCAAGAGCGACAAAGACGTCTCATGATGTTGCGAGAACAAGTTCACAAAACTCGATGGGATCTAATAAGCCTAAAAGGTAAGTAACTCTTCGATTAGGCTTCACATTCAAATTTTGGCAATTGCTTAGTCAAGGAAGCCAAGGGAGCCATCTTGCTCACACGACGACTGTTACTACAACAAGCGCGGGAGTCAAAAAACCACCACTGCACGGCACTATGCCTCCTCTAGCGAAACCAAAAGCAAAGAACGAAGTTCGAACGGAAAATGTAAAGAAAAATACTGGTGGTGGACCTACAACGAAAAAGAAGAAAAACAAAAAAATTGAAGGTAAATAGCATCATTTTTTCTCTCATTGAGCGCTTTTTATGCTATTTAGAAATCGGATTTGATTTTTTTAAAGACTCTGAGTCCGTTGACGATGCTTTTGCTAAGGCGCTCGAGCAAATCTTGGAAAATTATCAAAGTTGATTGAGTTTCTTCCTCAATTTTCTTAATTTTCCCATTTGAATATTAGAGGAAGTTAACGATGGGACTTATGTAGTCAAACGTACTAACTCCGGCATTAAGAACACTTCAAGCGATAAAAGGCCGTTAGAAATGAAGCAAGAAAGTGAACTGTTTAAAAGAAAGAGCACCTCTGAATCTGACAGCTTCAAAAAGGGACAGCCCAAGGTAAAGCATTTTCGTTGGCCACTTTCTCAACACAACCCAGCAGATGATGAAGATAGGCAGCATCAACTCCTCACAGGCGGACCACGACTGTGTTGACGTTTTTACAGATGATTCTGAGCAAAACGGCGATTCTTCAAACCACACCAACACCCATTCTACTGCCCGAACAACAACCAACAACACAAACGACCACAAGCAGACTGCGACCAAGCTACAAACATCGCACAGCCAAAGCCAAGAAATAAAAGAATTTGACCAGAAATCAACCAAGGATGTCAAAATTGCGGATATCTTATCAAGCTTCCAACCCACTCAAAAAATCTCGTCTCAAGAGAACAAACTTTTCACCAAAGAAGCTGAAGCGAAAAAACCTGCTGAAAGGCCTGTGAGACTAGATCCATTACCGCAAATAAAACGCATAGACAAGATAATTTCCCAAGATGATAGTCTTGCACCGAAGAGCAATATCCTGAGCATCGTTGAGAAGAATATCGCAGCCAAGGACCTCACAGCCGATACGCTAAACAAAGAGCTCACTAAAATCAAAGATTTGTACGCTTCTTTCGATGGAGCGAAGATGACTTCGACTTTAGTGAACCTTGATATAGAGGAAATGTGTTTCTGCTTATCCTGTGCAGTTAATAAACATATTGGGTACTTTGTAGAGAACGTTTATTCTCCCGAGTATCTTGAATTTGTGAAAAAGAGCTATTTTGTTTATAAAGAAACCCAAGCACAATTGGAGTTGCAAAACGTGCTGGAAGCGCAGCAAAACAAGAGCCCAATAAGCGTTATTGGGGCTGATAATCAAGTTACAATGAATGCGGATAAAAGACAGATTCTCAGCGGATTGAAGCAAAACAATCTTGTGGAACAGGTAGCGAAGACTGAAGAAACAGTCTCCAATAATAAGAATACACGGAGTAAAAAGGATCTCTATGATGAGAAGAAGAATAAGAATTCGCCTTCTAAAAAAGAGGAAATAATAGAGGAGGTGAAGGAGGTTATTGTCGAGGAAACTGAGACTGTGAAAGAAGAAACTCACTCAAAAGAAGAGAAGAAGTTGGATGAGCAACACCCGAAGACCCAGCAGGTTGAAGACCAAGCTCCAAGGCTCGGTGAGGAACCGGATAAGAGAGATCTTTATGATTTCGCGAACCCTGGTGCCTTTGAAAATCACCCTTTTCAAGGAAATATGCGTCCAATGTTGAGAAGGTCTGGCAGCGATCCAGACCGTCGTGCGCCAATGGAAAAAGTTGAGTTCATGGATGATATGCAAGAGTACCATCCTCCATACTACTCCTACTACGAAGAACAACAAGAAGAGATTGAAGAGGAGATTTATCCCGAATATTATGAGTTTTATAGACCGTACCAGCTTGCTCCTATCAGCGAAAGGACGATCGAGCAAAGTGAACCCTCTCAATCCAATCATAATAGCCAGCAATTGGAAAAAGTTGAAAACCAAGAAGAGCAGAACCCTGACCAACAGCCGAATGATCCGGACTTGGAAAACTTCCTTCGTGAGTCGCTCCGCGAATCTGTGATGCTCACCTTGCAGAACGAAGGAAAGCAGAAAAAGACTGACAAGGAGGAAGTCGTTGAGCCAAAAGACGAGGCCATCGAATCTCAAGATAATCCTCTGGATATGCAGGAGCATGTCCCAAAGGAGGACGAAATACTGCAGAGCACGCTTGAATTTTCTTTCGTTTCGAAATACACTCAAGCTGATGATTTAGATTCCTCTCAAATCGATATGGACTATCGAAAGCGAGCTATTTTTGAACGAACATATAATGATAAGCGCTGGAGCGAGCAAGACTACTTGAGAAGTAAATGCATCAAAGCTTTTTATTCACTAACAATTGAAATTTTGCAGGAATTAACTCAAACGTTGATCCCAACATTATTTCTGACTATTGCAAGAGCGTAATCATCACCTCAAAAATGGAAAGAGAAGTCGTGATCATCGCGCTGATTTACATCGAAAGACTAATTACGAGAAATAACCTCTACCTTAACCCTGCTAACTGGAGAAACACAATTTTTGCCGCACTCATCATCGCTTCCAAGGTATCTTTTTAATAAATTCTTACTCTGGTAACTCAACTAAAATATATTTAGATTTGGGATGATGAGTCCTTCGAGAACGACAACTTCGCAAAGGCCTTTCCGGCGTTTAAAGTCAGAGACATTAACACAATTGAAAGAGTGTTTTTGGATTTCCTTGATTTCGATATTGTCGTCAGCTCTAGTGAATACGCGAAATACTACTTCATCCTCCGAACATTCGCAGAAAAGAATAAGAAAAGCTTCCCTCTGCGCGCTTTGGATGTAAACACGGTGATTTCGCTACAAAGGAACTCTAATAAGGCGTCTCAAGCTCTAAAAGCTATGTACGCCAACTCTCTTAACAAAACTCTCTGAAAGAGTGCCTTAATTCTCCTTGCATCAATATGATTAATATGTTAAATTACAACATTGAATGTTGAATGTGAGTTATTTGGCTAATTTTCAAAAAGTTTTTGAGATTAATCCATAAGTGATGTCCTTTTTATCATCGTTACACTCTGATTTCCCCAGAAATTACCTCGGTTCCAAAGCCATGACATCTCAGCTTTTTTTTCTAGTTAACGCTGAATTCTCCGATTATCACTCCAAGATGAGCGGATTTACGCTCGTTTTTCTTCCTAGCATCAGATTTTCTGCCTTTATTCTGCTTATGGGTGTAGCTAGGATATGTACGGACAAACTTGGAGTTTTCAAGGGTATGCTCAAGCGAAACTATAAAACGCTAAACAAAACGAGTTCGATGATAGGGTAAATTCGATTAGATTAAGCATTGGATTTGAACTTTAAATGCGAATAAAATTCTGGATCTCCGATTGAACTTCATATGTGATCGCCTGAATTTTTTTAAAATATTTCAGTTTCTCAAGAGATAAGTATCCTCAGAAAAACTTCAAATTACTCCTTAGTCCATATCCTACTCTTTCTAAACTATATGTTCCACTCAAAAGAGTTCTCTACTCCCAATAAGCACCCTGCTCACCAAGATCCCACTTCTCCTGTCTTCGAAGATGTTTTAGGTCTAAATGGAGCTAATCTCTCGCTAATAGAGCCGATCGGTCAGCCTCATAACCACCCTAGCACTCTTCGAGGTGAGCGCCGAAAGACTGGACGAAAACTCAACATAAATAGCTCCAATTTCCACAAAACCACCGCAAGTTCACCTTTCGGCGTCGGCGAGAGCATCAACAGCACCTTCGACTCCGCTACTGATGTCACTCACTCCTCAATCGCAACCGAATCAATCGGCCAACCCTCGCAACCGATCATCGAACACTTGGACCTCCCGAACTTCAAGTCCAAGCCATGTCCAATTCCCACTCAGCACAATCACAAGCACTGCCCTTTCTATCACAACGCAAAAGACCGCAAGAGACCCGGAAACGCGTTCTCCTCGGAGATATGCGAGTACGCGGACAACCCTGAGTTCTGCCCTTACGGTGAGAAATGTCCTCGAGCTCATAATCGCGTCGAACAGCTCTACAAACCTGAGAAATATAAGACCAAATTCTGCTCTCTCTATCCCAATAACCTCGCCCTTTGTGAGTACGGCGTCTTTTGTTCATTTGCTCATTCGGAGGCGGACATCAACATCGAGTTGATTCATAATTACGAATATGATAGCGATTTTTACATGTTTCATTTCAAGACGGCTTGGTGTCCCTTCAATCTCACTCACCATGATAAAGCGTTATGCGTGTATGCGCATAACTGGCAAGATTACCGGAGAAAGCCGCATATCGCGAACTACGACCCGGTTCCTTGCTCGCATTGGAAAACGACGGACTTCATTCTAAATTACGAAAACGGCTGTCCGAACAGAGAAAGATGCAATAAATGCCATGGCTGGAAAGAGTTCGAGTACCACCCTCTACTGTACAAAACGAAGCCGTGTACGAATAAGCAATGCAATAAAGGCCAGGATTGTGCGAATTATCACTCAAACAGTGAACGCAGGTAAAATTGAAAGCGAAGGAGCTGGCTAACATTCATTGATTAGGATAATAACGCCACTGATAATGAATAAGGCCTTTAAGCTGACTCCAAGGAACAGAGTTGTTGAAGGCACCTACAAAACACGGAAATCGCCTCCAACTACTCTCAATCGAACTAGCGAGGTCCAACAAGTGCTGAAAATGAAAACACCGAGTTTTATCGAACCGGCCGTTAGCCGTGAGGATTCGCTTGCCGTTCATATGAGCCATTTCGAGTTCCCAGATGATGAAAGGATTATTTTCCCAAACGTGTCCCAAGAGCTACAAGTGAAAGAAAGGTAAGCTATCATTGAATTATTCTGCTTCATAGCGTAACCTACCACTATTAGGAAAGACAATCCCGAGCCGTTTGGTCAGAAAGAGCGAGATTCTAAGAGAAGAAACTCAGTTGATTCTCCAAACCTCGAGGAGAAAATCCAGTTGAGAAAGAGCGCCGACGTTAGAGTTCCTAACCTCTGGTTCTTCGTCGATGAACAGGAGCTTGTGAACGCTACCAAGCGCAAATGGTCGACCAATGAACGAGACCCAAATGAAGAATTCCAGATAAAAATCCCAACGTCGCTGAGCTTCAATCGTTCGATTCACAAACGCGCGTCTCAAAACCATGCGAGAGAACTCGAGGACGACATCGATTCGATCGAAAGCTCTCCACACCTAGACGACGATGACGACGGAAAAAGCATAGATCATGAGCTGCGGCAGAACCTTGAGCGTATCATCGATGATGATGATATCTAATTCAATCATGCATCCTGAGTGGTAAGCTCAACCGCTCTATTCTCTTTATGTGTTTTTCTTCTGTGTCAGAAGGATTACATGAGAAACAGAGCAGGCTAACCTTTCCGCTTGGAAATTTAACCGCTGTCTGTATATACTCCAACTGAAGAGAGAGAGAAAGTCATTAGCTGTCTCTAAACCATAATAAAGTTAATAACAAAAGGAATTTATTAGCAAAACAGAGAATATATTCTATAGTTGTGAAGCTGCTTTTACAGTTTCTAACTCGTATAGTCCATTGCATTAATAACTCACGGATTTACTGTGTTTATGTCAAAGCGTGAAACTCTATTACATATATTTTAGTAGTATCTGAGTCAAAGATCATATATTTCTGTCTCGTGTCGTTTATGACTCTAACTCAACAACATGGTCATAATAATAGCAATAATTATAACCAAAGGCACTTACTTAAAATGCCGATAGATCCTGACTCATCCTAATTCCATTCATATCACGGAAGGATTCTCAACTTATTTATTGATTTAAATGCCAGTGGAGATTGGAAGCCTGCTATCAGAGAGTTGAATTTGCATAAAAATGCTATTTTTAAACACTTCTAATGAAATGATAAAGGCAAAACATACATGATAACAATTCAGAAAAATAAAATAATGTCTGTTGTTTTCCGCGATTTAACTCAAATTAATTCAGG